>Ga0123354_10021901_pt1 | contig 10079 bp, 3 predicted proteins | sample TergutLab28metaG_2_FD_97872 | JGI IMG/M metagenome (GOLD analysis project Ga0123354, IMG submission 97872) | Labiotermes labralis P4 segment gut microbial communities from Petit-Saut dam, French Guiana - Lab288 P4 | ecosystem: Host-associated > Arthropoda: Insects > Digestive system > Gut ...
CACACACACACCACACACACACACTCACACACCACACACACACACACTCACACACCACACACAAAAGATTGTTTTGCCTGTGTATCTTAGTAGATGCAGTTTTGGGAACATGTTTATTTAAAAATACGTACTATTTAAACGATTTACATAACAACAATACGCTGTCAGTATAGTGTGCACACTGTACATAACAGCAATGCGCTGTCAGTACAGTGTGCACGCCGGCACACTTTCTTCATTCCCGTGTGTTTTATGTCCGTGTTAATGCAAAGAGAATCACACAAAATACATATCAAGTTTATTATTTTACATATTCGAAATTTCGTATTCTGAAAATTGATAAACTGGAAGTAAGTTGGGAAATTTCGATGCAGTAGCCGGACGGGCAAGAGAAATAATCAAAATGTTTTACGAAGTGTGAAGAGAGAGAAACCAACGAGACGCAACCAATCGGACGTTTATTATCAAACTTCTATCTGAACATGTTTCGGACATCATTATGCCCATCATCAGGAGAACAAGACCGTGTACTACCGCATGTGGTGTTCTGCACTGATTGTGCTGGCTGAGCTAGTACACACCAGTGCAGAACACCACATGCAGTAGTACACGATCTTGCTCTCCTGATGATGGGCACAATGATGTCCGAAACATGTTGAGATAGAAGTTTGATAATAAACGTCTGATTGGTTGCGTCTCGTTGGTTTCTCTCTCTTCACACTATGTTCATGATTCACGGTCACAGGAACCTAAAACTGCTTTACGAAAATGGAGACGGAGCTGCATTCTGGACTCTGCCGTGACAGCACGGACGATACACCCGAGAGAGATAACTATGTTCAGAAAGAGAAATAAAAACAGCAGAGTAAAAGGCAGAGATAGAGAGGGAGATGGAGACTTGTTTGGATAATTCTCGGCAGAAAACCTTGACAGAGTGCCAAAATGTTGTGTTCAGACATGCAGTAGCAGTGTGACGCGCCAACACTTGCCACTAGGAATGCGCATAGCGACAGTGAAGCGGCATACTGTTTGCTTCTTTTTTTTTCACGTAACTCCTTCGAAAAATGCCTTGTCATGTGCATATGGCCACATACTGGGGGACCCTTATGTATTGCAGGATAACCCTGTTTTTAGCGATTTCACCTCAACATGCAAATATTCTGTTTCTACGTCAAAGCAAGGTTACATCATCACGAATAACAAGACATGTAGACGATTTCAAATGTACGAGACTTGATTTTCCAATTTGGGCGTTGCTGAAGATTCTCTGGGACGTTTGGCTTGCCCACAGGAATTGCTGAAACCGCCATTTTTATAGAAAACCTGTCATTGTGTTTGTGTACTAATAACGGCCATTCAGTACCTTTCCCGGTCCCCAGTGACCGCGCTGTCAAAGGCGTAGGTCTGCGGCCGCTCGCCTGCTGAGATAGTGGTTTCGAATCCCAACAGGGTCATGAATGTTTGTCTATTGTGAGTGTTGTGTGTTGTCAGGAAAAGGTCTCCGCGACGAGCTGATCACTCGTCCAGAGGAGTTCTACCGACTGTCGTACGTCATTGTGTGTGATTTAGAAAACTCGTGAAATAGAAGGCCCTGGCCCAGTGGGGGCTGTCGCGCCAAAAACAAACAAATTCACTACCTGTAATACATATTTTTATTGTTACATCGTGCATGTTGTCGAGTTACTCAATTATTACATCAGCCACTGCACATATATAAAATATATAAAATTTACACATTAAAACATTAAAAACGCTCCGAAATGTTTCGGTCCTAAGACCATCATCAGGGAGCTATATATTCCTTGCTAAAGTCACAATAGAAATAGTCACATATTAATTGGGTGTTGTGGCAGCATGCTGCCACAACACCCAATTAAACATTTCGGAGCGTTTTTAATGTTTTAATGTGTAAATTTTATAAATTTTATATATGTGCAGTGGTTGGTGTAATAATTAAGTAACCTGTAATACAATTATGCATGCATTACAAAATATGAAGCTGCATGTTTCAGTCACAGATGGCCATCATCAGACTAATATAAATAGCTTCTTGCAGGCAAGAAAACAAAACCCAAATGCCAATTACACTTTATGTGAGAGCTCACAATTTTGTTCTTAATGCATTTTTTTAATTGTAGTATGTTTTGCCTTCGCACTTATAAGATCTTCCTTTTTACTCCTTACATTTGGAATCTGTGTTACGTTTTGCTGCTGATTCCAGTGGCTGTGCGTGCTAAGGCGTGGATCTACGGCCGCTCGCTAGCTGGGATTGCCGTGGGCGTGGATGTCTGTCTCCTGCGTTTGTTGTGTTTTGTCAGGTGGAGGTCTCTGCATCGAGCTGATCGCTCGTCCAGAGGAGTTCTACTGACTGTGGTGTGTCTAAATGAGTGTGATCCACAAACCTCATATTGAAGGCCTGAGATCACAACGGCTGTCGGGCCACGAGAGAAAAAATTATATTATCTTACCCGTAAGAAGTCCTTTGTACTAGCCTGATGATGGCCGTCCGTGACTGGAACATGTAGCTGTGTATTACACAACACAAATACATAGTTGTGTAGCCGGTACTGAACAATTATTACTCTTGAACAACTGCGGAATTCACACCAATATGTACATAACATTTGGTACTTTCTATCGCTCTTTACATATGTCAAAAAATTTTCGGCCCATATAAAGATAACTGGGTTCTCCCATACCTTGTGTACATAGATTATATTAATTCAGCAAATGATTAATGAGGTGATCTTTACCTTGACCGTAAGCTTGCCTATTTTTATAAAAAAAAGTCTATATTTATAGCTCCAATTACACATTTTAATCACTTTTCGATTGAGGGATAAAAGGAAGCCCAAAGGCTATACATGCTGCAGTTTTAATGTTTTGTTGAGCTGCATCTCGATATATCTCGATATATCTCGATATATCTCGATATATCCTTGTAACATGAACCAACAAGATGCACTATTTTCTATTAATTTATTTCAATAGTAAGCCTCTACATGTTTCGAACAGCCTTGCTGCTCATCATCACGACGTACTTGTCTGTATATACAGCAATTGGTATAGTCATGCGTTGTGTTGACTGGCTGCTGGCAGAATCCTTCCAAAAGCTTAATATTGAAATAAATTAATAGAAAATAGCGCTTCTTGTTGGTTCATATTATACGGATTCTGCAGTAGTTTACAAACACATAAACTGCACATATTCCAAACGTCCGGTATCGTACGTAACTCCGGAAACTGTATTCAGAGAGGCTAGTGTCACTCTTATCTCAAAATATTTTTAGTTGGCCACCTTATTATTAGCGGTTACAGAAAACTAAAAATTATGAAGTTCAAGTTTTCTCCGTCATACTGCTCGTAACAAATAAGAAAATAGTTCGTTCCGTTCAATATTCAAAAGGAATACCCAGTGGTAACACTGCAAGTAATCACTTTCATTCTCAGGTAAGAAAGCAGGTATTTCGAATTGCTGCAGCTAACGGCCAATAGTTTTGTCAGTGAGGGGCAGAACCACCCCATGCTTTTAGGCGAATCACTCTTTTCCATTGGGGTTAATGGACATGCTGAAATTGTAACGACATGTGTATTATTTTCAGAGGTATGTGTAGAGGGGCTACTGTAGGTAGCGCTGCTGTGCACTGTGACCGATGCGTAAACTGTGTTATCCCACACAGTACATAATTAACGCCAAGTTTGTCCAATTGCCATGTAACTGGAACTGCTGTAATTCCTCCGTCCCTAATGCACGAATCAAACGCATATAGAGGAGGTCGTGATGTACGTTTCATTCAAATTATCACCTTCGATTCTACGAAACGAATTACGATTAAATTTGCTACAGACAACGATCTATACTTAGAGGCATAGGACTTCAATTTTGTTTTGTGTTGACCCAACAGAATACCAAATTTACATTGTTACGTGCTGTGGGTCTTTAACACAAGAAACAGTGTAACCAACTTTTGCTTTGAAAAATTCTTATTCTGAAAAATGTTATTGAAAGGTAAAAAAAAGGTCCCGTTACAGGCCTGAACAGGCCCTGAGGGTTCCAGGAGGTTGAGGTTCCCAGATTTCAAGAGAATCGGCACATGAAGGTGGTAAGGTTATCAGCTCTACGCACCGGCCGCCTTTACTCCCAGGAAATATTCCTGGTACTCATTTCTCTTAGAGGTTCAGTCGACTCCAGGGCCATGGGGCGGCCGGAAGGATTTTGTTAATGAAAAATTCCAATGACACCATCGGGAATCGAACCCGCGACCTTCCGACTTGTAGAGCAGTGCCTCAACCAACTGCGCCACCGCGTATCCCGATAAAGCTTATTACAAATAAAAAATTGTGTGACAAAAGCCGGAAACTTGTCATCTTGATCAGCTTATCAACAAATCATTTAATGATCGAAGAAATAATGTTGAGGTTTAGAATGCCTGGAGCTTTGGCTCCACATTCTCTCCATGCTTTCATAACATGATAATGGTTCCAGCTGCAAGAGTTATGAGGTTTGCACAACTATGAACGTTTGGTTGGCGCTATGGCGCTGTATGTAACGCCATATATAGACACAGAGACTCACAATCCAGCAGACAGAAATCTAAAATTGCCCTGTGCCAACAAGGAAGGCACTTCAAATTGCTGCGTACCTACAGGACAGTTGACAGAATCTCAGTGTCTGTCCACCCCTGCTCATCTAGATTCCAGTAGAAAATTTTGTACTCTTCTGTTAAATATTTCGTATTTTAAACGCGTGTCCGTGTTCCCAGAATTTGTTTAAACGTGGGTTTGTTACCGAACACTGCTCACCATAAAATAATCATGCGTAGCAGTTACATAATGACTGAAGAAGGAATTCAATAAATTGAATCGAACATTTTAAAGCAACTGAACAAAGGGGACACATTAGTATACTTTTGTGTTTAGATTTCCAAAATTTGTAGAGCATTGGTAAATGGTACGAGGGGTCTAACAATGGGATAGAGTGTAACAGTCTAATTTAATGTAGGCCCATATATATATATATTTTATATATATATATATATATATATATATATACATATATTTCCTGTGGCGCTGCGGCCCAACGCTCGCCATGGCCTCCTCAATCTTGAGGTCTCTAGATCACACACAACGACACACCACAATCGGTAGGACTCCTCTGGACGAGTGGTCAGCTCTTCGCAAAGACTTCTAACAGCGCAATCACAACAGAAAAGCATCCACGCTACCGGTGGGATTCGAACCCATAATCTCAGCAAGCGAGGAGCCGCAGACCTACGCCTTAGACCGCGCGGCCACTGGGAACAACGTAGGCCTACCTTCCGATTTCTCTACGACAGGTGAATTCTCTCGTTACGTATTGCTGACACATACATTTTAAAGAAGCTAATTAAGCTACGCTGTTACAACATATGTAACACTTCCTTAAAAACATCCTTGTTGGAAAATTTTCTACATGACTATATAATTGCAGATCTTGTTTAAAAATAAAGCAGCTCCTTTTACGGTAAGTGAACTATATCTTTCGATAAAGTGTGGTTAGACAATATTCAGTTTCAGTATCATACAGGTGTGATATTTACCCCGTATTTAAACGATATAAAGCAAAAATATATTTTTCTAAAAACATTTAGCCTGAGCTTAAAATGTCAATTTAAACGGAACCCATAAAATAGTTTGTGGGAAGAAATATCTGGACACATGAAAGGACAGAAAAGACCCCTCAATAGGGCCACCACCACCACTTTCGGAGCGGGGGGGGGTGCTTCACAACAATCACAAAACCTAATAGAAGGAGGCACAGAAATACTACAAATAAAGGAAATAATAATAATAATAATAATAATAATGTGACAAGAATGATGTGAGTGTTGTGGTGTTAGTGGTGGTAATTGTTAGTAGTAGTAGTAGTAGTAGTAGTAGTAACAGCAGCAGCAGCAGCAGTAGTAGTAGTAGTAGTAGTAGCAGTAGTGGTAGGAGTAGTAGTAATAGTAGAAGGAGCAGTAGTAGTAGCAGCAGTAGTAGTAGCAGCAGTAGTGGTAGTAGTAGTAGCAATAGTGGTAGGAGTAGTAGCAGCAGCGGCAGTAGTAGTGATAGTAGCAGTAGTAATATTAGTAGTATTAGTAGTAGTAGCAGCAGTAGTAGTACTAACAGCAGTAGTAATAGTATTAGTAGCAGTAGTAGTAGCAGCAATAGTAGTATTAATAGTAGTAGCAGCAGAGCAGTAGTAGTAGTAACAGCAGTAGTAATAGTAGTAGCAGCAGTAGTAATAATAGTAGTAGTAGTAGCAATAGCAGCAGTAGTAGTAGTAGTTGTTGTAGTAGTAGTAGTAGTAGTTTAGTAGTAGTAGTAGTAGCAGTAGCAACAAGAGCAGTAGTAGTAGTAGTATTGTCCCTTCTGCCACTAATTGCTAGCGAACACTTTCGGTCTCAGTGCAACAATTCAGAACACTCGTTGCTGCCCACAGATGTTGCTGTGGACGTCTTGATGGGAGTATCGGTAGGTTGCTTTGTGCTGACCGCCCGCATCAATATGCACACCGGAACACACTCGAAAGGCAGCAAGATGACTGCCAAAGGGGGTTTTTAAAATTCGAACTGAGAACAATGCATTACACACGTGTGTGTGTACATATGTGTGTATGCATGTAAGTAGGTATGTATTGCGTGCTTGTACGTACGAATTACTTGTATGTACGCGTGTATGTATTTATATATGCATGTCGTTATATATGTCTGTACACACCCACCACGACCACAAGACTACGTCCTGAGCGACACCACAGCTGGAACCCCGTATCTCGCAAATATTGACTGCACAGAGCAAATTACTCTGACAAAGTCAAATTGATCCTCAGTCAAGGCATCTTCCGCAATTAAACGGAAACCGAGTGTTCAATAAGGTGCTTACCACAGCCAGCCAATCTTCTTTGTCCAATTTCAGACAACTTCTTTTTAAATATTAAGCCCATTTGCTTCCTTAAATGTGTTTAAATTGCATTTCCTGTGCCCTCTTCACAAACTGAAGAACGCTTTCGAATTTCCAGAAATCTGAAGACATATTGCAAATCACTCTACAGGCATCTGCTGTCCACTGGTTTAAGAAGATGGTGCACCCACATCCCCTCCAAAAAAAATACTGCTTCTTCTTTTCTTTGGGGGGCGGGTGTGACTCTGAAGGGTAAGTTGGGAGTCTGCTGTACGAAGATGGGGGCATTACCACATCATCAAACACCTGCTCTTACTGCGGCGAGAGGCGGTGGCCTCGTCCTCAGATCAGCCTACGCTAACCAGCAACAAACAACAGACGTTGCCAAGTCTATCGTACTGAAAATCATCACATAAATCTGTGACAATGACCTCATAGCGAATAAAACATTTGTTTACAAACAAAGACCTTTTCAAATCCATTCAGTGCACAACCGCACACCAAGTATTATACACAACGAACCGCATTTACAGTACACATACTAACTTTAGCTGGTGATCGAAATACGAAATGTCTGCTACCTTAAAGAAAACGCAGTTGACCCTAGCAGTGCGGCTACAGGCCCCTAACCCTCGCGACGACAGTCGGGGGAAACACAAAGTTTCGGCCAGAAACGTAACTCTCTTAGCACTGCAGGACTTTCTTTCCACTAGTGGCGCCATTTATTAAGTGTCTCTTTCATGACTACCCTCAAGGGAAATATGCACGGATGCACAGTTCTGACCACACATAACACTACAGAATATAAGTGTATTATTTCAAACGCAAACAACACGACTGTAATTTAGTGTAACGTATTTTGGAATACCTCGATTAGTGGCTACAAGCAAGGGACTGATGGCATTCCCCAGCGCAAATCACTGCCAAGGTCGAATGCAAACTCCGCAGTTACTGTCTTTAGGAGTATGATTAATTGATTATAAACAACATTTAAATTTATTAGGAAAAATATAATTATTGTTAGTAATGTAACAACAATGTTTCTTTAAATTATTGCGATTAGTAACACTTCTCTGGCTTTGATATCCTTCGCTGTATCACAAAATTAATCGGTGTATCATACTATCATTTTTAATGATTACCTATACTACGAGATTTAAAGAAAGGGTCGTTAGAAGGCAGTTCCAAAGCCAGTAGATGCTTAACATCGTCAACCGTAAAACAGAAATATATCGTACATAATGTTTTTATTTATTTTTACTGCATTTTATGTTGTAAAATAAGAGTCGAACGCTTTGAAGCTAAGAAAAAACGTGATAAAATAATTTGGTGGCGGTGGTGGGGTGGGGGCGGGTGTTAATGAGAAACACCACACTTTTTAGAAAGGAACTGCAGGAAAATGTAATGGTTCTGTAAGTCTGCAGGCAGTGTTAGCTCGCTCATCTTATAGATAGAGAAAACCTGAACTTGTCCTTGGACAAGTCATGAATGCTTATGAGGGAGGGTAACTATAGGTCTAATAAGTTCAGCATCGACACGAGTAGGTCCCGTCTGTTAAAGGTAGGTTAGAGTCAAGACAAAGCGATGGGAAGTAGATAAGGTAAGGTAATTCGAAGGGTACCGCTTATTATATGCAGCTAGCACATGACAGCAGCAAACCGTTTACAATATTGGGCTTAAATTTTGATATTAGCATGGGGAGAGATGAATTATGCAGAAATGTTCATAATAAAATTTGAAAGACTAGATTAGTGCCGATTGGTTTCGTGAGCAAACTCAGGGTTGCGTGAGAAACGTGCAGTGCAACCTGGGATAATGTAACCTTAACATTACTTAACCTAAGAATCATTAGCGCATGTTTGTGGCTGTCAAGATTCGAACAGAGCAAGTATTTAAAAATCCGACACGTTATCACTTGAGCTAACCGGCTCGTTCTAAAGGACGGGAATGTCTAGCTTGAAGCTTGAAGTCATTAGCCCCTTAATATTTATGTTAGACAGCAACACAGGTTTAAAAACGACATTCGTAATTCATGAAAATATTTTCAATCTTCTACAGCAAATGTAAGTGTTGGTAATGCAACGATTAGGACTGTTGTTGCAGAGAATAATTACAAACAAGCTTCTGTAAGTGTCTCATTAAAACTGAAAACTGAAAACTCAGCATGACGCTAAAATAATTGTAACTGATTAGCAAAATTAAAACAAATATAAATAATTTGCCTATGAGAAATTTTTCAGGCATTCAGAAAAATAAATTATAAAAAAACAATGTGTCATGGTGTTGATTTATTGGGAATATATTCGTAGAATGTTCAAGTAAGGCAGGTGAAACATTTTTTCAATAGAATTCACAATTAATACAACAATTCACAACATTGTGAACGACCACCATGGAGACACAAATAATTTCTCCGCAAGTAAAAAATTTCCCGCATTTTATGGAACCGTAAGTTCCTCTACCGTGTTCAAAAAACCATGCCAGGTTTATCTTCTCTTGAGCCACATAAATCTGGTCCATATCTTGCCATTCTCCTTCTTTAAGATTCATTTTAATATTACTCTCTCTTCTAGTCCTATATATTGCGGGGGGATTTCTGTCCGTCATTTACACCAATTCGTTACGTGCTGGTCTTTTTACGGACAGGAATTTTTTTTTTGCCCTTCCACAACAGCTAAGCTGAAGGAACACTCCTATTCCGTCGTTCAGTACTTCTTAAATATACTCGTAGATGATCTCCATTTTTGGAGTCCGTCTTCGTATGTGCACTGTATTCCGTAATATAAAGTTCATTAGCTAACAGACTATGTAAGTACCTACATAATTATACAAAAATTTTAACGGGCCGTTTACCTAGAAAATGTACTGATTTTAAAATATTGCAGTTACAAATGTGACGTTCATAGGTCCGTGCATCGTAATATTATTTCTATAGCAAAACCAACTAGATGCACCAATGTATCAAATTTATTTTATTTTGGAATAGCACTCTACATGTTTCAGACGGTCTTTCCGTCCATCATCGGGAGTTCAGGACTGTACATACAGCAACAGGCAAAGGCCTGTTGCTGTATGTACAGTCCTGAACTCCCGATGATGGACGGAAAGACCGTCTGAAACATGTAGAGTGCTATTCCAAAATAAAATAAATTTGA
>Ga0123354_10021903_pt1 | contig 10079 bp, 6 predicted proteins | sample TergutLab28metaG_2_FD_97872 | JGI IMG/M metagenome (GOLD analysis project Ga0123354, IMG submission 97872) | Labiotermes labralis P4 segment gut microbial communities from Petit-Saut dam, French Guiana - Lab288 P4 | ecosystem: Host-associated > Arthropoda: Insects > Digestive system > Gut ...
AAAGCGCAAGTTTTCCTGTAACACAGAGGCAATCTTTTTGAATTATTGTAAAAATTCTGTTCCGCCCTTTCTGGGATGGGGGGGGGGGTAAGGAAGGGGAACCAAAATCTTTTCTCACCCACGTCCTAGCGCGCTTTTGGCGGCCCTGGCCATAATCTTAAATTATGGAGACGGAGTTAACTTTCTGCCCCTTTTCTAAGGAAAAGAATTCGCAACATAATTAGGCAAAGTGCGTAAAAAATCCAGATATGTATAAGACATTACATATTTCAGTATTTTTATTTATCTACCAATTCACTGAGGCCAACATCTTCATACCCTGCTCATGTTATAGACATTAAAATCTTTTCCCTGGCTACGGAATCATGCTCAAAGGCCTTGCTGCAATACTTTCATAACACTGTGAGGACACATTTGCACTTACTCTTTCCGTCCTATCCAGTAGCCTTCCTTTTTTCCTTTGTTTCCGCCTCGGGGTGTTATTTTGGGACATTCTATTGACAAGTATAATATGCATATTACACGAAATAACGTTTGGTTCCACATCAATCGAAATTTTCTTTGCGACTGAAAAATGCCAATAATTTCTCAATGCCATCATATACCCAGCTGACAGAAAGCGACAATGAAATTTATTTAGTCATTTAAAGCTACACTGTTACAATGCAGAACATGTACTGTACCACCTACTCATAGAGCGCATTTGTTGGTTACCTGCGACTATGGGAAAAAAAACTGTTTGCTTTAACGAAATTGGTATTTGTAACAGAGGCACTGAACGTTTCTTGTGAGCTTCATATGATTGGATTTATGGATCTAAGTAAACTTCAAACTACAAATACCCTCAAATAACACAACACAGGGTTATTCGAAATGAATGTCGGGGTTTTAACAACTTGTCATGCACAATACACTTGAGATAGGAGTATATGTGTTTTGTTATTTAATAGAACAACACTCCAAGTTGTTGTTACATACCTTACTGGTGCTCTATATGTTCACCCTTTGTGATTCTACAAACATCAACACGATAATCGAGTTCGTTCCAAACTGTTTGTAGGACGTCAGCGGTGATGGTTTCAATGGCGGTTCTGATTCGTACCGTCAGTTCCGGGATATTTGAGGGAAGAGGAGGAACATAAACCTGATCCTTGACGCAACCCCACAGAAAGAAATCATATGGGGTTGCATCTGGAGAACGAGGTGGCAGTTGTTAAAACCCCGACAATCATTTCGATTAACCCTGTATAACCTTAAGTACAAAATATTAGGCCAGTTTATCTGTGACGAATCCGTACCAATACGACATATTCATGTCCCATCGCTGTCAACAATAAAGTTCCTCTTAAACGGAAACTCTCTAATCTGTGCCAAGTACCCGGTTGTCGTGACTCAGGTACTCCTTAGTAGCTCCACAAGAATTTCGGGATAGACATAAAGTAAGGTTACGGGCAATTCGTTATACATCATTTACAAGTTATTATTCGCCCATCATTCTCCCATTCGACAGTTCTGGTCTGCGTTATTCACACATTCGTTAAATAAACAATGGTTAAATATGTAAATTCAGGTGATAAAATAATCCTCAACTATAACTGATATTGTGGAATTATTATTTTACTCGATTTGCCCTTTAAATCCTAACATAGGATGTACAGCCAATTTAAAGGTAGAAAACTTCAAATCATTCCCACAGAATGTACTTGTGTCCCTATGATTTTAACCCTTTAAACGCCGAATTAAATCCCATCTGCCATCTGCTGGCATTATTAGGAGCTCACCATATTTTCCACGTTAGCGGGTTAAGGGTTAATCACAGTTTAACAAAATTTTCTACACAAACGATGTAACTTTGATACTAAAAGCGCTAATAGCACTGTAAGGACGAATAAATATTCTTTTTAAACATGTTTTGAAATAGGATTCATCAGATTGTTTTATTATGCTGACACGCGACAAAGTTAACGCAGTAATCAAAAAAGCATTATTTCATTTTTTATTTTACTACTTAAGAAATTCTGTGAAGAATACGATTTATTACTATTACAGTAACGGATTTAGAATAATTTCGAGCCTCATATATGTGTTCGCAATATAAGTTAACCAAATACCTACAGCTTTTGAGAACGGAAACACGACCAGCACAACTATGGCGCCTCAACAAGCAACCGTCACAGGATAGAATGTCTGTGTATTACACGAAAAAGTAATAGCAAATGGAAGGCAGGAAATTCCGCGCATAATGGTTAAAGGTTCCTTCATTAATGCAGGTCCAGTGTTTGTGTTGTGACATCGGGTCACATGCCCTACGCTGCAGAACAGCATGTCACTTACAGACGCCGTCCTACACAAGGGTATTCACATCGATTGGGACCCACTGAACACGTCAAACAGAAGTGGACAAGTGTCAGTGAGATTAGTCATGGAGAAATGCACACAACACGAACAGCCCTGTCTTCTAAGTTAGGATACAGCTGAACCGCTAGAAGCACCTAGTTCACATAACATATAAGCTCTTCCGAGGAGGGCTGACAGAAATCTTCCTGCTGCATACATTTCTACTGTTACAACTCAACCTGTATTATCGCTGCCGTTTTATTTTACGTTCATGAATAATTTACTACTTAAACACTCTGTTTCTCCTACGTTATATTTAACGGACGTTACCTTAAAATTTCATGCCTTCGACCTACGGACCTACACACCGTCATTTCTTACACAATGCGTCTTCGTAGACATGGCAGTTGATCATTCCCGTGCTACAGTTCGCATACTTCAATAAGCTGTCGCCATCAAACTGCAAGCTCAAAATCAAACGCACCCCAGCTTGCTAATGTGCACGGTAGTAAAACATTATCTTAAGAGAAGTTACTTTTGTTGCAAGATCTCTTGTTACACCGCAATTTCGGACTTTACAGGGAAATAGTGTTAATGTTTTGAAACGATAGCGCGTCCGCCACAGTATTTTTAATTGTAGCACATTAAAAATTATGTTCGTGTAAATCCGGAGAAATAGAAGCTGGTGACACAAAAAGTATTGTGACCCCAAAAGCCTACCCGTTACAGTAGTTAGAAAGGTAGGTACCTAAACATCGTGTTTTTCCACATATTAAATACTCAAGAGTCTCCATTTCGTTGACCAACTTGCTATTATGGCAACAGAGTAACAGTTGTTGTTGTTGTTGTTGTTGTTTACTGTAAGAGTTATACAAACATATCAATAGGCTATGTGGTACACACAGTCAGCACTGGGTTGGATTGAAATGTGTTTTTGCAGTATGCAACTGGCGGTACTAACATCAAAAATCTTAGAGGAAAATGAAGTGAACCTACAGACTGCAGTATGAATGCAATCAATGTCAGTGTTACCACCACCACCACCACCAGCAGCAGCAGCAACAACAACAACAACAACAACCATATAAACAACAAAAAACTAAAAACGACAACAAGTATCTCAAATTTCCACCCTAAAATTCGGTTATTAAGTAACGTCCATTTTCTCACAGTCAATAGAATGACGCAGATATTTTCGTTTCTGTCTTATTGCGTTAAAGGCATTTGACCATTGCCTTTGCAAAATTGCAACACTGTTTCAATCCACAACGACCTAATCGTCATGTTCGCGTGAGGCCACCTAGTTCTGTGGACTGGTGCATTAACTTCTCGGAAAGTCCTTTTGCCGTCAACTTCACAACAGAACTTTTTTCCTACGTAGCCGTTTTTTTCCTGTCGCATCCAATCATTGTAACGTTTCTCCAATTATTACTTTAATAACTTGGTGACCTCAGACAAAATATTATCCTTTTTTGAAACTATCTGAGAGAAAATGTAGTTTTAACAATTCGGTTGATCATCGTACCCCCCAGGGTTACAGGCAGCAATTTCCTTCGAGATGTTAATACCTGTCTACCAAACTACAACATGTCACATCCCAACAGACGGTTAACCTGAATATTCACCGCTTTGACAACCCCCAAGTCTCGCATAGCACACAATAAATCCCGTTACCCTAAAATGTCATGTCGTTTATTCGTCTTTGAAGCATAAGTCAAAAATTGTGTTTTCGTACAAGACGAAGTTCGAAGTTCCTCTCTATGTACCGTCTACGGGGATGAGGTTATCAATATTCTGCCTGTTTTATAGGAGTGTGGTGGAAGAATCTCTTAGTATCAGGGCCTCAGATAGGCACTGATGACAGGCTACTACGTTGCATGTAGAAAATAATAAGTGGCATCTAGTTGGATTTATACAGAATAACTGAAGAATAAAAATCCAACTAGATGCCACTTACTATTTTATTGTACTTCTTATAGGCTCAACATGTTTCTGGCATTACTATGCCCGTCATCAGGAGCTCGCGACTATGATGTTGATTATCACATTGGTCGTTTCGTTCTTGGCTTGATGTATGTTGAGTGGTGTCCAGCCTAACCGCACCTAACCTCCAACATACAGCAAACCAAGAACGAAACGACCAATGTGGTAATCAACATCATAGTCGCGAGCTCCTGATGATGGGCATAGTAATGCCAGAAACATGTTGAGCCTATAAGAAGTACAATAAAATAATAAGTGTTGGATTTTTATTCTTCAGTTATCACAATGGTGCACGGTCCAATAAACATCAGATTTATACAGAATGTTGAATATAAATTTTCATCACACGGTTCAGAAACTGAGACAGGCTGAGAAAAGGAGAGTCTATTTTGTACCTCAGTCACACGGAAGGGCTAGATAACTACATGTACAGCTACGTAAGGCAAGCAGCAAGTCCGGCATTGAATAATCGGTACAGTGAGCAGGCACTATCGGGGACTTCTTTAAAAGGTCCAGACGGGCTGTGGGGCACGCCCAGCCTACAGCTCACAATTAAACGGATAACGGAGCACTTTCCTTGGAGTCAAGCGGCCGGGGCTCTAAGATACACCGTCGCCTTTGTAGTGCCGCGTGGAAATTTCTACACATTTTACTCACCATATTTGCACAGGGACAACAAATGGGCAAAAATATTTGTTATATTTGGAGAACTATCAATTATGCAGAGCTAAGAGATGATAACCAACGCACGCTAACAAACATTTTGGCCGTCACAGAGAGGCGAAGGTGTATCATGCTTCTCACATCTTATCACTGTGCAAGACTCATTTAGTCTTTCGCAACGTCTTTAACACATTCAAGCCAGGTATACTGGCGACGGCAAGAAACTTTAATTTAGAAACAATTAGAACATGCTCTAAATAGCTTACTGGCCGTACCAGAGACATACACAAATCATGTCAAATGAGAAAATGAACCGAGATTTTCGTTCTTCTGGGACATTACGCAACATAGATTGGTAGTTAGTTACCAGTTTGTTCCGAAACGTCCGTAACGATACCAACCTGTGCTGCATAACATCCTAGAGCAGCGAAGATCTCTGTGCCATCGCGTCAGAAAAATACATTCAAGCGAGAAATTAAGTGCTAATCATTTTTTTTCTGATGTCCGCATCTTTGAAACCTTTTCGATGTATTCACTAATGCAATACTTACGTCACAAGTCACAAAGACTGTTCTTTTAAGGAACAGCTTAAGGTCGTTACTGTTGAACAGCCAGTTCACGTGTACAAATGCAGCGGAGTTACTGCATTTTAAAACTTGTGACGCATTTGGAAGCAATAAGCGTGCAGGAAACGTTTTTGATAAACAGGAAATTACGTTGTGGTATGAGATAAGCTCACTAAAATCAGAGACGGTGTCCATGAAATCTGTAGGGGCGGGTGAGCAATAAGATTAAGACTGTCACATAGAAGAGAGGAACACAACTGTACTGTTTAACGACGCTCTCTGTTCCTGCGATTACATCGTCTGTGGCTGATGAATGAGTAAGGAGCAGTGAAAGAATGAGGAAGACGTGGGACAGCCGAAGTAGTCGGCGAAATACGTATTAACTGTGACATGATACAATAAAGCCAGTCCTCCAGCACGTGTTGTGTAGTTGTATTAGCACTTATACTGCGGTTTTTTGCTTGGTCTACTTTCGTTTAGCTTTGAGCAGAGATGTAAATTAAAAAAATAAAATGAAATCTGTCACAACTTCACAATTCTAGGCGCCAGGACGGTGATGTGAATCAAAATGTCGTACTGCAGCCACACAAATTATAGTTGCCACCCCTTACAATATTTAGTCGCTATGGCGGATTGGCACCCGACATTTATCCACCTCTGGCTTTCAGGCACACACACAGAAATGTGTCCTGTCATGTATCGATATTTTCATTAATCTATTTCGACGTCTCACGCACTGTCTTTATTAGATACTTAAAAATATGAATTTTTCTACTGAAACGGAGAGCACTGCGCAATGAATAAGAACAACGAGGATCCCGTTCTTCTGGGATAGGGAGGTGCATCACCGGATAGGGAGGTGCATCACCGGATAGGGAGGTGCATCACCGGATAATCACATCCCGACGTTTCGAGGGAATGCAATGCCTTTATCTGCAAGAGAGTAAGAGTTTCTACAAGAAAGCTGAAGGCAGAGCTACTACGTTGCGTCGAAAGGACACAGATTATCCGGCAAGGCAGGAAAACGGAATCCACCACCACTCAACCGTGAAAGCCTGCGAACTGTCAAGAAGAATCTTTTTTTGCTTGAATTATTTCAACTCCTTACGTAGTTTAAACTCTCTTAACGATCACAATTACCATACACAAAATCTATAAATAGAGCCGGGATTGTGACTGGACATGAGATGGATGGGCCGGAGTTCGAAACCTGGTGGGGGCAAGAAACTTTCGCTCCTCCATATCCGTCCAGACCCTCTAGCTCTCGCCACAACAGGTACCGGAGCTCCTTTCCAGCGGCTGCGTCAAGGAGTTAAACATTCGCTCACATGTAAGGCCGGGACTAAGAATTAGAAGAACTACACAGCTCCTCCCCATTTGTGCCACTCACGGCATATTAGAAGGTGACCTTTACCTTTACCTACAAGACTATAATATGAGGGTGTGGATCCCAAAGATAAACATATTTGCTCTGAACGCGAATCAATTTCTGAAATCAAAAGTCATTTAGACATTTGGTGCGGCTCTTTGGACAGACAACCAGCACGCCGCAAGTCTGTAACTACCCAGGATAACACGAATATACAAAAATAACGCACAAATCCATATCGAGTGGGAAGGGATTCCAGTATCTTCGTTGACAATTTCAGAACTTTAAAAAAAAAAAACGTAAACAAATTGTTCCTGTTACAATTATTGGAAAACATTAGTTTGCTCGAACAAGAAGATCAAACTATTCCTTTCTTAGCATCAGTTTTATGTAAAAATCTGTACCTCTCACACAAATTCTATGCCTCTGTTTTAAAGACAAATGCCTTTGGCAAATAATTGTTGTTTGTGTCTGGAGTCCAAAGGAACAGAAATGTGTGGGCGAAATGCAGACATTTTTAGTACTGAATAAGGCCGCATATCACTGTATTTTACAGGTTTTAAAAACAAGGCTGAAAATACGGAAAGTCCAGGCGAGTGAATCAGAAATAGTGCATCGCCCTCCTCCTTACTAATCCTTTCCTCACATCGGATGTCTACCTACTCCTGCGTTGCACACCCTCTGTTATTCTGCTTGCGCTGTTGCGGCCGGCATAATTGAAGCATCAGATTGCGTCGGGAATGAACCCAGGCCTCCGCGGAAAGACCCCGGCGACTAACCACCAAAGCTACAACACGACATTACGAGCAAGCTAGTGGGTAAAATACCGAACAGTCAGTGATCAATCATGAGACACGTTATGGATAAGCCTCATGCGGTTAGACGGACAGATCGAGGAAGTGACACTGTCTGCGGGCGACTAATCAACTCACTGTAATAGCCTCCCATAAAACGGAAACGGCATAATGAGTCGTTTAGCATTTTACTGTTCAATCTGAAGGTCGGCAGTCCTGTTGCTCGCGGTTGGCTTGCACAAAATGTTAATTCCTGTAGATAGTGCCTCGTTCCACAACAAACAGTGCACGAATATTTCTTACGTTATAATTACAATGACCGGTTTAATTTACAACACATACACAAATCAATAAATGTTCCAGGGTGATGCTTAATCATTTCCGTTAAAACAGGCGTGTAAATGGCAAAATTGTGAACAAATACCTTAAACGTAGGGTAATAATACACTTCCTTGTGTTTGATACTAAGTGCAATGTGCATTCTGCAGATATTTACAATATATAACCAACAAATGCACGATATATTCAATACCTTTTTTGCTTAAAAACTGCAAATTTAAGAAACGCTTAAGTATTAAATATATTGTGCATTTGTTGGTTACATATTGTAATTATTCCTTGTACTTAATTAGGTACAAGACTATGAAGTCGGATAGAAAAGTGGCGGTACGACTCCTCTCCTTCGCTCTAAATCGATAGGCTTCATGACCCTTCCGCCTTGAGTCGGCCGATCTCGAAACCTTGAAGAAATATTTCTTGCTATTGCCGGGAGCCGAACACAGCTGCCTCTGCCACCCATTACGTCACGTCATCATATTAAGATTTAAAACTGCAGACGTGTAAAACGTAACGAAAATTCTGTCAGCAGGAGTGGAGGAGAGGACAAGCACACAGCACATACCTGAAGAATCTGAACACCATTATATATACTTTTAAAATTCCTTTAACGATTTGTTTTATATGGGAGGTTTTCAGCACAACTGCGTTACTTAAAGCATGAACGTTTACCCACATACATGAAAAGATAATTTTGTTTGTTCTGCGCTGTTGGTTCAGAAGGTAAATATTTTGGTACAAGTCGTTAAATCTACTCAGCGAAGAACAATAAAAGTACTGTACTATTAGGAAGAGTCTTTTACTAAATACACAATCTCACCACTTTTAACACTGTCATTAGCATGTTTTGTTACGATCACGAACTGTACGCACTCAGTTTTAAAGCGTATAGAATAATTTCACTGCATGTTCAATTACAAAAGGCACCTCTTGTTCCTTTTTAGTATTTTCAAACACGACGCTTCAAATGTTACATTTAGTGTGTATTCGAAAATGAATATGAAATAAACAGCGACAGACTGATACAGTTTATATACTGTTTCGATGTGAGTCACTATAGCATAAAATTTTATTCGGAAATAACAGTAATAATATTTACGAACATAAATACCTCACTTCCTCACTCTGTGGCGAACCGAGATCCGGTTAGGGGTGAAGACTCAACTTAAATTCCTATAATAAAACCAAATGGATGCACTAATTTCTCAAATTTACTTTTGGAATAAAACTCTACATGTTTCGGACAGTTCCTCTGTCCATCATCAGGAGTTTTTTAATGTACACACGGCAATAGTACAGCAGGATCAGGACGGAACTGCAGTTCCGTCCTGATCCTGCTCGCAAGCTGTCAGCAGATCTGTATGACGTATACCATTGCTTTGTGTAGAATGAAAAACTCCTGATGATGGACAGAGGAACTGTCCTAAACATGTAGAGTTCTATTTCAAAAATAAATTTGAGAAATTAGTGCATCTAGTTGGTTTTATTATAAGAATTTATCTCGATGCACGGTCACCTGAACGTCAAAATCAACTTAAAGAATGATATGATAATGTGATAATATTCTGTCTGTTAGGCTTATCTCACGGTACCGAGTATGGAGCCGTTTTGGAATCATGGTTACGATTGGAAAACTATGAAAAACTTGGAGAAAATATATGCCATATTAATGCAGTTCACATTATGTGTGGTTAGTAAAATCGATGGAAAAATAATATCTGAAATTGTTTTAGTTACGTTCAAAAGTGTACACATTACATTAATATTCGATAAAATTTACCTCAGTTAAAATGTACATTTCCTCAAAGCGGCCCATTTAAATAGGCATTATCACTTATGTATAAACCTTCTGTTCACCTGCGCTGGGCACTGGTTCGTAGTTGAACACCATCCCCCCCCCCCCCCCCCCCCCCCCCACCACCGTGGGGAACCAAAAGAATCGACCAGGGTCCACAACAAAAAAAGGAAACCACAACAAAAAAACAACCCAATTTTTGATCTAATTCAAAACCTAACCCCCCCCCCCCCAAG
>Ga0123354_10021904_pt1 | contig 10079 bp, 9 predicted proteins | sample TergutLab28metaG_2_FD_97872 | JGI IMG/M metagenome (GOLD analysis project Ga0123354, IMG submission 97872) | Labiotermes labralis P4 segment gut microbial communities from Petit-Saut dam, French Guiana - Lab288 P4 | ecosystem: Host-associated > Arthropoda: Insects > Digestive system > Gut ...
GCACAAACACGGCATCGTGCTCGGCAATCTGGTCGGCCTGATCGACGCCGATTATCAGGGGCCGCTGATGGTGAGTTGCTGGAATCGCGGCGATACGATATTCACACTGCAACCGTTCGACCGACTGGCGCAACTCATCATCGTGCCGGTGCTGCAACCTGAGTTTGTCGTTGTTGATGCATTCGAAGAAAGCGTACGCGGTGAAGGCGAGTTTGGAAGTAGCGGGAGGTAGGATCGACCGCGGCGAGATGAAGTGCAAACCGCCAATCTCCTTCATTGACGCCGTATCTCCGTCAAGATGTCAAAAATGACGTAGAAAAAAGAACGCTTTTGACGTTATTTCTTCAACCGCGACGCCGAAGCGTAAATCCCGATCAGGCACAGCGCCGCGAAAACGGCGCAGGTCAGGCGCAGGCTGGACATGAACGCGGCGTGTTGGGCCGGGGTGATCGTCGCGGCACCGAGGTAAAGGTGAATCCCCAGCGTGGCGATGCCGATACTGAACGATTGGCCGATCAAACGGGCGGTGCCGGTGACGGCGGAGGCAGTGCCGTAAGCGGCTTTATCGACGGAGCTCATGATCATGTTGACGTTGGGCGACGAGAAGATGCCGAAACCGGCGCCGAGCAGCGCCAACAGCGCAGCGAACATGAACCACGAGGTGTTTTCGGTCAAGAAGCACAGGCCGAGCAACGCCAGCGTGACCAACGCCATGCCGACGGTAGCGAGTGAGGCGGGATGAACGCGGTCCGACCAGCGACCGGCCAGCGGCGAGACGAGCGTTTGGATGATCGGCTGCAACACCAGCAGAAATCCCGCGTGTTGCGCGTCGAGGCCGCGCACGTATTGCAGGTAAAGACTGAGCAGAAACGTCGAAGCGGAAGTGGCCGAGTAGTTGATCATCGCGGCGATGGTCGAGAGACGAAAGGCGCGATTGTGGGCAAGCAAATCCAAATTGAACACCGGAAAGCGACAGCGATATTCAAAGCGTACGAACGCGAACGCGGCGATGATGCCGCCGATCAGCAGAATCCAACTGATCGGTTTGGGCAACAGCGAGAAGCCGCAGATCACCGCGAACAACATCAGCGCGTAGAGCGCGGAGCCGGTGAAATCGAACGGTTCGCCGCGCGCTTCCGCCCACTCGTCGCGGATGGCGATGAGCGAGAAAATCACCGCCGTAGCACTGATGAAGCAGCAAGCAACGAAGATGCTGCGCCAGCCGAGATAATGCGTCAGCAAACCGCCGAAAAGAGGGCCGGTCGCCAACGCAAAGTAAACGACGGCGGTGTTGATGCCGAGAACTTTGCCGCGTTGTTGCAGCGGAAAGAGCGCGGTCAGAATCGCCATCGCTGTGCCGAACATCATGGCGCTGCTGACGCCAGTCAGCGCGCGAAACACGATCAGCGACATTGAAGACCAGGCGAGACTGCTCATCAGCGAAAAAAACGCGAAACCGCTGACGCCGATCAAATAAATTTTGCGACGGCCGTACAAATCGCCCAAGCGGGCGGCGGGCATTTGAAACATCGCGCACGGCAACAGATACGCCGATACCATCAGACTCAGCGTGAACACGTTCATATCGAGATCGCGGCCGATCTGCGGCAGCGCCAGATTGAGCGACGAGCCGATGAACGGCACCAGAAACGAAGACAGCGCGATAGCCACTTGCGCCATCGTGGTGTTGCGCGTGGTCATTGCAGTAATTTTTTTAACGCATAAAGTTGGTCGAGCGCTTCGCGCGGCGTCAGTGTATCGGGGTCGACGGCATCGACGGCTTGATACAACGCCGTTTCGCGCGAGGCAGTCGCTGCGGTTTCGACGGGCAAAGGCGCGTCGTGCGTCGGCATCATTCGCGGCGCGAAGAGGTCACCCTGCCGCTCGTCGCGCACGCCCATTTTTTCGAGACGCGCGAGGTAGTTGCGCGCTTGCCGCAAGGTTTCGCGCGGCACCCCGGCGAGACGCGCCACTTGCAAACCGTAGCTTTGGCTTGCCGGGCCCTCGGCAACGCTGTGCAAAAACACGATGCCTTCTTTGTGCTCGACGGCATCGAAATGAATGTTGGCGCAGCCGTCGATTTCGGAAGGCAATGCCGTCAGTTCAAAATAGTGCGTAGCGAACAAGGTCAACGCGCGGTTGTGTTCGGCGAGACGGTGCGCGATAGCCCATGCCAGCGCCAGCCCGTCGAAAGTCGAAGTGCCGCGACCGATTTCGTCGATCAGCACCAGACTTTTTTCGGTGGCGCGATTCAGAATGAACGCCGCTTCGGTCATCTCCACCATGAAAGTCGAGCGCCCGCCCGCCAGATCGTCGGACGCGCCGATGCGCGTGAAGATCGCGTCGAGCGGCCCGATCACCGCGCGTTGCGCCGGAACGAAGAAGCCACAGTAAGCGAGCAACGCGATCACCGCCGTTTGCCGCATGTACGTCGATTTGCCGCCCATGTTGGGGCCGGTGACAATCAACAAGCGGCGGTTGGGTTCGAGCGTCACGTCGTTGGGAATGAAGTGATTGACTTGCTGTTCAACGACGAGGTGACGACCGCCTTCGATGGCAAGGCCGGGCGTTTCGGAAAACTGCGGGCGCGTCAACGTCAACGCTTCAGCACGTTGCGATTGCGTTGACAACACATCGAGTTGCGCGAGCGCATGAGCGGTTTGTTGCAAAGTTGGCACGGCAGCGGCAAGCGCGTCGAGCAACTGATCGAACAACCCTTTCTCACGCGCCAGCGCGCGCTCCTGCGCTGACAACGCTTTGTCTTCAAACGTCTTGAGTTCCGGCGTGATGTAGCGCTCGGCGTTTTTGAGCGTTTGCCGGCGGCGGTAATCGTCCGGCACTTTGTCGCTGTTGGCGTGAGTGACTTCGATGTAAAAACCATGCACGCGGTTGTATTCGACTTTCAACGTGTTGATGCCGGTGCGTTCGCGTTCGCGTTGTTCGAGATCGAGCAGAAACGCGCCACAATCGCGATCGATGGCGCGTAATTCGTCGAGTTCGGCGTCGAAGCCTTCGGCAATCACGCCGCCGTCGCGCAAATGCGAGGCCGGCTCGGCCATGATGGCGCAAGCGAGCAACGCTTGCCATTGTGGATCGGCATTGAGCGCCGCGTTGATGTCAATCAGCAACGGTGTTTCAAACGACGCGATAAGTTGACGAAACGAAGGCAGCAGCGCCAGCGTGTCGCGCAAACCGGAAAGGTCGCGCGGGCGCGCGTTCTTCAGCGCGATGCGAGCGGCGATGCGCTCGATGTCGGCGCAACGCTTGAACAGCGTTGACGCTTCGCGCGTGATCGGCGGCTGCGTCAACAGCGTGTCGATCACCTCATGGCGAGCGATGGCATCCGTCGCTTCGCGCAACGGCTGCGTTAACCACGAGCGCAACAAGCGGCTGCCCGCCGCAGTGTTGCACGTATCGAGAATCGACAACAAGGTCGGCACCGCCTCGCCGCTCAGCGTCGCGGTGATTTCGAGACTGCGGCGGGTGGCGTTATCGAGTTGCAGCACGCGACGGTGATCTTCGACATGAAGCGTGGTGACGTGCGCCAGCGGCGTGGTTTGCGTGGACATCGCGTAAGCAACCAACGCGCCCGCCGCGCGCACCGCCGCCGACAGATCAGCGACGCCGAACGCATCGAGACTGGCAACATCGAGTTGCTTGAGCAAAATGCGCCGCGCCGATTCAAAATCAAAGTGCCACGGCGGCAACAAGCGCGGCGGCAATGAATACGAAGGGCGTGAAGCGACATTGTCGTCGTCAGCCATCAACCATTCGGCGGGTTCGATGCGCTCCAGCAACGAAGCCGCTTCGTGCGTTGCCACTTCGGTCAATGTGAAGCGTCCCGACGCAAAATTGAGCCAGGCAATTCCGGCGCGATGGCCGTCGATCACGCAAGCGGCGAGCGGACGATCACGGCGCGCATCGAGTAAATTGGCGTCGGCCAGCGTACCGGGCGTGACGATGCGCGTGAGCTTGCGCTCGACCGGCCCCTTGCTGGTGGCGGGATCGCCGATCTGCTCGACGATCACCACGGTTTCGCCGAGTCGCATCAGCCGCGCCAGATATTGTTCGACGGCGTGATACGGTACCCCGGCCATCGGAATGGGACGACCCGACGACTGGCCGCGCGCGGTCAGCGTGATGTCGAGCAAGCGGGCGGCGCGCTCGGCGTCTTCAAAAAAAAGTTCGTAGAAATCCCCCATCCGGTAAAAGACGAGCTTGTCCGGATGCTCGGCCTTGAAGCCCAGATACTGCGCCATTACAGGAGAATGGGCAGGAGCGACGGAAGAAGGCGATTTTTTCAACGAAGGTCTCGGCTGGGAAGCAACATAAAACAAGTATAACCGCTGGAGAAAAGGAGGACAAAGGCGAGCGCTGCTTCACTTGGAAGACGCGCATTGCGATGGATTTCGCTACACGACCTACGAAAACACCGTTCGCTCTACGACTTTACTCTCTCACCATCGAAATCAGTTTGAGTCCGAGCAGCCCCATGATGCTGCCGGCGAGGCGGTCGATCAGCGCTTTGTAGCGCAGGTAAACGGCGCGCGGCGCAGCGGACGACAGCACGCAGGAGACGATGGTGTACCAACCGGCGTCGATGGCGAAAGCGGCGACAGGCACAACCAGATAAAACGCCATCGCCGGATGTTCGGGCATCAGCGCCGCGAAAACACTGGCAAAGACGATGGCGGTTTTGGGGTTGCTCAACTGTGTGGCCAAGCCGCGAAAATACGCGCGAAGGTAAGGACGGCGGGCATCTGCCGACGGATCGGCAAGCGCCAGCGACGGCAGCGGTTGGCGAGCGCTGCGCCAAATCCGGTACGCCAGATAAATCAGGTAAGCGCCGCCGCACAGTTTGAGCGCGGCGTAAGCCCACGGCACGGCGACAAAAACGGCGTGCAATCCGAACAACGCCATCACGGCGAAAGTGAATGCGCCACAGCCCAGCCCCAAGGCGGTGGCGAGTGCTTCGCGGCGACCGGCGGCCGCAGCGGTGCGAGCAACCAGAACGAAGCTCGGCCCCGGGCTGATCGCACCCATCGCCAGTGCGGCGATGATGCTGACGATGGCAAGGGCGGTGTTCATGTCGAAAAGCCGGTTTCTTCGCGGAAGCTGTCGGTGATGGATTTCAACAAAGGTTGTTGTTCACCCCAATACGAGTTGTACGTCCACGCCATGATTTGGTGAAACCCTTTGGGGCCTTCGACCATGGTGTAGATCAGGGTCACCGAAGTAATCTTGTTCATCTTCCTTTCGATTTCGTACTGTAAAGCGGGACGACCATTGACGGTTGTTTTCACTGCTTCTTTTGTGATCTTGGCTTGACCTTCGGTTTTTTCCAGAAAATTTTCAATGACGATATCCGCGTAGTCTTTCAGTTGGGCGTCTTTGTCAAACTGATTTTTAGGCTCGGAAATAACGACGAGAAAGAGGGTACTCGCTTTGTCCGACGATTGAATCACGGCATCGTCGTTGAGGTCTTTGCGCGTCATCCAATCCGCCGGCACTTTGATTTGAACTTTAAGCTGGTTTTCCTGATCGGTTGCCGACAGTATTTTGAATTCGTTGGCCGGAGCTTTTGTCTCCGTCGAAGGCTTGGCCGCCACTGAAGTTTTTTCTTCGCTCGAAGGTTTTCCCGTTTTCGGCGCTTCGCTTTTTTGCGTGCAGGCGGAACCCATCAGCACCAGAAAAAAAACCATCACGATCAGGCTGACGAAAGACAGCTTTGGCAATGGAACCGACGGCTTCATGGTGTTTTCTCCCGGATAATAGCGACGCGAGAAAGCATATTAGAACAGTTTTAATCTGAATGACAATACTTCGGGAGAACGAGTTAAGCGGGCGGCACGATGCCGCCCCTACAAACTCCCCGTCCGCTTTCGGCGTCCACCTCATTTGAAAAGGAGGCTTCTCATAACCGCCATTCCTTGCCACAGCGAAAATCTGCGCGCCGTGCCCCTACGACAGCGTTTATCCTTCGACAAGCTCAGGGAAAACGGAATTCAACTACCCGACCCGTTGTGCCGTGAAATGTGCTTCCGGATTTTCGATCAGGTCTTGCGCGGCGACGAGTTGCAGTTCGTATTCGCCGTATTCGTAGGTGATGCGCAGGGCTTCATAGACAGCGGCGGCGGTGTGTTCGAGCGCGTCGCGCAGTGTTTTGCCGTGCAGCAGGTTGACGAGCAGCAAACCGCTGGTCAAATCACCGACGCCAACCGGCTGCTTCTCAAAATCGAAGAGCGGGCGGCTGATGTGCCAGGCTTCGTGACGAGCGACGAGCAGCATTTCAAAAGCGTTGGGATCACGACCGGCTTGCGCCAGATGTTTGACGAGCACAATGCCGGGGCCGCAGTCGAGCAGACTGCGAGCGGCGGCGAGCGCTTCATCGAGGTTGCGCAGCGGGTTGTCAAGCCCGTGTCCGGCAAGGCTGGCGAGTTCGAGAATGTTGGGCGAGATGATGTCGGCCACCGGCAGCGCTTTTTCGATCAGAAATTCGGCGACGCCGGGTGCGACGATGCAGCCCTTTTCTGGATGCCCCATCACGGGGTCGCAGAAATACAGCGCCTTCGGGTTGGCCGCTTTGATGGTGGTCAGCGCGTCAAGAATCGCCTGCCCCTGCGCGGGCGCGCCGAGGTAGCCGGAAAGCACGGCGTCGCAGCGTTTGAGCTGGCCGATCATTTCCATGCCCTTGACGATTTCGCCGATCTTTTCCGCCGGCAACACGCTGCCGAAGTATTGCGGATACTGGGTATGGTTGGAAAACTGGACGGTGTTGAGCGGCCAGACTTCTGCGCCCAAGCGACGCATCGGAAAAACGGCGGCGCTGTTACCGGCATGGCCGTAAACAACGTGGGACTGAATGGTCAGAATTCGTTTCATGATTTCAGGGGTCGGAAGGCAGGTATCAGAAAAGTGGAGATCAGAAATCTATGTCTGATTACGCCGAGAACGACGAACCGCAACCGCAGGTAGTGACCGCGTTCGGGTTCCTGATGACAAATTGGGCACCGCCGATGTCGTCGCGATAGTCGATTTCGGCGCCGACCAGATATTGGAAGCTCATCGGGTCGATCAACAAGGTCACGCCGTTTTTTTCCATGGCGGTATCGTCGTCGTTGGTGACTTCATCGAAGGTGAAGCCGTATTGAAAGCCCGAACAACCGCCGCCGCTGACGAACACGCGCAGTTTGAGATCGGGATTGCCTTCTTCTTCGATCAGCGATTTCACTTTGGCGGCAGCGGCATCGGTAAAGGTCAGCGGCTCAGCCGGAATGCTGCCGGAAGCGGCGTCAACAGTAGCAGAAACAGTCATGATGGACTCCTGATTGGAATGGCAAAGAATAAGCCAAATGATAAGACAGAGGGCAGTACCCCATACAGCGGACTATTTTAGGGCAAAAGCGAAAGGCGGGGCGTATTCGCGGCGCTTATGCTTGTAACCAATTCTGCGTTGCCGATGGAAAACTCCAAGGGCGAGCGGGCGCAAACCCGCGCCGCCTAATCGGGCGCGGGATCAGGATTTCAGGGAGCTTTGGGCGCCGCCCTGGCGACCGGTTTGACTTCTTCCCGGAACGGCAGCGCTTTCATCTCTTCCGGCGCGTGCGGCGAATGGGTCAGCTTGCCGCTGACGACTGCGCCGTGGTGCATTTCGAGCGTGTTGTAGGTGATGTCGCCAAGGACACGGGCGTGCGCCTCAAGCTGCAAAAAATCCGTGGCTTTGATGTTGCCCTTGACCTCGCCGTTGATGACGGCATGGGTGACCGTGATCTGTCCTTCCACTTTGGCTTGCTGGCTGATAATCAGCGTTCCCCCGCGGCCTTCGTGGGTGGTGATGTTGCCTTTGACGTGGCCGTCGATACGCAAACCGCCGTTGAACACGATATCGCCGTTGATGAGCGTGTCGGTGTTGATTAGGCAATCGATGTGATGGTTGGGGGCGTTGTCTTTTTTCAGAAACATGATGTATAAAAAGTGGTCAATATAAAAATGTTCGATCCTATTTGAGGGTGATCGAGCGGGTAATGGCCAACGTACCAGCGTCCTTTTTGAACACCTGCACGGTGAACTGCTGAACCTTCGAACCTTCGGGCACCCGGAAGACGCCCTCCAAACGTTGATAATACTTGAATTCTACCGGCAGCGGCATAGCGAGATCGGGCGTACTGCCGGAAGCGTCCTTGTTGGGAACTGCTTCAATCGACAGCGGCGACGCGCCCGGCGATGAGGCGTCGGCAAAAGCCAGCAATTTGACTGTCCCCACGAAATCGCTCTTGGGGTTGCCGCCCTGCACCAGCAGAATCCGGTAACGGTAATTGCGGTTACCCTGCGCTTCGAGGCGAACGTCCTGAATCTTGGCGCCCGCCTCGCGGGTGGCATCGGCCACCAGTTTTTGCAGGTAGGTCAATTCCTCTTTCAGTTGCGCATTTTCCTGTTCGAGCGCTTCGGCGTGCTGGGTCAGCGTGGTTTGCGAGCCTTCGTTCATCGACAACTCGCTTTCGAGCGACGCGTTGCGGCGGCGCATGTCGGCCAGTTCTTTGTTGAGGGCGTCTTCGCGTTCCTGCGCGCTGACTTGCTCGGGCGTGAGCGGCGGCGGCGGCGGAAAGGCGTAACGCGCCACCAGCCAGGTGACGGCGACGACGACGACCAGAGCGAGCAGCAGAACCAGCCCCCGCAGCCAAGTCGGCCAGGCGCGACGAATGGCAATGTCGTGGCGGGCACTAACGGCGAAAAGCGAGGACAAGCGGCGGTGCAAGGGAGCCATAACGATCAGGGGGAGATGGGCAGCGCGGTGAGGCCGGTGGTTTCCGGCAACCCGAACATCAAATTCATGTTCTGCACCGCCTGACCGGCAGCGCCCTTGACCAGATTGTCTTCGACGACCAGCACGGTGACGCCGCGCGGGCGACGCGCCACGGCGATCCTCACCATATTGGAAGCGCGCACCGAGCGAGTGTCCGGCAGCCGTCCGGCTGGCAGCACGTCAACGAACGGCTCGTCGGCGTAGCGCCGCTCGAACAACGCCTGCACATCGGCAGCATCGTCGGTCAGCGTCGCGTAAAGTGTCGCGAAAATACCGCGAATCATCGGCACCAGATGCGGCGTGAACGTCAACTGCACCGGCGCGCGGGTCATCCGCCGCAAGCCCTGCTCAATCTCAGGATGGTGGCGGTGTCCGGCCACGCCGTAAGCGGCGAAGCTGTCGGTCACTTCCGGAAAGATTTTCGACAACTCGGCAGTGCGTCCGGCGCCCGAAACGCCCGACTTACAGTCGGCAATCAGCGCGTCGGCCACGACGAGATTTGCTTCGAGCAGCGGCAAAAAGCCCAGTTGCACGGCGGTCGGATAACAACCCGGGTTGCCGACGATGCGCGCCTGCCGAATGGCGGCGCGGTTCACTTCGGGCAGGCCGTACACGGCCTCTTTCAGCAAGTGCGGGCAAGCGTGCGGCATCTTGTACCAGCGCTCAAACTCGGCGGGGTCTTGAAGACGAAAATCGGCGGCAAGATCGATGATCTTAACGTTGGCGGCAAGCAGCGCTTCGGCCTGACTCATCGCCACCCCGTGCGGCGTCGCAAAAAAAACCACGTCGCACTCGGTCAAACGCGCCTCGTCGGGCGTGCAGAACGCCAGCTTGTCGAGGGCGGGGTGCCCGCGCAAACTCGGAAAAAAATCAGTGGCCGAAGTGCCCGCGTCCTTGCGCGACGTGATGCAATGCAGCGCGGCATTCGGATGCTGCGCCAGCAAACGCAATAATTCAACGCCGGTGTAGCCGGTTCCACCGACCAGTCCCACTTTCAGTTTCATAGGCGAAATAACGACGCGACGCCGCTCTGGACAAGTTTGGTAAGTCCGTATTATCGCGGAAACCGCGCGGCGCGGGGAAATTTTTAGCGATGCGGTGGTTGCGAGAGTTTACGAGGGGGCGACCTCGCTGCCGTTGGAGAGGCATTCTGCCGCCCCTGCAACCTGTAAAAAACAAGCGGGGCGCATTTGCGCCCCGCTTGTAACCCCTCACTGCTTCGGTTCACTGCCTTGATTTTTTACATCGCGCAGCGTTCCGATTTCTCAACATGGCC
>Ga0123354_10021905_pt1 | contig 10078 bp, 3 predicted proteins | sample TergutLab28metaG_2_FD_97872 | JGI IMG/M metagenome (GOLD analysis project Ga0123354, IMG submission 97872) | Labiotermes labralis P4 segment gut microbial communities from Petit-Saut dam, French Guiana - Lab288 P4 | ecosystem: Host-associated > Arthropoda: Insects > Digestive system > Gut ...
ACTGGATGATCTACGAGAAAGCATCGCAATGTCGTGTGCAGCTATCACGCTGGACACATTACAGAACGTAGTTCATGCAGCAGTTCGGCGGGTTCGACAGTGTTTGGATGCCGATGGTGGCCATTTCGAACACCTACGTTGAATCCAAAATTCAAGGACATCTCTCATATCAATTTTGCTTTTGTATAAATACAGTAGTTACGGTTATAGAGTAATATTTTTCATGTCAAAGTATGTATATATTTTTTTGGGCCACCCTATATATATATATATATATATATATATATATATTAATGGCGTTCGGAAAGTGTTAGATTGACGTTACTATTTTATCTCCACAATATAATTCTACTATAAAAGGAAATTGCATCTCAGCTTCTTAAATGACAGATCATCGGGACACATTAAGAGATACCGGTAGCATGCAGTACACGAGTACTTTTATTCTTAATGCATTTACTTAGAAATACCACAGTTCACATGCAACACATACGTCATCTCTTACTTACTTACTCCATGAAGCAGAGTCCTTCTTGAAAAGCCAACCGTTTTGCAGCTAGTCAAGAAATTCCCTGCATTTTATGGAAGCCGAAGGTTCTTAAACGCATTCACAAGTCCCTATCTTGAGCCAGATGATACAGCCCATGCCCCCATACCCCATTTCCTCAAGATCCATCTTAATATTATTCTCCCATTTACGCCTGGCTCTTCCAAGTGGTCTCTTTCCCTAAGGTTTCCCCACCAAAACCCTGTATATATTTCTCCTCTCCCCCGTACATGTTACATGCCCCGCTAATCTCATTATTCTCGATTTTATCACCCGAATAATAATGAGTTAGAAGTATAGATCATTAAGCTCCTCATTATGTAGTTTTCTCCACTCCCAATACATCACTTTTACATTATGAAAAGTTTTGTACTTGATATTTTTAAAAACATTTAAGAAACAAAAAGTTGCAATTTAAAAATTCTTTAGACCTTTTTGTAATTTATTCTACCCTTGTAAACTCTACAAACTTTTTTAATGTGCTTTAATGTACAAGGGAGAGATCTCCAACTTATGGTAATTGGTTTCTGTGTGCATTCATGTTCCTGTATCATGACCTGATGATGACCCGAGTTCATGGTCGAAACTAGTTGCCACGTAATAACATTTTTCCTAAAGTATTTGTTGGTTTTGATTGAAAATATTGCTAGATCTGATTGTACGCCAACAGGGATATTTCATGTAAAGATTTGTATACCTAATCCACGTTTCAAAACCCGCGCACAGACTAGAGGTCACGTAAGCGGTGTTAACACCTTCCCTTGTAACAATGGCATTATTTAATATGTAGCAGGACTTGATGGTGAGCAGGAACAGTTTCTGTACACAGAATTTAAAGAAGATAAGTGTTTAAGCCCTACACTTTTATCTAGTGTACGGAATTGACAATATACGGTTGCACTTTGAATTGTTGAAATCCGACTGCAGGTTGTTTACATCTGGCTTTTTGTTTTGGCAAGTGGCTGCAATTACTGGACTTCTAGTTGTATTTTATTGACGTATAACCGCTGTTACATTCTGACCAAAGTTATTTTTGTCATACTACCGGAGGGAAAGAAACCACTGGGGAGACCTAGGCGTAGCTGGGTGGACAATATTAGGATGGATCTCCAGGAGGTGGGATGTGGGTATGTGGACTGGATTGGACTGGCTCAGGATAGGGACAGTTGGCGGACGTTTGTGAGTGCTGTAATGAACCTTCGGGTTCCGTGAAATGCGGGGAATTTCTTGACTAGTTGCAAACCAGTTAGCTTCTCAAGAAGGACTCTGCACCATGGAGTAAGTAAGTATGATGGGAAATGTGTGAGGTGCAAATTGTTTTATCTGAGCTGTGAATCCTTTGATTGTACTACTGAATATAAATGTGTTGTATAGTTGCTGTGTGGTTGATAGACACTGTTTTTTTTCTTTACTGCAGGATTGCGGTATGTACTGTATGTAAGTCATAAGCTTATTTCACCATGCTGAGTCCTCGCCCTTCTGTAACTGATATTATTGGTTGACACTTTTATTTCTTAGTTAGCAGATCGTGCATAGGAGGAATATAGTTTCATTCTATTTCTCTTTGTTTATAAGTGGTCGCGCTAAATGTTTATCGCGCGAGCAATGTGTGGGGTCACCAGTTGCCTTGTGCTCCAGTTGCAGTCTGCAGAAGTATCTCGAACAGTGACCAGCAGCTTTGAATGAAGCTGGGTTATCAGTCAGTGTTAATGTTAATGAAGGGACCCAAGATCCCGAGAATTGAACTCAATACATTTCATTTGTATCAACATTATTCAATGTTTATGCACAATAAACTCCAGTACACTTGACGCGGGGTTTATTGCGAGCTTGTGCGGCCTGCCTAACTCCCCGTCTTAAGTTCGATCTCCGTCCCTCCTGGAACAACACCCACGATATGTTCCCCGCCGGGACCGCGCAGGATACAACAAATATGCCCCGATAGCAAATCGCTAATCAGTTGCACCGTTAAAGAACATTCTGATGAATTCATCGATAAGGACAAAATTTTCCAATCCGGACGCCCTGCCTTCCAAAGACGCACGTTATAAGAAATATTTCGAAGTATTCCCAGTATGAAAGAACCTCACATGCAGTGGAAGTTTAGCCAATTTTTTGCTTCTCTAGATCGTCCGTTACGCAGTGAAACATGACCTTTGTCTCACTGGATCCAGCAGTGAGGATTTCACGTCATCTATGAATGTTGAGATGAGGCAGAGAGAGGGGGTTCTTCATAAGGAATGTATTTGAAGTCATTACCATATTATTCTCCATGAATAATTCAAATTTTTTTTATTGCAGCACACAAATTTGTTTGACGAATATTATGTGGTTTCAGAGTTTTCCTCTTCATATAACAGTTTCCTAAGTATGACCAATTCGCATCTCTCAACCAGAAAAACAATATTGTTCCTTAGAAATCTATATTACTATATCACACTGAATATTTCTACATGTTTTGATCTACAAGGGATCATCTTCAGGGAACCAATCCAAAGCAATATCGCATGAAACCAACTTAGCTAATTTTATACATAGTTGAAATGATACAAAAGCTTCAGGTAGTTAAATGGGAAACATTTTCTGTAAGAACGTGTGTTGTCCAGGAGGTACAGTACATTATAATTTCCAATACCCTTACACAACTATTCTACAAAGAATTATCTAAATTAAAAATATATTAATCTTTTACAACATATCAAATGTGTATAAAATTATTTAATTTGCTTTTATGTCATATAGCTTTGGTTTGGTTCCCCGATGGTGATCCACTGTGGGTCGAAACTTATAGGAATATTCATTGTGGTATTATAATACACGTAATTTGCCTGAGGAAAAATTTTGTGCATTTTGTTGGTTGAGAGTTGCAAATTGGTTATGTACAAGGCACGTAATGGCCAGTATAAAATTTCCTAAGAATATTGTCAGAGTTTCTAATAAAATATAGGCGTGTTACTGAAAGTATTTTTTTATTTTTTTAATTCGCGTCAATTATATTTTTGTGTTTTAGGAACTAAACATATTTATTTTCTAAGTGTCCATTGAATTTCCAGGGTTTTGTGTTTTCCCTGGCGAATATTTATAAATAAGTTCAGCACGCCTGATGGCGTTCGTTATTAACGAGGTTGAAACCGAAACTAAACTTAATTAAGCTAACGTGATGTCTGGATTTCCTATTGAGCTGGATGTAGATTCGGAATCACAAGCTGCACATTCTGACTGAAGAAGACGAATTCGTGAAAGATGTGGCATCTGACGATCCTTCCTTTAATTTGGATTGCTTTTCCATTACACAGCTGTCAGCCGTCTCCATCACAACCATCCGTCTAGTACGTTTCGAAGAAACCCAGTTTTGGTGTTTCTGTTTGTTGATAAAGAATGGCCAATGCTGGTTTCAGATGTATCTAACAAATTCCACCTTTTGTTCAGTGCTGCAAGTCTTTTAAACTGGTTGTCATTGTAGTATCGGTTTGGCTGATGAATTCACAACTTTTACAATTAAAATAGAAACTGAAGGGCATTTCTAGACAAAATAATATTCTTGCATCGCTGCGTTTATTCATAAAAGGACTCCTTCTTATTTGACAGCGTTTATGGAATATAACTTCAGCTAAAAAAAAAGCACGACAGGCCTTGTGTGTATAAAAGTAACTTTGAGATTAGTTCGCTTAACCATTGTTGGTGTAGAAAAGCAAAAATTGTTGCATATTCTGAATGTGTGTTTGTAGCCTTAGTCATCTTGCATGCAAAGCACATGCGCCGTTTTTTCGTCTGTGGCGTGTGTGGCATATTTCTCCACATTATTTCATAAACGACAAACCTTTCGAAAAAAAATTGTTGAATATAAAATGTGTTTTGTGATTGTTCCTCTACGACTCTGAATCGTGTCTTATTCTAAGAAGAATTGAGCCAGATATTATCATAAATGTACGTTGGTCTTCGTGTCAAGCACCGGTTATTCTTGTCAAATTTTCACGGAAGTTAAACTTACCGACAGGTTTTCAAAAATTCTTCGAATATGAAATTTGATGAACATTCGTCGAGTGGGAGTCCAGCTGTTTCATACGGACAAGAGGACAGTCAGACGTGAGGAAACTAATAGTCGTTTGTCGCAATTTTGCCAAAGAGCGTAGAAACAGTTTTATATTGCTGCACATTTACACACTGCAGTCATTCTGATGGACGACACAACACAACTAACTACGTTTAATTTCTTTACTCTGTTACACAGATGCTTACAGATGTGTATATACTTTTAAGGACGATAAAATAAACTCGTTCTTTCTGAACTGTTTGTATACGTTGTCATAGGAAGATTACACACCCACACATACACACTCTCTCTCTCTCTCTCGCATACAAGCATATATATATATATATATATATATGTGTGTGTGTGTGTGTGTGTGTGAATGTGTTTGTTAAATACGTTGAAGTACGAAATTATATTAACACATTTATCAACGCAAAACTGAGTATGATTTCTGCATATAAAATAATGTGATTTCAAAGAACGAAAACTTTCAGTTTTAAAAACACCTAAACTCATGTAATTTTAATTTTTTTCAGTTTTACCTTTATTTTAGCCCCTAATTCTTCAAAGTTTATACCTGTATATTTTACATTTTCACATGTAAGGTAAGGCAGTCTTGTTACAGGCCTGGACAGGCCCAGAGGGTTCCAGGAATTTAAGGTTCCCAGATTTCATGACAACGGCACAGGATGGTGGTAAGGTTGTCAGCCTTCCGCACCGGCCGTCTTTACCCCAGGAAATACTCCTGGTACTCATTTATGTTAGGGACTGAGTTGACCCCAGGACCATAGTGCGATCGGAAGGATTTTATGTCAATGAAAAATTTCAATGACACCGTCTGGGATCGAACTAGCGGCCTTCCGATTTGTAGCACAGCACCTCAACCACTGTCCACTACATTTTCATGTGTGCACTAGGCTTTACGTAACGAACACCACCGTACCTGTGAACCTGCTTCTTATAATTTTATTGATTTATTGATACTCCTTTCTAAGGGCCCGGAGAGGGGCCGAAATACGTAGACGGTAGATTGTAGGGGCACTCCACATTGAAATTTATATTTTGGTTTGACTGATATTGAAGAAGTGACAATTTCTCACCTTATTTTCAAAGTTAAAATTTCTGAAAAAAATAGAAGAAGGAAATCTTTGTGACATTTCGAAATTTTCGCAGTTTTTCTGCCACTCCCCGTTCCGTAACACAAATATGTGGACTCTAGACTCGTGCGTGTAATAACTGATGGCCTGATTGTCGTTTGATCTCCGGATTGTCGGTTTCCAAAGTATTATGTTTTGGGGAGAACTCTATTCTTTGTAGCAACAGAATGGTCCTAAATTAAACACTAATAGATATTCATTCAAATTTGTATATACGAGTATATTATGCTAGCAAAATTTAGTGAAAATATGCACAAAAGTTTAAAATAGGCTTGTTTTTTTTTATCGCGCATGGTGCAGATTAGGAATCCACATACTCGTTGACTTCAATTGCAAAATTTGAAGAAGAGGTAACTTGGAAGACATAGGAACAGATGGAAGATCATATCAAAATTAATCCTCGAGAACCATTGTATGGCAATATGGACTGGATTTATTAGGCTTGCGATAAGAATTAATGTTAGGTTATGCGTGATTTTAGGTTTCCGCCACTTCGTAAATGAAATATGGGCTTTTTCGTGGTTCTACGCAGCTTGGGATGGTAGTTTCTGGCCGACGTCTCGGTACAACCTATCGGTGCCATCTTCCATGGCCAAGCATATCACTCTACGCTATGTAGAATCCCAATATAGTGCATATCTAATGTTTTGTTGTTCCGGACAACGTATTAAATTTACAGAGCGTTTCATAATGTACTCCGGGATTACAAAAAATTATTACAGTTAAACTGGGTGACACGTACTTACGAAACCTGTACAGATAGAAGGAACAAATCAAAAATATTTTTCCTAGTAAGATGTTTCTCATCGTAGTTCAAATTTCTGCCGCTAGGCGATGCGAGTGTGTGTAGTGAAAAAATGGCCGCTCCGGGGGAGAAGTCATTTTGTGTGTTGGAATATCACACGAGTAAGTCTGTGGTTACTGTGCAACGTGTATTTCGTGCAAAGTACGCAAAGGACCCGCCCACAGTAGAGATCATTCGTGCGTGTTATAAACAATTTACTGAAACTGGGTGTCTGCGCAAACAGAAAGCACCCATGTTGACACGTGTGTGGCAAGAACTTGAATATCGTATCGATGTGTGCCGTGTCACCTGTGGTGCATACATTGGAACATCTCTAGTTGTCAAAAAAAACTTTATTTTCAGTTTCCTGTGGCTGTGAACAATTCCATTAAGATAGGTCCTTTGGTTTTCTTGTTATAAATGTTTGTAATCACGGAGAACATTATGAAACGCCCTGTATATGGCTAGTATAAACCACTAGTTTTTTTAGACCGGCTGAGATGCTTTTCGTTTCTCAAGAAAGAATTTGTTCGACGCAGTGGTAGTTAAATAAATAATAATTATAAGCTTACTCCACACTCCAGCTAGTCTCTTTTTCTTGTGGTTCACGGTTTTATGATCTCCACGCTAGACGCAGTATCCCTACGGGAACAATTTCACGGCTAAACGGACCAAGAAAAACTGGAACATAAACAAGCAGAGAGGAGACCATGCAAGCAGGCGGTGCGTCCGTACCCTGAAGTGTATTGGTTCTGAGGCCTTGCAACTCTGTACGATTTAAATAAATTTATTCATGACGCCGTTCCTCTAAGACGGTATTGCCCATCAAAACAGGTATTGATCAGGTGAGTTACCCCTTTGCGTGTGATGGGTCACAGGTGTCTATAGCACTTCTCTAAATTTAGGATGGCTTTCTGGAAGGCTACAGCTGCCTTAATAATCCAATTACTCTTCCTTGCGTTTTGAGACACAAGGGCTTCAAACCACATAAGAAGGTTCCTTTCGAAGATAAATATATAATCTTAGTTTTCTTGTGTATTTTATAGTTCTAAATGGCAAACTTTTGTTGCTTGAGCTATTTCAGTGACTTGCTTCAACTGTAGTGGTTTGCAGTGTAGAATTAGATGGGAAAATGTTCTTGAATATTGGGTAGAAAAGTTTGGAAGCTAGAGGTTATGGTATATTTCAATATACTACCGAAATAATTGTCTGGAGAGAGTGGAATTTGTGACTCATTTATGATATTTTTAATATAACAGAAATTAAAAGCTGGTACCTCCAGAATGCAAGTTTGTACTGGTACGTGCTTGCTTGGTCCAGTTGATGATGCGTTCCGAATTGTTACGTTTGTTTCTTCTTTTATTAGATCATTACATTTAGGTAGTTACTAACCAACTAACCAACAAAAAACTAACTAACTAACCAACCAACCAACTAATCAACGAACTAACATACAAACTAACTAACCAGCTAACCAACTAACTTACTCACTGACTGACTTACTGAATACCTACCTACCTACCTACTTACCTACCTAATTAAGTAACAAAGGAACTAACCAAAGAACTAACCAACTAACTAACGAACTAACCAACTAACTTCCCAACTAACTAACTAACTAACTACATGCCAAAAAGTCCTTCTTAAGACGTTAATATTTCCTCTTCTAGTTATAAAATTCCGACCGTTTTAGGAAACCCGCAATTAATTACATTTTTCACACAATATTGTCACTTCTCCGTATTCTGAACCAGATCAATTCAGCCCACGCTCTTCAATCCTGTTTCCTGAAGATCTGCGTTCTTTTACCCATCTACACCTAGGTCTTTCAAGCGGTCTCCTCCCTTCGGTCTTCCCCACCAAAACCTAGTGTGCAATTTTCTTCTCCCACATATGTGTCACTTGCCACACTTCCCAGCATTTCTCAGCATGTGGTCAGTTAACTCTTGTTCAAGGGGTCAGCGAGGTTATTTTCCTCTTCCTGTCATACATTAGAGAGATGAAAACTTTGCATCGGTTTCTGTAAAAAAGTGCTTATCACACTGTCGAATCTACACTGCATTAGACCGGATAATGTAGATTCTGCTCAACAGAACACAAAGGTTATTTTCTCAGGGTTTTCATAATTTTAGGTTACTTTTCATTGCTACCAGGAAAACCGAAGTTTTTACCAAATTTTGCTTTGAGTTGCCGCTGTCAAGAGTAAATTTAAGTACGTTTCTTCTATGAAGTTGTGGTAAATTATGATATCGCAAGTTGTGACTAGAGAAGAAGATTATGTCAGTAAACTGTTCTTATGATTATGTTTTCCACGAGAGAAAATTAATTTTCTTATGTTGATCTAAGCCTTTTGTAATGAGTGAATAGCTTTTAAAAGTTATTACGGACTGTCTGAAGTTGAGGATGTGTTGTTTAGATTACGTAAACGTCGCGACGTAAGTCTGAATGCCACTACAGAGATAAAAGCGTCATTAGCCTTTCAAATTCATCACGAGCACAAAACAAGAACTTTCAAATGCATATCTGATTAGTGGTTCTAAGCGCCACTTTAGTTACACATTTCACAAGACCAGCATTAGACATCCTTAATCACAAACAGAGAAAACAGTACTGTTTGGATTCTTTGTAGTACTGCACCGAGTGTTAGGAGAATGGACACTTTCTCATATTTAACTAAAAGGATTCGACCTACACACAATATGTGCCTCAAATGTAAACTTTCGTCCAAAGCACAGAACTGTAACTTACTTTCAGGGCCCCCTTATTGGCAGGAGAGCAGGGACAACATAATCGGTAAATTAACTAGGCTAGAGGTGGAGGTCCGCTGAATTTTAGTTGCATCCAGCAACGGCTACACGTTTTTTTTTTCCATACAGCTCTGGGGCACACCCAGTCTCCTATGTAACGGGTACCGACTCTCTTTTTTCGAAGTGTAAAGCGGCCTGAGCGTGAAGCTGGCTACATATCCCGCTAGAGTACCAAGATTAGTATGTGACGCTAAACATCGACTCCCATATATGTCTTCACGATGTGCATATAAGCACCTTTACCTTGATCTTTACCCTCTCAACGACGGAATGTAAGTACAAAACATTCGGCGCAAAAGGTGAAATGAAAAGGATAAATTCATATTGATGCATTTTCTTCGTGCTTAATTAAGTTCTGAGACGTGAAGAGATGTGAAAGAATGAGGGAAAAATGAGTCTTCCCCTCATCCTTAAACTTGGGATTGGATGGTGGAAAGCTGGCCGCATTATGTAGAGGCGCTTTGCTCCCGCCACCTTAGATCCAGGCACCCATCGAAGAAACATATGGCCGCACTGTAGATAGGGTCAATTCAAATTCTGACATAAACATGCAAAAAAGTAAAAAGGTAAAGTGATCCCGTTACAGGCCCGGTGTGGCGCAGAAAGTGGGTAGAGGTATAGCTCTACTCTTCCATGACCGCGGCACTAGAAGGAGGTGAGTGGTCAGCAGCACGCCCCGGCCGCACTTTACCCCCGGGAAAGACCCGGTACCCATTGTACAGGAGGCTGGGTGGGCCCCAGGGCCGGTCT
>Ga0123354_10021906_pt1 | contig 10078 bp, 6 predicted proteins | sample TergutLab28metaG_2_FD_97872 | JGI IMG/M metagenome (GOLD analysis project Ga0123354, IMG submission 97872) | Labiotermes labralis P4 segment gut microbial communities from Petit-Saut dam, French Guiana - Lab288 P4 | ecosystem: Host-associated > Arthropoda: Insects > Digestive system > Gut ...
CGGGGGGGCGGCAGCGCAAAAAAAAAAAAAAAAAAAGATATGGAAGGTATAAATCTTGGTCTAATGTGCGGTCTTTCCCTAATTTAAACGAAAGTAGCATGACGTCAGCGAGAGTCTAATTTGTGCACAGTACGTTACATGCTTCATATTGCAGCACAAAAAAAATTGGCATTCTGGCGCGAGGTAGTTTGTCAAAGTCTCAGTATTACATTAGTTATTTGATATAAGTGGCCGGTCCCAAAGACGGTGCGGTCTAAGGCGTGGGTCTGCAGCTGCTCGCTTTCTGGGATTGCGGGTTCGAATCCCGCCGGGGACATGAATGTCTGTCTGTTGTGAATATTGTGTGTTGTCTGGTAGAGGTCTCTGTGTCAGGCTGATCGCTCGTCTAGAGGAGTCCTACTGATTGCATTGTGTGTGGGGGTGATCGTGAAACCTCGATAATGGGGGGGGGGGACCTTGGCCCGCGAGGAGTTGGCGCGCCATTAAAAAAAGTTATATGTTCCATTCCTTTATTCTGAAGCCACGTCAAGTGGCCGGAATAGCTAAGTCAGTATAAGGACTGGAAGACTGAAAAATCGTTGTCCCATTCCCGGCAAGTGCGAAGGGATTGTTTCGCCTTCAAAGCGTTCAGGCCTACTTTGGAGCCCACGCAATCTCGTATTCAGTGCCTACAGAGAGCGTTTTTCCTGCTTAAGAGAGGCCCCGGCGTGACGTTCACCACTCACACCCACATAATGTACATGTTAAGTATGAGCGTAGCTATACAAACACACCCCTCATACGCCTTTATATCAGGGGTGCAAAAACCCCGGAAGCCAGATCGCCTGAGCGACTAAATTTTGTAAAGTGGGGCCTGGAACTGCCTGAAACTGGCATGTCATCTTTCTGGCGCCTATCGTTTTGAAGCAGTTCCCAGACTTTTGGAAAATTTCTGTGCCCCTGCTATTGGCAATGGCAAGTAACAGTCTCAAGTGCAGGCACCGTGAATGTTTCATAAATTTTGAATTGTGCGATATTTAGGTTGTGGGTTTTTGGGCGTCCTGTAAGCAGTAAAAGAAAAGCACTCCTCGTATGGGGACGAAGTCCGTCCGTCCGTCCGTCCGTCCGTGACCTAGTATCAGCGACTTAAACCTCAGTCTTATATTTATGATATTTGGTACAGGAGTCCTTTACAAAAAGTTGTCGACCGTGCGTCAGTTACGTGAACGTCAGCTCAGTGACAGTCGTCCCTTACTTAATGGTATAAATGAAATTTAACCCCTATTTTCTACATTTTCATCCAATTGGAAAACCGGCACAGACATGTCTACAACAATTCATTAATGGACTTTGAGTTTTTTGAATATCGGCAATTAAATCCGCACCGTATTTAATGGCGCACATTAATTTCTATCCGTACTTTCCAATTTGGCTTATATTCGGTCTGACAGACCTGCACATAATGGCGTTGTGTCCTTCGTGCTAAGCGATGTTGTTAAGTGTCTTATGGGCGTGAATGTAATGGACATTCTGAACCTCAAGCACGCTTTTAGTGCAGTGTACTGCGTCGTGGAACGCACCGTTTGCAGAAGTGCTGTGGGGGTGTCACTACTTTTCAGTTACACGGGATGTCGGAGGTGGAAACTTTCTGGAAAACAAGGGCGAGGATAACATTAGAAGTTGATGTCAAATGGAACTCCAATTTGTATGCCTCATACAACTTTAGTTTCGGTATAGCAGATAATGCCACAGGAAGAAATTTTCGAAGTGAATATGGGGCTAACGAGTCAGTAAAACAGCACACTAACAATTTTGCACAAAAACTATTTTAAGGCTCATTTATCTATATTTTAAATTCTAATGGCAGGAATTTATGTGTTTTGATTTGAGGAGCCTTCTGGTCTTTGTAAAAGATTAATTCATGAAGATTTAAATAATAAAAAAAATCATTAAGGAATTTCTAGATGGATTTAATAAGTAGAAAATTACAAACTTAAAATTAGCACTAAATTAAGTTTTATCCTGTTTCGCCAAAGAACGATGCATTCCCGTAATTGACGATTTAAAGATACTAGATTCAACAACAGAAATCTGTGGCCACTTAAGAGTAATTTAAAGGAAATAACATGACCCTTAAAAGCCCAGTGATTAATTCATGTACCATCAAATATAACATTCAGAAATTCTACAGTCTGCCCACACTGCTTAGTTATGTGTTTTGTATCTTAGAACAAACAGCTATCATTTCCCTCTACGGTACTACCTGACCTGATTTTACAAACAAGATTGAGCGTGTTTACTGCGCGGTTCGACCTGAGTCTATAAATATACTTCAGATTATTCTTAAACTTTAGGTAGTTAGGTTTCACACGTAGACCCAAATTATGTCAAAATCTGTCACATCAAACCTTTCTGTGAGTATTCTTTTAACTTAACTTTCCTCCCACACGGATTAAAATGAATATTGAGCTCCTTAGAGGCATCACAGGATTTCAGTAGTGCAAAATGGAATACGCCCTTTAGTTTGATGCTTTTCGCCTATTAGTTTCTTCATGTCCATCCGCCCACTAATAACAGCGCCCAGGCACCTTAACTGTTTATAATCAAACTCGGTATGGTGGACCTACAAAATATCTCAGTGTGTTGTCACGTTTATGTATTTTGGTTAGTTTCAAGCGGCGTGTCGCGACTGACCTACCCTGATTAACGTTAACATGCATTTTGTGCCACCTTTAGCACCATGGGCAGCTCTTATTATATTATGAATATTACAATCTGTAACATTCATCCTGTTCAGTTCCTGCTTATACCAGCATCACTTGGACTCAGAAATCAGTTCAGAAGCAACCCGTCGATCTTCACACAGGAGAATGCCCGTTTGAGTGAGAGTTACTGGGAGGCATAAAACACACATTACTGTATCTTACACAGTACGTGCATAACCATTAGCGATGTATTAAAATCACTAACGTAGCAATAATACACTGTGCAGAGTAACTGGTAAACTTTCACGACAATGACCAGTCTCCTGCCCGAACTGTAGCACATTGCCGCCCTCTGGACTGCGGACAGATGTGTAGAGTAAATGAACTTCTTTAGCGCCTTGCGGATAACTGATAGAGTCCAGTGAAGATACACAATTGTTGGTACTTACTCAAATTAACCTTTTATATCCGAGTGGTTATTATATGTACCACCCGGTTTAACTTTCAAAAAATTCTACGCTGTAGCCACACAGTGCATTCATGTGTTTTGTATGGATTTCAGGGAAAACAGCGATGACTCTACGCAATATTAACCGATTCCTATAACCCAGGCGCTGTTTACTGCGCGGTACGAACTAAATCTTTAAATGCAATTTTAAGTCAGTTTAAATCTCGAGTGGCCGTGCCATGTTTCAGGCGGTTAGTCGCCGGCCTTGTACTGCCCGGGTTCGATCCCAGGTCAGTTCATGTGAAATGTGTTGGACAAAATGGCGCTGGGCCAGATTTTTCTCCCAGTACCTAGGGTTCTTCTCAGTCACTTTCACTCTGCAAACGCTCCGTACTCACATTCATTTACATTTTGGTCTTACAAGACGGACTAACGGGCAAAGCCTGGGAACCTTCTGAAATCAGGGGGCATAGCATAGAAAAATACTTTCATTTTCATTCTTTTTAAAATAGGTCGTCCAGGTTCGTGAATATGGCATAAAATTAAATTCGATTGGCATCATTTTGTAACGGGTACCGCGGTAGCACAGTGGTTAAGGTGCTGTGCTACAAATCGGAAGGTCGCTGGTTCGATTCCCGGTGGTGTCATTGGAATTTTTCATTGACATAATCTTTCCAATCGCACTATGGCCCTGAGGTCGACTCAGCTTCTAACAGAAATGAGTACCAGGAGTATTTCCTGGGGGTAAAAACGGCCGGTGCGTAAGACTGACAACCTTACCAACATTCTGGGCCATTGTCAGGCAATCTGGGAACCTTAACTTCCTGGAACCCTCTGGGCACCTCGAGCCTGAAATGGGACTGATTTACCTTTTTACCTGATAATTTTGTAATAGATAAAATATCAAATTTCATCAGCAAAGCCATTAAAGGAACTATCTGGACACAATGGCGGACAAACATACGAAGAACAATAAGCGTTAAAGCGCTCTTACGAAAGACGAGTAAATTGCCTTAAAGCCAGAGGGAAAATATCACTACACATGCAGTACATAAAAACCAAATACAAACAAAATGGAGGGGTTTTCAATTAGAATAATTTTTAATTCAATTTCGGGCGTGCACCGTTCTTTGTTCCACCCGCTCGCCACGGTGAGGCACAGGATATGAGCGGGACCTGAAAAAGAAAACCCGAATTAGTAACATGTTCTGTTTTTTTTAATAAGTGACAAACACAAATACCAAGTACCTAATTAACAAAACGAATAAAACTTACCTTTATATATATATGTCCCTTCTTCTCTTAGAAATCTTCGAATCCAATATACAATTTTTTATTCGATCGCTGTAGGTTTTAGTAACCCTGGTGACGGGAAGACGTACAACTGGGTGTACCCTTTGTTCCACGAAGTTGTCCTCATTTAAAATGAACAGCTGAATGAATTTAAGAACACTGAGTCAGAAGCCACCGTGTAGAATGCATTAAAACAAAAAGCGTAATGAAGTCAAAATCATCTTCAATTCAGTACTGAGAAATCGCCGGTAAAGAAGATATGTAGAGGGCTTCTTCCGTGTAAAGTGTAGCTCATATGTATCGCGATAGAAAATTCAAAAAAGAAATGAAAATTTGCGTTATTCAATCAAGGACATTTCTCTTATTTGGCTTCGCCTTTAAAATTGTACGTCATTTGAGGTCTAATATAACATGTAGTGCAAGACACTCTAGCGTCTGGTGACAGACACATCCGACGCTAATAACCTCAGTGTAGTTCCCACACATCCATTCGTTTTAAACAGCCGTAAGTCATTCTGTAAACTAAACTGTTGTTTATACAAAATCCTATTAACGATGTCAATTCGTTTACCTTTACAAGCAAGTGAAATTCAAACTTTTGAAGTGCGAATTTCTCCATTTGTAGGCCTAACAACGTCAAAAAACCATATATCATTGCTGGCAATCAATTTTCAACACGTATCCTTCGTTGTTAGCAATCGATGTGGAAGACTCATCTTTCAATGTTGGCAGTCGATGTGGTAGACCTACCTTTCGTTGTTAGCAACTGATGTTGAACACTGAGCTTCCATTGTTGACAGTCGATGTAGAAGACTTACCGTTCGTTGTTCGAAACTGATGATTTATCTACTGTTGCGCCTTGAGTTAATTTAGTACAGTAAATTCACATCACATTCATGGAAACACATAAAACACGTCACTTTACAAATTTCATTGTCAATTTTGTATATTGTTACAGATTCAAACACTTGTCTTTCAACACTGAAGTGAAAGGCGGATCAAAGCAGGATGAAGTTCTGCTTTATTAAATCTTTACTCTTACAATGCGAGTTATTCACAGGGAGAAACTAGTAAAGGCCTTTTATTATCTCTCTCCCTCTCGCAATGAATCATTGGTTGTGCCGACCGAACCCTGCCAAGTTAACACCCTGCGGTATTAAAAAAACACGGACACAAAGACACACAAATACTTAAAACTAAACCCTCCTATAAGAACGACACACAAAAGCTACATTCATGTCGCCTACTATGAAATCCTAACTGTGGCATCTAACAGGGTGGGCAGGGAGGACCAGATCACTTACAAACTACGTAAAGGAAAAAAATACTATTCACAGGGTTGTCAACTTGACCTAAACCTACGCCCTGAGTCATGGCGGCTACAGCACCAAATACAGAGTTGCCTGGCACTGCGGTTTATTATCACACCCAGCCTGTGGCCTGACTGACATGATAAGCTTGTGACGTTGCTATGGCTTACCTGATTTGCTGCTAGTACCCAGTCCATCCTCCTGCGGATGGGTCCTCTGTCGCCAAAGGTTCAGCCAACACTGTTTTGGTTTGTAACGTTACAGTTTGCGCGGTGCTCCTTTTCACGTGGTCCTGGGTTCGACGACTGTTATGATGGACGCCGGCGCTTCTACTGGAATGTTGCAACCGTTCAAAAAATGGCACACCACTACATTACAAGCACTTCGTCGTTCTTATCACACATCACAACACTTTATTCCACTTCCAAGAAAAAACAAAAGCTCAGAATTCTCAGTTTCTGGTTGGAAGTTCGTACCACGAACAGCGACAAATATTCGCGACCCGAACGACGGTTTCAAACGCGTAATAAAACCAGTCCGTATCGCTGCACAAAAAGGTGTACACACGTCTGTAATATCCACTACGAAAGTATCAACAACACACGAAATTAAAGTCACCAGCGGCACACTGCCAACCTGCCTGCCACAGAGAAAATTTGCCTCCTAATTTATTTCTTGCTGGACCTCACTATGTCTCGCGCCCTATTAAACATTTAATATCAGTACTGAAATATTTAATACTACTATCACCGTGCAAAAAGACATACTATATCAAAATACCTTACAGTATTATTTATAAAATAATTAATACGCCTACCCCAGGGGCATGAAGCTCCTTCTGTATCGAAATAACCTACAGTGTTACTTATAATAATATTTAATACTCCTACACCTGGGGCATGAAGCCCCTTCTATATCAAAATACCCTACAGTATTATTTACAAAAATAATTATTACTACTACCCCCGGGGCATGAAGCCCCTTCTACGTCAAAGTACCCTATAGTATTGCCCATAAAAATAATTAATACTTTTACCCCCGGGGCATGAAGCCCCTTCTATATCAAAACACCCTACAGTATTATTTACAAAAAAATTATTACTACTACCCCCCGGGGCATAAGACCCTTCTATATCAAAGTACCCTAGAGTGTTGCCTATAAAAATAATAAATACTTTTACCCCTGGGGCATGAAGCCCCTTCTATATCAAAATACCCTAGAGTGTTGCCTATAAAAATAAATACTTTTACCCCTGGGGCATGAAGCCCCTTCTATATCAAAGTACCCTAGATTATTGCCTATAAAAATAATAAATACTTTTACCCCTGGGGCATGAAGCCCCTTCTATATCAAAATACCCTACAGTATTATTTACAAAAATAATTATTACTACTACACCCGGGACATGAAACCCCTTCTATGTCAAAGTACCCTAGAGTATTGCCTATAAAAATAATTAATACTTTTACCCCCGGGGCATGAAGCCCCTTCTATATCAAAACACCCTACAGTATTATTTACAAAAAAAATTATTACTACTACCCCCGGGGCATGAAGACCCTTCTATATCAAAGTACCCTAGAGTGTTGCCTATAAAAATAATAAATACTTTTACCCCTGGGGCATGAAGCCCTTCTATATCAAAGTACCCTAGAATATTGCCTAATAAAATAATAAATACTTTTACCCCTGGGGCATGAAGTCCCTTCTATATCAAAGTACCCTAGAATATTGCCTATTAAAATAATACATACTTTTACCACTGGGACATTAAGCCCCTTCTGTATCAAATACCTAGTGTGTTGCTAATAAAAATAATAAATACTTTTACCCCTGGGACATGAAGCCCCTTCTATATCAAAATACCCTAGAGTGTTGCCTATAAAAATAAATAATTTTACCCTGGGACATGAAGCCCCTTCTATATCAAAGTACCCTAGAGTATTGCCTATAAAAATAATAAATACTTTTACCCTTGGGTCATGAAGCCCCTTCTATATCAAAACACCCTACAGTATTATTTACAAAAATAATTATTACTACTACACCCGGGGCATGAAGCCCCTTCTATATCAAAGTACCCTAGAGTGTTGCCTGTAAAAATAATTAATACTTTTACCCCTGGGGCATGAAGCCCCTTCTATATCAAAATACCCTACAGTATTATTTACAAAAATAATTATTACTACTACACCCGGGGCATGAAGCCCCTTCTACGTCAAAGTACCCTATAGTATTTCCCATAAAAATAATTAATACTTTTACCCCCGGGGCATGAAGCCCCTTCTATATCAAAATACCCTACAGTATTATTTACAAAAATAATTATTTCTACTACCCCCGGGGCATGAAGCCCCTTCTATATCAAAGTACCCTAGAGTATTGCCTATAAAAATAATAAATACTTTTACCCCCGGGGCGTGAAGCCCTTTCTATATCAAAATACCCTACATGTTTATTTTTAAAAATAATTAATACGTTTACCCCCGGCGCATGAAGCTCCTTCTATATCAAAATAACCTACAGTTTTACTTATAAAATATTTAATACTCTTACCCCTGGGGCACGAAGCCCCTACTGTACCAAAATACCCTGAAGTGTTACTTATAAAAATATTTAATACTTCTACCCTCGGGGCACGAAGCCCCTTCTATATCAACAATTTCTGAAATATTACTTATAAAAATATTTAATCCTATCATCGCCCTGACCTTAAGCCCTTCCCCAATGCATTCTACAGTGCAATTTAAAAAATGTCAAATAAAGAGGTACTTACACCACGTCCCTGTCTTACCCCTTTTATATGCATGGCAAAACTGGACACTACTTTCCGTCCGAACCTCACGAAAAAATGTATATCGCGTAGCAATATTGTTACACAGATTACCATGTTCTCACTTACCCCTATATTTTTCATTCTGAACCACATGCCTTCCCTCTCAACACTGTCGAATTCCTCTTCAGAATCTACAAAGCACCGATATATTCAGCCTCTCTTTGTCCACACCTGTTTCAACTGTAGAAACATAACTCTCTTCTTCGAGCTGCAACATATACCGCCTGAAGAGCAGTCAGACCATGATAATACAGTAGCCAGTCTCGTGTCCTGTCACCTAGTATTCCTGAATATATATTCCCCAAAATTGGTAATAATGACACACGTAAGTAAATGTTTGGGATCCCCCTAATTTCCGTTCCCTAAATAATTCTGTTGTATTAATGAATGTTTCCTTATTCTTGGAAATTATCTTTCTTTTCCTGAAAATAACCTAGACTCTATAGAGATCTTGTCAAAAGTTCAGGCAATTTATAGTGCTAGTTCAAAATATGAAGTAATTTCTTAGGAAAGTAGCGATTTACCATAAATTCGGCACATGATAAATTTAGTAATATTTTATACCATTATATCGAATACATTTTGTTAGACGCCCATAAATACATATCGATGTAAATTTGTAACCATAATGTAATAACGGAATAAACATTTACACTTCGTGACGTAATGTGTGTCTGATGTTAGGATATATGTTGTCAGGTACATGATTTAACTATATTTAAAAATTAGCGGTTTATTAACTTCAGATCCTACTTAAATTTGGTCCTATTAATCAGCCTGTTTTATGCTATTTTGCAAGGCTACTGAAGAGCGCCTTGTAATCTGAGAAGACAACGGTTTCTGTATTTTTAAATCACGTCGAAAATAAAAACACTCCGACCAAAAACAGATTGTGACTCACATAAACTGACTTACTTTCGAATCTGTATTGCAGCTTTGTCGAGTATTGGTAGGGTAAGGTAAAAGGTAAAGCAATCCCATTGCAGGCCTGGACAGGCCCTGAGAGTTCCAGGAGTTTGAGGCTCCCAGATTTCAATACAATCGGCACATGAAGGTGGTAAGGTTGTCAGCCCCACACACCGGCCGCCTTTACGCCCAGGAATTATTCCTGGTATTCATTTCTGTTAGAGGCTGAGTCAATCCCAGGGCCGTAGTGCGATCGGAAGGAGTTTGTCAATGAAAAATTCCAATAACACCATCTGGAATCGAACCAGTGACCTTTCGATTATATTGTTAATATTTTAAGCACAATATGGGCAAAGTGTATATGCATGTATTTGTCAGGAAATCTGGAAAATGCTGTTAAGAGGAGACAACTGAGAAACATGTGTCACGAAAGATACATTGTCTTCTATTTTTGAATGGAAGCATCACGATGTGCTTGTAACGTAAAATAATATTAAATAGTGTACGTCAGCACAATCACTTTATTACTCAAGGTAATTATAAGGCTACATGTTTCGACTATAGATTAGTCATCCTCAGGCCTATTTTGTCAATTGTGTC
>Ga0123354_10021907_pt1 | contig 10078 bp, 2 predicted proteins | sample TergutLab28metaG_2_FD_97872 | JGI IMG/M metagenome (GOLD analysis project Ga0123354, IMG submission 97872) | Labiotermes labralis P4 segment gut microbial communities from Petit-Saut dam, French Guiana - Lab288 P4 | ecosystem: Host-associated > Arthropoda: Insects > Digestive system > Gut ...
ATGGGTGCTGTGACACCCGAAACATGTAGAGTGACTTTGCAGTAAATAAATATCTGCATACTGTTGCATCTGGTTGGATTTTTATTAACATTGAATTACGATGCACGGAACCACGAGCTTAAATAAATTAATGTTATTAACTTCAGGATTTTATGACTTCTGTTTGTAATAAACCTTGTACTGCAATACATCAAGGCGCACGTACCTCTACATGGCGAACGTGTTGTACTGGTAACGCTGTAGACTTTTCCAGGAAATATGTTGGATTTATGCTCCACCAGGCCGTCGTCTCTCTTGATTGAAGTCTACTTAGTTGTTCTCAGTCCCTGTAGGCAAATCCTGGGGACAGTATTTTGATTAGGCTCGACGTCTCTTTTAAATCATGTCCAATTGATTACTCATCAATCACTCGAACTTTGGATACTATATAGTTGAAAATATGTCACTTTAACTTTAATGAAAACAAATTGCAACCGCTCGAGTGGAAGGAAACGAGGAAGACCACGTAAACGATTGGGGACGAGGTTGAAGAGGAAATAAATATATTGGGAATAAAAAGAGGCAGGAAATGTCCACAGAACATCGGGAATGGAGGAAAATTATGTTGGTAGCCATGGTCCAAAACGGACTGTAGAGCTTGAGATGAAGAAGAAGAAGAAGAAGAACCGTAATTGAAATGAATTCATCTGACCTACAGCTATTTTACAGAGGAAGCAATATTTCCCCTTGCTTTGTAAACTGAAGAGTTAAAGTAAATTCATATTTTATTTGCAGGCATTAATTTAAAAATTCCTTTGTTATTTGTGTAAATGTAAACACGTATACTAACGATTTTGAAGTTTTGCTGACCGTGCATCCCAGTATATTTATCTTAGTGATTAACCAACTCGATACACAAAATTTTTGTTTTACAGTAAGTTTATTTCATGCCTCTACATGTTTCGAGCACCGTGTGCTCATCATCAGGAGTTCAAAATTGCATTACACAGTCTCTGGTATCATCACACATATAGGTGGCCGTCCCGTGCACCGGACGGCCACCTATAGGTGTGAAGATACCACACGCTGTATGATACAATTTTGACCTCCTGATGATGATAACATGGTGATCGAAACATGTAGAGGCATGAAATAAACTTACTGTAAAACAAAAATTTTGTGTATCGAGTTGGTTAATTACTGAGATAAATGTATAATAATGTTTTACTTAAAAATCCAACTATTACACTAATATATATATATATATATTAACACCACTTTATTCACACTGTTATACTTCTGCATGTTTCAACCCTCAAGAGGCCATCGTCAGGGAGTATCCATACATTTCATGAGATAAAGCACGTAAGTCAATACTCAGAAAATCGCGAAAAAAATTTGCAAGATAAATTAAATGATCGAAAAATCAAGCTGCTTCAAGTACTTGTGCCAAGTTTCTCATAGCCATTTTTTATCTCTACATTTGTAAATTTAGTCTTATGTTGTAGGAATAACATTTATGATAAATTTCCTATACTTATACTTTAATCAACAACGTTATGCCAGTGACATATTAAATAAAACTCAAACTTTCCTTAATTTGGTTTTGTACTGCCTCAGACTCATCCTCATACCTTGGATGCTTCATGCATCTTAGCACTCAAGACACATTGTTCAAATCGACGTATCTGCCCATTAATGTGGTCCTTCGTTGCATTTCTAAATATATACATGTTTATTAGTTGAGTTAAAGTATATACTTAAACAATACAAGGCGTAGGGTGCTACACCTGCTCAATTTGCTTTTTTGAACAGAGCATGGTTTTATCGCAGTCTTATATTTATTTAAGGCTACGGCTTCTTAACCCTGCAGAGGTCTTTTTATATTATGTTCCTGACAATTATATTAAAATATGCTTTCCAAAGCAAATGAGCGTAATGCGTTATTAAACTTGTAAGACTCTATATGCGCTTTTAGAAACTTGGAAACTACAATTTATATGTCAATAAAGAAAGGAGGTTTTATCTGCAAACGTGATCATAAAATAAACTTGGCGTGTGTAATATAAACATTATTATCATCGTAAAAGTTCTCGATTCCACAATAAAACTGTGATCTCTACTTTACGACCAATTTACTTTAGAGAAATGTCACAGAAGTTAGACTTTTATGCTGTAATTTGCTGTAGGAGTTGCTATAATTGTTACCAACATATTTACATAATACAATAAAATATAAAAAGATAAAATGTAGACTAGTTGTTTGTGCCATAACCATAAGTAGCTCGATTGCAAACCCTATGCTACGCTAGTACGGATGTTACTTCGGGGATAATTATATTTTCATATTTAGATAAACTGATATCGGAGCGTACATTGAGGTTTTGTTGATAACGGAATGGCATATTAGTACGTTTCGAATGAATATGAAGATCTGCAGCGATAGAAGGTGTGTAGAATTGAGACGTGTGGACAGGTGACAAAACGCGGGCCTGTTGTGTGGAGGATGCCTTCGGGCTAACACCCCCTCACCATAAGGAAGTACTTTGTTTAAAGGTACTGTCAACTGCTCAGATTATGTGACGTTAAATATCTGGCTGATGAGTGAATAGTGAATTGTAAAGAATGCTGAAGGAAGCGATCGTGCAGTGGCAGGAGATACCATAGAGGAATTGTACGGATGCAATGACGTAACACACGAGTCTTCTTACTCAGATTACTCGGTATCTGGGACGAACTTTGAACGTGGAACCTTCACAGAGTAGGGATGCTACCCAATAGACCGTTAATTTTCGTCCTTAAAATGCAGCGTGTTACAAAACATCGCAAAGACGAGGATTTTTTTTAATAAGAAAAGAATTTAAAAAAAAAGAACATATTCTGCATAGATGGATGTATGTGCATATGTACTTAGGCTTAGGAATGTATTCTATATAGTCATGTTTATGTGTGCATGCATGTGCCTGTGTCTGGACATTGTGTATGTATGCATGTACATATGTATGTATTATTCTCTATGTTAAATATATTAAAAGTGCTTGTCAAGAATTCAATATTAACTTACCTTCCTTTCTTGGCAAGTAGTCTGCGAGGTTTTAAATTATATACACAAAGTAAGACCTTCAGTAGTAAATAACGTAGTGGGATTCATGGGCAGAATTTAAGTAAATTTTCTAAGCAAAGAAGACCATTAAAATTGTAATGGAAGTCTATAAATTGAAAGAGTTAATTAAATAATTTTATGTAAACTTACAAACTCATGAACTCCGGTAATTTGTAAGTGGCTGTTTTAATATTTACTCTGTATGAAGGAAATCCTACACGTTAAAGCAACAAAGATTACAGAACCTGCCACTGAAGTACAGAAACTTACATTGCCTGAAAATTTGCCGTTTGGTTTTGCTGATCCTCAATTTTGGTACAAAATCACGACTGAAAATTTCGTTTTTCTAATAAATTCTCTCCTGTTTTGTACACGTGTCTGGTATTGAACTTCGTTTATTTCGATGCAAACTTATTCTTCGGATGTCATGGTACTTCATAAACCTACAGGCGCGCGCGCGCGCGCACACACACACACACACACACACACACACACACACACACACACAAGTAACGGTCAGGCACAGGTAATTGGAGTAATTTGAAGGGAGGTGGTATGACTAGTAGGCTGACCTTCATGTCTTCGCTTGTGGTTGGCTATTTCACTTCTTCTGCACGGGACAGAGTAAAATTTTAGAAGCCCCAAAGCCCTTTCCCATACATCAAGCGGAAAAGCAATTGACAGGTAATTTTTTTTGTCGCACTGGTGACAGGCCGTCATAAATTTGCTTAGCACCTAGGTAAGGCAAGCATAGAGTCAAAGGGGAAGTATAACTGTACCCATACTCCACCTCGGCGCTAGAAGGGGTGGGTTCTCAGCGTCACGCCCTGACCGCTTTAACCCCACGGAAGAGACTCGCTATTCATTTTACTGGATGCTGAATGGGCCTTTGGCGCGGTCTGGATGGATCCGGAAGGTTTCGCACCCGACTGGGTTTCGGTAACCTTACAGTCCAGCCCGTAGCAAAAGTAGCTAGGGTGCTTAATGTGTTTCAACTAAGTGGATTCAAGTACCATTGCTTTTGTCTTTTGACGCAACAGCCCCCAGTGGGCCAGGGCCTCCTCATTCACGAGGTTTCTACGTACCACAGTCGGTGGGACTCCTCTGGACGAAGGATCAGCTCGTCGCAGAAACCTCTACCTGACAATACTTAACATTCACAAAAAACATCCATGCTCCCGGTGGGATTCGAACCCACAATCTCAGCAAGGGAGCGGCAGCTGACCTTCGCCGTAGACCGCGCGGCCACTGGGACCGGCACCATTATTTTATATACCCTAAATGTTGGAGTGGAATATACAGCGTGATTAAAAAAGATGGATATTTCCTGAACTATACATGGTATGTGATTAGTCTACATAACATTTGAAAGAGGAGGTCCTAAGTTTTCAAGTACCACCACTAGAGCGCTCGTCTAGCGCACAGCCGTGAGGCAGCGTCAGTTGAGAGCAACATGGCTACTTTGCAGCACAAGATTTTTTGCGTTCATGAGTTCATTAAAACTGATCCGGCGACTGCTGTGCAGCGTGCATTTCGTCTTCGTTTCAACATTCAACCTCCAACCTCCAAACTTAATTATGAGTATAATAAAATGTAATTTACATCATATTTGTCACTAGTTCTAATTTTGAAATATAGACTTACGAAATTGAGTTCGTCTTTTTGAATCACACTGTATTAACAAAGATTCAGTTGTAGTGTGAGTGGTTGTAATCTTGTGCCAAATTCTTGGGTTGGAGGATCAGGTCTTGTAGGCTGTCCGCAACTGTTTATGTTCACAACTGCTTGCAACTTCTGTAGCTGGAGGAGCCTTACATGTTATATAACTCTGTCAATGCTCTTAAACACTTCCAATATTCGTTTTTTTTGTATAGGTGAAGACGCTGCGTTTCTTAAATAGTTAGGTTTAGAATAATTACATAATTAATTAGGTCCGCCACTATTTGTGTGTGGTGTACCTAACACCGCAGAATTAATTTTATATACAGGGTGATCCATATAGTACAAACCCAAATATTTAGCTATAGGTGAGATGAATTTAGCTGTCACGTTTTCTTTTTGTGTTCCGTGTCATGTGGTGTGAGCCTGTAACCCAGTAGGTTTGCACAAAATATGTGCGCTGTTATGAATGTGGTACATGATTTAGCCACTGCATGACATTGATAGACATGTGGGAAATAAATGTAGCTGCAATGTGCCACCCATCGTGAATAAGGCGAATGACTAACGGTTGGACTCGGCATGAAGTGCCCTAGAATTTACAGGTGGTTGGAAGGTATCAGTGCTGCCGTTGGTGACCAGTAGCTAAATATTTGGGTTTATTTCTGTATAAATCATCCTGTAGTTATTATTATGATTATTATTATCATTATTACTACTGCAGTTGAGTTTTCACTTGTTGGCAGTAGTCCTTACTCTAGTACAGACAAAACAAATAAGAATAAATTTAAATAAAGGAAACAGTACAAAACACAGTAAATACAAATACACGTATTATCAAAACACTCACACAATTGTCAAAACAACCCTACATAAATCAACCACACATTACAAAACAATTTAAAGCAACCACAGTACAAGATACACACCAAAAGCAATAGTCACAATACAATCATTTACCTTCAGTATAAGTCCACCCTAATGTACATGGTAATTTTGTCCCCAAGTACTTCATCGTAAGTTCACTTCACTTCACTTCACTTCACTTGAAAACAAAATCACTGCACATAAATCACGTCAGTTCACTCCACATCACTACACTAACCATCACTTCACTTATTTACATCAATCCCCACTTGAATTCCCTTGCTTGTAACTACATTCTTAACCCTCTTTCTAAACATGTTTAGTTTACAGGGGAAGGACCCTCGTAAGCCTCTACTAATAGAAATATACTGCGAACGTAACATTATTCATTACTCTCAATAATTTTGTATTATCAGGAATGTCCATTTTAATATGTGTAAAATTTACTAATCCCGAATAACGACAGAGATATGCAGACGTGAACTGTAGCTTTAAAACTGCCTTGGAAACAGAATGTGAAGAAGATCCAACCACAGAAAACAACGAAATGTAATGTACGCGGACCTGAGGGTGCAGACTGCCTGGAATATGGCGCACATCGGGGCTCTTTGTGGTGATGAATTAGTTTAATCATCTGCAGTCGGTCAGATAATACATGGTGAGGCAATGTAGACAGCAGGGTGAAGGGCGTGGCTGAAAGTTCGCAAGAAAATTACGAAGAATGCAAGGCAAAGAAAGAAATGCCTGTCGTGAACTTGAATAGTCTATGATTATGTGTAGAAATTTCTCGTGCCTTCATTTTAAGAGTTATTCATGTGAGGTTGTTTGTCGATGATGTCCCAACTATGTAGGTCCAGGTTACCTCGAATAAATTCGTTTTTGATGAGAGGATTTGTGAAATTATTTACACGAAATGATATGTAAAGGATAAGTTGAGATTTTTAATTATATTCTATTTTTTCCCCCTTGCTTGCTGTTCTTCTTCTACAATTGACCAATTTTCTTCTTGTTTTCTCTAGTATAATTTTATTTTATTTTCCTCCGTTTTCTAATTGTTGCAATCTTATCTTCTCTTCTGCCTTCATAAGTTGGAAATGTTATATCTATAGCTTGCAAGAGATAGACACGATACAAAATTAATTTAATGCAATTAGGTGTCCACCCGATGGCAGTTGTCCTTATTCTTGTAAACAGAATGCAAAAACAGTAATATACATAAGGAGAAACACTGCAGATCACAGAACACACAAATTATAAAGCAAAATATATTAAACCATAAACAAAAAATTAGAAGGATAATGACGACTTAAATGGGTTTAAACGTAAAAAAGGATGAATGACAGAAAAAAAACAATTTAAGGGCATATAAGGTAGGGTACATTACCATGAAAGATAAAGAAGGATCCAAAAGGAAGTGGTTGTGACTTATTTGGTGAGTGCATTATCGTAGCTTAAATTACGCACAACTCCTCATTATAGACGTTAGCTCGATCTAGAATTGAACCGTGTTCCACTGTCATGCCAGCTTTACCGCTATGCAATTATTTTTGTTGTGTAAATGCCGCAATAAGGCACTGTATGCCAATAATAAACAGCAGAACGTGTTTAAGGTGGGGTCTATAGGAGGTTCAAAAGATTCATTATGGCAAACAGATCTGCATATGCACAATGTAAACAGGTCGAGACGGCCTTGTACTTTTGAGTAAGCTTGTCGTTTGCTCCAAAGTTATGGGAATGACTACACAGCTTATGCAGCGACAGTCAGTACGGCTAATGCATTGTAAATGGGACAAGAGTAATACGTTAGAATAAAATGGACTTCAATTAATTGGAGCTTTGAAGGCATTGCAACATCCTTTTTGCTGTAATAGCTTGTTACACAAAGACTTGCTCCAAGAGCATTGAAAGGAAATGACAGAATTGGCACTAGATTAAGATCTACTGTGATGTGACACCGTGCATTTGACGTTCAGATGATCGTGCATCTTGATAAATTCTTTTAATAAAACCAACTGGATGCATTAAATTCTCAAATTTATTTTTGGAATAAAACTCTACATGTTTCGGAAAGTTCCTCTGTCAATCATCAGGAGTTTTTCACTGTAAACACATATACCATTGCTGTGTTTACAGTGAAAAACTCCTGATGATTGAGAGAGGAACTTTCCGAAACATGTAGAATTTTATTCCAAAAATAAATTTGAGAAATCAGTGCATCTAGTTGGTTTTATTATAAGAATGGCACCGTGCACTTTGGTGTGTAGGTAACTCTACATTACTGAAGGCAGGGAATTGAAACTTAGGCGAAATTGTCACTTTGCTTAGGGGGAAGTGGAGTTAAAGTTCCATTCATTCTTCACCTGGACACTAGATGAAAGTAAGTGGCAAGATTCACTACATGGGCACTTTATTTCCGAGAAGAAAATGAAATTTGTTAACTGCATTTTGAAACGACCGAGGTCCAGATTTTGTTTCTATAGAATATGTTGTCGATTAACCGATTTGTTGGTCATCGTCCGTTGTTTAATAATGGGAAGCAGGTACAGCAGATATCTTCATATCGTCGTGCCGGTACGTCCGTTTATGTGTCCCGGTAATGAATCTTATTTAAAATTTATGGAGTTTCGCAGACTAAATCATTGTACATAAAACAAAGATTTCCTCTTGATGCATATGGATTACGATTCATAAAAAAACATTACTTTTATCAGAATATGCTTTCAAAATCCAAATTGTGGAAGAAGATAAAGAAGAAAGAATGAAACATACCGTTACAATAGACTAACTATGTGGTTTGAAAGGCGAACATAATTGTCTAGCAATCTACACGAGGGTCTTAAAGATTGAAGTTTACGAGAGAAACATGTGAGCATGTCTCAAGAACCGAATAAAAAAAAAGTTACCCAGAAAATATTCATGTTAATACTTACGTCATAACTTACTTTCAGGAAGGCATACTGCACAAGGTGGGGGGGGGGGAGGTCATAGATCCAGTTTTAAGGCGTGTCCAAACACCTCCAGGTGCGACCACAATATTCAGGAAACAAAAAAATACACGTTCAGAGAAGAGTTTCATTAAAACTGTACCAACAGCAGTGTGGATGACGTGCTTAGTGCTCCGAGACTTAGAGGGTCAAGTTCTAATTTGGTGAGTATAATAAAAGTAAAAGAACTGCTGTGCCCATGCAACGTGTTTCGTTGCTTAAAAGAATGAAAGATTGATGTGATTAAAGGCGAATCTACTGCTGTAGTTTATAATTATGCCCAATTCACTACGTAATAACAATACATGTACTATATTTAACATTCAGAGGAAGGTGCATCGTGATATATTCTTATAATAAAACCAACGAGATGCAATAATTTCTCAAATTTATTTTTGGAATAGAACTCTACGTGTTTCGGAGAGTTTCTCTGTGTATCATCAGGAGTCTAGCACTGTACACACAGCAATAGGTGTGTCATAGAGGTTTTGCTGACTGCTTGCTAGCAAGCAGTCAGCAAAACCTGTATGACATATACCACCAAAATAAAATGAATCAAACTAAATAATATAACTACCTATGGCGAACACATTCAAACGCTTCGAAGGTATAACTTCGGATGTTGGCACAAAATTTAACCGAAATTAAACGCATTGCTAAATACAAGGATACTTTACCAACCAACAACAACTAATGAGAGCTAAAATAACAATACAGAACCTATTTAAAATCCTGTAAAACTCAAGCATAAACTTATATATAGAACAAATAAATATTGAACGAAAAAGCAAGAATAGAACTTCACTTGAAGGTATAATAAAAACAGAATGGTACAAATAATATATGATGAGTGTCATACAGGTTTTGCTGACTGCTTGCTAGCAAGCTGTCAGCAAGTCCTCTATGACATATACCATTGCTGTGTGTCCTGCTGATAGACAGAGGAACTCTCCGAAACATGTAGAGTTCTATTCAAAAAATAAATTTGAGAAATTAGTGCATCTCGTTGGTTTTTTTATAAGAACATATACTGTATGTTGAAATTGTATGTATTTTCACATACGATCCATCAAAACTTCTACATTTTTAGATTTTTATATCACGTTTAGGGAGTTTTTACTTCAGTTAAAAATATATACAACATAGATAAATAATTAAATTAAGTAAAAGTTTTGTCCGTAAAATATTTTAAAAAAGGTAAATCAGTCCCATTACAGGCCTGGAGTGGCCCAGAGGGTTCCAGGAAGTTAAGGTTCCCAGATTACGTGACAACGGCAGAGGATGGTGGCAAGGTTGTCAGCCTCCGTAAAATATGCAGATATTAAAAATTTCGTTGTACAAGTATATGCAGAGCTGGTTAATGAACCTGCTGTGCATCGAAACATGTAGGAGTTTTGATGGATTGTACAGTACGTGAAAAACTGTATAATATTAATATAATAAAATATATCACCTAATATATATAATATAATATTAACATAACTTA
>Ga0123354_10021908_pt1 | contig 10077 bp, 4 predicted proteins | sample TergutLab28metaG_2_FD_97872 | JGI IMG/M metagenome (GOLD analysis project Ga0123354, IMG submission 97872) | Labiotermes labralis P4 segment gut microbial communities from Petit-Saut dam, French Guiana - Lab288 P4 | ecosystem: Host-associated > Arthropoda: Insects > Digestive system > Gut ...
AACTTATTGTGAAACAAATTTTGTGCATCAAGTTGGTTAAATACTGAGATAAATATACTGAGACGCACGGTCAGCAAAACGTCCAAAAAAAAAAAACAGAATATGTTTACGTTGAATTTAAAAATTGTCCAACGGTTGACAAATGCCAGAAGCTGTAATTACAGCTGTACGAGCTCCCGATGATGGGTGTCAACACCCGAAACATGTAGAGCTGTCTACAGTAATATAATAAACTGAATACAGTCACATCTTTTTGGACAGTTATTAAATTTGATTCACGATGCACGGACCCGTGAATATAAAATGTTTACTTCGCTTAAAAACGACATATAAGGAATTCATTTTCTCTTGCTTTACTAAGCACCAAGCAATGGAGACATGTGTTAAATTGGATTGATCGCCTCGCGCATTATTACGTTCAACAGCACGCAGGCATCAGTGGCCAAATCGACTCCCCAATCTCCGTATCCTCGAGAAATGGCCACCAGAAACTAACAATTGGATGGGAGTCTATATACTACATCTATAGTTATTTTATCCGAAATGGTCGGGTCACAGTCATTAGGAATGAAATCTCTCTTCCTGCCAGAAATAAAATTCCACACGTCTGGTTGGAACGTTAGCTGACTGAGCTATTCCGAATACACGTACAGTCCAGAGATGGCGGGACGGGTTTATTTAACACAATAACAAATCTTGATTAGAAAAGCCAGTATTTTCACAAGAGTTTCTCGGTGGGTGCCACGCAGATGGTGGAAAATAAATAAAATGAAAATATTTCGCATATGTACATAACAAAATTCTAATCTGCTACACAGTTAAAACTGGAGAACACCAGGAGACGGCGAGTTACGGTGCCTTTAATTATGGCGATAGAATTTGGCTGAACTTCAGGACACCTTGACAGACGTCAATATAAATTAGCATTAAATGCATGTACCTGAAGAAGCCCCTCTGCTGGATTCGTTGCTGCCGCCAGGGTACTTAATGGCGCTGGGACTGTTACACGATTCATTACATGTCAACAGATAATAAAAAGAAAAGTAGCTTCTTCATATCCCGCTTTACCTCACACCACAATTCTGTAAGCAGACACACACTGCCTAATACGTTAGCTCCACGAAACCAATACTGCCTAATACGTCATCCCTATCACATCAGATACACAGGAAAAACCAAAGCATCTTTATTTTATACACAATAATCTGCCACTAACACTGACCAATTTAGTTGAGTTATCCAACAACTCTCCCTTAAATTCATATTAGTATTATCCAATAGTATGTTCTTAGTCTTAAGGAAAGGACAGGATACTGGAAACTGCAGTAGGAAGCGCTAGATCTCACTCTGTGAAGAACTCGTTTTGGAAGAGGATATAGACCTGTCGTAAGACACTCTACAGAGTGAATGAATGTGCGTACATCCACACAGCGATCTCTGCTTCGTATGTAAGGAAAAAAATCATCCCTCATTTGCCCTACAACTATTACATGTCCTGCCATTCTCGTCTTACGTGATCTTATTACCCTAATGGTGGAAGATTGAGGTCTTCGGTAATGTGGCGTTGTGTCGCTGGTCAAGTATCTTCCGACGTTTTGAAGCATCGTAGCGTCGTCATGTAAGGCTCAAGCAGCTCAAGAAAAAAATCCTCACCACTGGTACCCTAAGAGCAACTGATTAAGACTACAGAATATGAGTCTTCCAGTTATGATATTATCTCCCTACCACTTTCTCCCTCTTGAACCCAAATATTCTCCTTAACACTCTCTTTTCAAACATCTTCATTCTGTTTAGTTTTGTGATTTTCATGGTCTTGGCTAGAAAGTTCACAATCTTCCTGGATATGAGGCCGAACAATTTGGTGGAAAAGTTACCCTGGTGGTGAATGCAGCAAGCTCCTCTGAAATGTCGGCGCGCTTCTACCAGACTACACGGTGGACACTGCAAACGACAATATCCACAATTAATCTATGTTCTACCTGTCCATGATAGACCAAGGTTCACACTCATGTAAGTGTCATGTCTAGGCAAAATTACATTTAATCATATGAAACACAAAGTGCTGGTACTAAACACAAGGGCACACAAGCAAGAGGGGCGACATTCTAGGCTTAATAATTGTAAAAGCCATCAGGATTCATGGAAGAAAGTGCTGAGTGCCACAACGTATCTACGATAGAACACTAATGCGTTTACATCCGCATACAGAAAAGAAAACTTCTGAGAAAACGTTTAAGTGATATTTGAAAGAACATTATACCACTAATTCCATACTACGCACTAGCACGAATTCAAAAGATTAGGCAATACAGTTTTCACACCACAATAAGCTGAGCCGTCCTTTCTCCAATGTAAAATAAATCTGAAGATGGAAAAAGGAGAAGTCCGGAAGATGACAGAGAAGCAAAGAATACCTAGCAACAGGTTAATAAAGAACATTGATTTTGATTAATGCGCGTCGAGCCGTCTTCACACAACATTTTAAGTTGTGTGTGATGCAGGGAAGTTGTTATATTGTTTAGGTATTCTGGTGTGGTAGCTGCACAGATCCTTCCTACACCGTCGAAAGGCCACAGTGTTTGGTGAAAGAAGAAAGGCTCATGCGACTTTTCTAGTCATTCGATTGCAATTAAGAAAGAAAACACAAAACTATTCAGAGTAAGACTTGAATGTGGACTGGATTCAGCTGGTTTAGAATATGGTTAAGTCACGGTTTCATGAAACTTCGCGTTATACAGAACCTTCGGAGCGACTGCTAGTGCTCCAAGAGTGGTTCTTTCCCGTGGTGACAGGCAGTCCTGTGCACAAATTTGACGGCTAAAGTTTATGGCCCTCGACAGACATTACAAGGGTTCGAACTGGTTCCAAAAATGAACCGTGGCATCCTTTCGGAAGTATAGCTCCAGTGTTCATAAACTTCCCCACTAAATTCACGCTAATGAAGGGCATTACGCCCCGGAAGATTTACGAAACTCCGAAAGATGTGTTTCTTTTTCAACAGAAATACTTCTGACACATGTAGAAATGTTAGGTGCAGAACGAGTCTTATTTTAATGATTAAAATTGGCACTAGGGTATACTAAGTCTTTTAAAAGTAAAACTTAATGCAATAAAATAGTTGTTGAAAAGTTTCAAGTAGCCACAAAAAAAATTTGTTATATTAGGAATTTCGTGAAATAATTGTAATGAAAATGATAATAACAATAATTCTTATTGCATATTTCTTGTTGAAAGCTTCTCGTCTTAGAGAGGAAATGTGGTGTTTCGAACACCTGTACTATGCTTGCAAAATTGACCAATTCAAAACTTCGTTAATTTTTCTGGCAGTGTAGCAGTGTCATGGCTGAATACCAACTCGTGCATGAGAAAGCAAGCTCTGGGACTCTTAGCCTCCAACACAGCAACTGCAATGGCTGTCTGCTTGGTGCAGATTGTATACAACATAAAATAATACAGCTAATAGCCGGTCCCAGTGGCCGCGCGGTCTAAAGCGTGGGTCTGCGGCCGCTCGCTTCCTGAGATTGTGGGTTAGAATCCCGCCGGGGACATGGTTGTCCGTCTTTTGTGAGTGTTGTGTGTTGTCAGGTAGAGGTCTTTGCGACGAGCTGATCATTCCTACGGAGGATTATTACTGACTGTGGTGCGTCGTTGTGTGTGATGTAGAAACCTCATGACTGAGGAGGCATACACCGTGTTAAGTTTCACAGCGCCACAAAATAATACACAAAAACAAAAGATACAAAAAGCTAAGAAAATAACACGGAAAATTTTCAAACAGAAAATAGAACCTTTTAAAGCGTACTCCGTGTATAAAATAGTCAACAGCTATAAATGCTGGTAATACCTTCGAAGTTAATACATAAACCCAGTAAAGAGAATTTTCTGTTTTGATTTGTGGAAGCATGTCAAGAAACTGACATTCTTGTAAAAGATATTATTAATTATATAACACATCGAGAGAAGCAAATGGCGCCATAGTTTCGTTTGAGTAGTTTCGTATAAAATGAGCAATGATGAAGTACGTAAATACATACGTGACAACGCTATTTGGAGTGAACATTTAAAGGCTGATCTGATAGGCGGGACACGTTGTGTGCATGAAAGAAGAGAAAAATGCTCACATTACGAAATTTTGGTGAGAAAAACTGAAGGAAGAGCGAGACAATTGGTCCTTTTTTTTTATGGCTCGACAGATCTAGTAGGCCTAGTACTGCTCATTGTCGAGGCTTCGTAATCACACACATTCAGACACACCACACCCCTCTGTAAGAGTGATCAGCCCGCCGCAGTGATCTGTACCTAACAACACACAACAGTCACAAGAGAGAGACATCCATGCTTCCGGTGGGAATCGAACCCGCAATCTGAGCAAGCGAGAGGTCGCAGACCCATGTCTTAGATCGCGCGGCCACTGGGATCGGCAAACCCAAATGTAGGTGGAAAGATAATATTAAGCTGGGTTATAAAGAAAAAGGGTGTGCGAATGAGGACTGAATTCACGAGTCTCCGGACTTGGAATAGTGACACGAAAATGTGAACATGGTAACGACTTTTGAGCCCCATATAATGTTGGAAATTGATTTAATACCGAAGAAACTATTAGCTTCAAAGGGTTATGTGGGAATGACTTTGCTGCATTGAATAGTTATAAGTAGGTATATGCTCAGAAATGATCATGTCAGTGGCTCTAATCCGTGAAAGAAATTGATGGGAAAAAGTAAGTTAGAAAATAATGTATGAAAAGATAATAGATTACAACATAAATTTGCTGTTTAATCTGCAGCTACCCTCAGAGGCACAATGCTAACAGAGACTAACACCACAGTGACAGGGGGGTTGGGAACATTGGCGCAGTTTCTAGAAAACTTAAGGTCAAACGGGACACCGGCTCAAAGCAACCGTCAGAAAATACACAATACAAAATACTGTGTTTCATTATTAGTACTGAAATATCCTGCGAGGTTGTGAGGTAGGAATAATTAGAACAGGCCTTCCGAATATGTGGGCGCCGCAGGACCAGACTGCTTGAATTTGAAGTTGTAGATACGGACAGCTGTTTACTTCATCAGCAGAGCTAATTAAGAAGACAATTAACACATAGCGTTGTTAATGCCACGCCTTCTAATTTAAGGACTTTAAAGATTGTTATATCTAACATTTACCTAAATACAGGTAACTAAAAAGAAGTTACTGCCGAAAACGATACAGAGTCCAATTGCGTTACAATTACCCAATGGTTAATGTTGTTCAGGGATATACAGCATTTATAGTGAGAAATTTTTTTTTGTGGCGCTGCTGCCGAACGCGGGCCATGGCCTCCTCATTCTTCTTGAGGGTTCTAGATTACACACAACGACGCATCACAGTCGGTAGGACTCCTCTGGATGCGTGATCAGGGCGTCGCAGAGACCTCTACCTGACAACACACAACAGATAGACATTCATGCCATCGGTGGGATTCGAACCCACAATCTCAGCAGGCGAGCGGCCTTAGACCGCGCGGCTACTGGAACCGGCAGTGAGAATCTTATGAAACCCCCAAAATACGCAGTATGGGTAAAAGAATGCGGTATATTTCGTAAGGCCATCTACTCAGTTTTTAAAGAATTAAAGACAGGAAAACACTTGAATCGCTCCGTCTGTTTGTGGTTTTGCAACAACGCAGAAAATAAAGACAGCAATAAACACGCGATTTTATAGCTCGCTGCCTAAATCTAAGAAGCGAATGCTCATAAAGTACAGTAGTTAGGAGTACTTCAAGTTGATATGAAGTATCGATATAAACAGCACAAAAAATGTGCAAAATAAAAATATCCGGGTATCAAATTACGTTTCTGGACAACAATAATGCCTTTTGTCGTGGTTAAAAGTAAACAAAAACAATGTCTTCACATGTGCAGTAAACGAGCTATATGGGAAGGATGAAATAAATAATGTACGTTACTTTTCGCGCTCCTTTACAAGGAAATGGTAGAAACATTGCTGTATTTCTATTGTTATTCCACTTCAGGCAGAGATACTGCCCATCAGCTGGGATATTCACCCACCTTGTCAGTATCACCATATACCTATGTCTCACGCACCAACACTTTTCCAGCTTTCCCGTTAAACTGACGAAACCGTACTGATATCACGGACTGGGGTCCTACGAATAGACTTGTCTGCATATTTAGCGCGATCTGCTAACTTTCCTATGCAACGTACTTCTTTACATTCCCCAACCCGTCTTTCGGACACGTAGTAACCATGAACTTCGACTGAGGCAAAGAAGAGGGAGGATGCATCCAAGTATGGCCAATTGCATATGACACTGAAACATTCATATCAGTAATATCTGTCTCCTTAGTACAGCCTATGCCAAATGCAACGTATTGTGGTTACTATAAAATTGTTTCCATGGCGCAATGCCCCTAGTGCGCCAGGGCCTCCTCATTATCACGATCACTCTCAAGACACACCACAGTCCGTTATATTCCAGACAAATGATCAGCCCGACGCGCAGAGTCCTCTATCTGACAACAAACACTCACAAGAGTTAGACAGCTGTGCCCAAGGCGGGAGTCGAACCTGCAATCCCAGCCAACGAGCGGCCGCAGCCCAAAGTCTTAGACCGCGCGGCCACCGGAATCGGCATGAGATAAAATAATCTTAGAATATATAAGTAGCAAATATGTACTCCACACATTAATAAATCTTTTTTTATGGGTTTCCCTTGTATTGTTCTCGAAACAAACTTCAGAATCGTTCACATATTCCACACGTGAATGGAGGGGAAAGCAACACTGGGCAGAATGTGACGCATATTCATGCCTACTTAGTTATGACAACATTCTGTATGTTAAATTCCGTATCATTTCCTCGGTGGAAAACACGTTGTTCGTCTTCGTCATAGATACGTAAATTTGTAGCCTAAAATTGGAGAAAACTCTCTCCGAGATATTTGTACCTATTTAAAAACAACAAGGTGACATAACACCTAACATTAAAATACCAGTCTTCACCACCCTGAATGCCTCCAATCTTAACAGAGAAAAGCTGGAAGATAATGAAGATAAGGCACCTCAAAATTTCAGATCATTTCAAATAGACAACTCATCAGGAAAACGTTTTCAGTTAGCATTATTTCGAATGCTTTTAATGTTGAGGAAATTAGTCTATAACCTAAAGAAGGGCCTTGGATCAGACGGCCCTCTATGTGGCACTAAAGGCAGAACACGCAACCGCCTGACATCTGTGAGTTACAAAAGTATGTTACCCCGTCTCGACTGAAGTCATCTCCACTGTAAGTTGGTTTATGTGAGGCCAGGAAATTACAGGCTGCTATAACAGCATCACGGCATGCACGCACGCACATACGCACACGCTTACGCACCCACACATCGCTCTACTTGTACACGGGATAAAGAAAAATTAAGCTAGTTACATCAATCAATCAAGCAATCACCACACCGGAAATCATATTAAAATATATTATGAAGAGTAAGAAGTGAGGACACAGACTGAAATCATCTCATGCAGGATAATGTCCAATGCATGCCGTCATATCAGCCATTTTACACGTTGTAAGGTAAGGAGCCATATCACTGCTCATTGGACGGAATACACATGCAGTTAAATTTCTACACAGCCCGTGACTGCAACTCAGGGGTTTGTTACGGTTTTGTGTAATTTTGAAAAATGATTCTTCAAAACAAAATTTTAGTTCCAGCATTGAACGGAAATTTAAAACAATGCCACCTTTTAAGATTTTTGTAAAATGTCACAACTGGCATACTCAGGAATCCTTATACTTTAAAGGAGTAAGTGAAGAATATTGTTACATTATCTTATTCAGAACAGAGGCAGTAAGTGAAGAGAGGGGAGTCATGGCATAGGTGAAGATGCGGAATGTCTTTTCTGCCAATTATGCTGTCTGAAAATTGTGCAGTGTCCATGCAGGCAGGAGGGCGGGAGGGCGTGCGGGCAAGAAGCCAAAGATTCATCAGGTCTGATACTATACATGTTAAAGCAAACAGGTTTCAGGAATCCGGTTCTTTGTCCTGCTTCAAGTATACACTCTTTCTTTCTCACGTGTAAATCACAATTTGCGCACAGCTCGACACAAATTTTACGAGACACGAATCGCAAATGACAACAGCCGGAAGAAGTTCTAAGTTCTTATTAACGGGTCAAAAACTGACCTTTGAATCCTGAAAAAAAGAGCTACGTGAAAATACCTGTCTGTTCGACGTTAACCAATATGAGAAAGAACAATTAATTGTTTGAAGATTCCCAGGTTTCGCGAATTTGTCCGGGTGGTAATATGCGGGTCATTACTGAGAATTGGAGAAATCAAACTGACAGGGGAAAACTGGAGTACTTGGAGAAAAATATGTGCCATTTGCACGCTGCCAATCACAAACCTCCCACAGTTCGGCCTGTGGTCGAACCCGTGCTTCCGCGGTGACAGACTGGAGAATAATTTCACGAGTTATGACCTGAATTCTGAAGATCTCCAAACAACACTTAAAAAGTTGGTTCCTACCTCACATTAAACCGTGGGCTGGGATAGCGCAGTTGGTATAGCGACTGGCAACGGGCTGGACGGTCCGGGTATCGAATCTCGGTGGGCGCGAGATATTTCGCAACCGTCCAGACCGACCCTCGGGTCCAACCATCCTTTTATACAATGGGCACCGGGTCTTTCTCGGGGGTAAAGCGGCCGAGCCGTGGCGTTAACCACCGACCCCCTCTAGTACAAAGTTTAAAGAAAGAGTAGAGTTATACTTCTGCGCTCCCTCTGGGTTTTCGTGGCCTGTTCTAGGGCGAACTTTGCCTTTACCTCACACTAAACCCACTACTTATCGATTACCAAGACGAAACAGTTAATGCCACTGGAGAAAACGCTATAGTCGCAGGGTACAATAACAATCAGTATACGCACATTGTGCACATAAGGAAAACATTTTAATGTTAATGCAGGTGGTGCAGATAATTATCAGTTGGCATTAGGTGTCGATGAATGCAAGCTAATCGAATTTATGTATGACTGAAGCATATTATAAATCCAAAAACACTGATAGTTATAATAATAACGGGGAATATTCTAAAAGAGAGCCTATAAAAGTTACAGGGTAAACGTTCATATACGTATTGCTATACGGTGTACATACATATAACTAGAGAAAGTCAGACCAAGTCCTCGTCGTCCTTCCACCTTTGTAAATGGAGGACAATGTTCACAAGTAAAGCATATTGTTGCATTTGAAACCGATCTTCAATTTTCTCATAGTCGCCAACATTTTCAGGCATATATCATAGCGTATAATGAGATTTTCCAAGCCCTGGCTGTAGGAGAATGTCTTCCTTCTGAGCTACTCCTAGGCCTCGGCTTTAAAGGTGTTTTCGGAGGGGAATCATCGAACTCCGAGATGTTTTAAACAGTTTGCCATAAACGTGGAATTCCGAGACGGTCAGGTCGGGGCAGTACGGTGGGTGGGATTTTATGTCGATGGAGGGTCACTTCCATCTTCGACCATGAAACTAATCCCACCATCTGCAAAGGGAAAGTAGTACTGCCTCACTTCTGGCCGCATACCACATCTGCAACTTACACGGTCAAGATGTGTCTGTGGACGTTAATGGGTTCCTTCTTATGCCCTAAGGAATCGGAAAACGGTGTCCACATCTTCTCATGTCCAGATGTTCAGTAGGATCACCATTCTGCAGCTCATGGTGCAACCGTGTTGCGTTTTCTGAACTGATAGAAATGTCAGCCGCCCAGCTGTAGGACAATGTACCGGCGTATGACATAGTAACACTTGGTACAGTCGTTTGTTGAGTCAGATTCTGACACACACTCGCACGCACGCACATATTTATGCATGCATACATACAAACACCTATACATACATAACTCAAGTACATATACACATACATGCTACATACATACTTCCATACACAGATACACACACACACACATATCTATGCATGCATACATACAAAGCCCTATGCATACACAATTCAAGTACATACACACATACATGCCACATACATACAACCATACACAGATATATACATTCACACACACACACACAC
>Ga0123354_10021909_pt1 | contig 10077 bp, 6 predicted proteins | sample TergutLab28metaG_2_FD_97872 | JGI IMG/M metagenome (GOLD analysis project Ga0123354, IMG submission 97872) | Labiotermes labralis P4 segment gut microbial communities from Petit-Saut dam, French Guiana - Lab288 P4 | ecosystem: Host-associated > Arthropoda: Insects > Digestive system > Gut ...
AGCATTAGCAACTTCAAAATAAGGCAAAACAAAACTCCCTGAAGATGGTCTTGACAGACTGAAACATGTAGGAGTTGTAGGAATTATTTTAACCAAGTGATGTGTTTTAATGTGTAAATAAGATTTTAGTATCACATATTGGTGCAATTAGTTGGTCATATTTCAATAAACAATCGTTCAGTTTAATTGACGGTGTGTAGCGCCCTTTACACGTACATTAGCTATCTTGTTTAACTGTCAGTGGTCCCCACACAAATATTTAACCTGATGGGACATTTGATCTCACCAAGATAACATTTAAAATTAAACGATAAATACGGGAATGTATGCACAACAGATACATAAAATATCTTCTTATATGTTTCGAATAATAATGAGTTCCATCATCACGGAGTGTCGAATCATGTTTGGAGGAGGAAATTTTGTGCATCTGTTGTGTATACATTCCAGTCCTTGTGTGATGGTTTGCATAACATGATTTCTGAATTACACAAAGGCTACATGCGACATTAAAAAAAGAGAAAAATATTTTGAATTTCGTCGATAATATTTGGTTTAGAACCGCGTGATAAAATTTTGAGGTCTAATAGAAACTTGTTCCGTTGTAGCGGATGCAAAATTTCCTGTAGAACGTAAGGAAACTCTCGATATCATAAACCTGTGTATTCAGATCGTGATTCTGCGCAAAGAAAGTCTATCGATAGCGGATACGTAAGCCGTGTGGCGTGAATAAGTAAAACACCCGAAACTCTCTATTTCCGTGGGCAGAGTTACCGAACACCTTAGTCCCTAAGATTTGCACTCGGTTTCATAGCTTATCTGCGGGCCGCGATAGCTCAGTCAGTATAGCGACTGGTTACGGGCGGGACGGTCCGAGGATGGAATCCCAGTGTGGGCGATATTTTCCGCACCTGTCTAGACCGGTCCTGGGGCCCACCCAGTCTTCTGTACAATGGGTACCGAGACATTCCAAGGGATAAAGAGTGGCCGGAGCGTGACGCTGACCCCTCAACAATTCTAGTGCCGTGGTCAAGAAAGAGTAGAGCTGTATTTCTACTCCCCCTATGGGCCGTACGGCCTGTACAGAGAATCAGTGCCGGTACAGTACAGCTATACCTAAACTCCCCCTATGGGCCGTACGGCCTGTACAGTTCCTCAGTGCCTGTAAAGTACAGCTATAGCTCTACTCCCCCTATGGACAGTACGGTATGTACAGAGCCTCAGTGCCTGTACAGTACAGCTATAACTCTATTCCCCTTTGGACAGTACGGCCTGTACAGAGCCTCAGTGCCTGTACAGTACAGCTATAACTCTACTCCCACTATGGGCCGTACGGCCTGCACAGAGCCTCAGTGCCTGTACAGTACAGCTATACTTCTACTCTCCCTATGTGCCGTACGGCCTGTACAAAGCCTCAGTGCCTGTAGAGTACAGCTATAACTCTACTCCCCCTATGGGCCGTACGGCCTCTACAGAACCTTAGTGCCTGTACAGTACACCTATACCTCTACTCCCCCTATGTGCCGTACGGTCTGTACAGAGCCTCAGTTCCTGAACAGTAGAGCTATAAATCTACTCCCCCTATGGACCGTATGGCTTGTACAGAGCCTCAGTGCCTGTACAGTACAGCTATAACTCTACTCCCCCTATGGGCCGTACGGCCTGTACAGGGCCTTAGTGCCTGTACAGTACAGCTATATCTCTACTCACCCTATGGACCGTACGGCCTGTACAGAGCCTTGGTGCCTGTACAGTACAGCTATAACTCTACTCCCCCTATGGGTCGTACGACCTCTACAGAGCCGCAGTGCTTGTACAGTACATCTATACTTCTACACCCCTATGGGCCGTACGGCCTGTACCGAGCCTTAGTGCCTGTACAGTACAGCTACACCTCTACTCCCCCTATGGACCGTACGGCCTGTACAGAGCCTCAGCGCCTGTACAGTACAGCTATACCTCTACTCCCCCTATGGGCCGTACGGTCTGTACAGAGCCTTGGTGCCTGTACAGTACAGCTATAACTCTACTCCCCCTATGGGCCGTACGACCTCTACAGAGCCGCAGTGCCTGTACAGTACAGCTATAACTCTACTCCCCCTATGTGCCGTACAGCCTGTACAGAGCCTCAGTTCCTGTACAGTAGAGCTATACCTCTACTCCCCCTATGGACCGTACGACCTGTACAGAGCCTCAGTGCCTGTACAGTACAGCTATACCTCTACTCCCCCTATGGGCCGTACGGCCTGTACACAGCCTTAGTGCCTGTACATTAGAGCTATACCTATACTCCCCCTATGGACTGTAAGACTTGTACAGACCCTCAGTGCCTGTACAGTACAGCTATACCTCTACTCCCCTCAGTGCCTGTACAGTACAGCTATATCTCTACTCCCCCTATGTACCGTACGGCCTGTACAGACCCTCAGTGCCTGTACAATACAGCTATACCTCTACTCCCCCTATGGGCCGTACGGCCATTACAGAGCCTTAGTGCCTGTACAGTAGAGCTATTCCTATACTCCTCCTATGGACCGTACGGCCTGTACAGACCCTCAGTGCCTGTACAGTACAGCTATACCTCTACTCCCCTTAGTGCCTGTACAGTAGAGCTATACCTCTACTCCCCCTATGGACCGTACGTCCTGTACAGACGCTCAGTGCCTGTACAGTACAGCTACACCTCTACTCCCCCTATGGGCCGTACGGCCTGTACAGAGCCTCAGTGCCTGTACAGTACAGCTATACTTCTACTCCCCCTATGGACCGTACGGCCTGTACAGAGCCTCAATGCCTGTACAGTACAGCTATACCTCTGCTCCCCCTATGGGCCGTACGGCCTCTACAGAGCCTCAGTGCCTGTACAGTAGAGCTATAACTCTACTCCCCCTATGGGCCGTACGGCCTCTACAGAGCCTCAGTGCCTGTACAGTTCAGCTAAACCTCTACTCCCCCTATGGGCCGTACGGCCTCTACAGAGCCTCAGTGCCTGTACAGTAAAGCTATACCTCTACTCCCCCTATGGGCCGTACGGCCTCTACAGAGCCTCAGTGCCTGTACAGTACAGCTATACCTCTACTCCCCCTATGGACCGTACGGCCTGAACAGAGCCTCAGTGCCTGTACAGTACAGCTATACCTCTACTCCCCCTATGGACCGTACAGCCTGTACAGAGCCTCAGTGCCTGTACAGTAAAGCTATACCTCTACTCCCCCTATGGACCGTACGGCCTCTACAGAGCCTCAGTGCCTGTACAGTAAAGCTATACCTCTACTCCCCCTATGGGCCGTACGACCTGTACAGAGCCGCAGTGCCTGTACAAGGGTGCACTATACTTCATAGCGTATTTTATAATGACTGTCGGGATTTATCAGCGTAGTGGAATAGATACGTATAGACAAATACTGAACTACTTACATATTTTTATTTATTTTGCAAAGGGGAGGTGCATTGATTCTAGTTCATTAAACAATGCGACCAATAAAAATAAAATGTTAAAATTACACTATAAATACTGCAAGTACTATAAACAACACAAATTACAGTATCAATAATACAAGTGCTATAAACAACACAAATTACACTATAAATACTATAAACAAAACAAATTACACTATGAACACTATAAATGCTACAAACAACACAAATTTCACTACAAATAATATCAGTACTAAAAACAACACAAATTACATTACATGCACCATGAATACTATGAAAAACACAAATTACATTATCAATAATACAAGTGCTATAAACAACACAAATTACACTATAAATACTATAAACAAAATAAATTACACTATGAACACTATAAATACTACAAACAACACAAATTACACTATGCACACTATAGATATTATAAACAACACAAATTACACTACAAATAATATAAGTACTACAAACAACACAAATTACAATATATACACTGTAAATAATATAAGAACACAAATTACATTATAAATAGTATAAGTGCTATAAACAACACAAATTACACAATAAATACTATACGTATTATAAGGAAAACAAATTACACTATGTACACTGTAAATACTATGAACAACACAAATTACACCATATATACAAGAACAATATAAACAACACAAATTACATTAGAAATGCTATAAGTACTATAAACAAAACAAATTGAACTACAAGTGCTATAAAAAACACAAATTACACTACAAATACTATAAGTAATATAAACAACCAAATCACACTATAAATACTGTAATACTATAAACAACAAAAATTACACTATATACACTATAAACACTATAAACAACACAAATAACACTATATAAACTATAAATACTATAAACAACACAAATTACACTACAAATACTATAAGTACTATAAACAACACAAATTACACTACAAATACTATAAGTACTATAAACAACACAAATTACACTATATACACTATAAATACTATAAACAAAACAAATAACACTATATATATACCATAAATACTATAAACAACACAAATTATACTACAAATACTATAAGTATTATAAACAACACAAACTGCACTATAAATACTATGAACAACACAAATTACACTACAAATACTCTAATTATTATAAACAACACAAATTGCACTAAAATTACTATAAACAACACAAATTACACTATGAATACCACAAGTACTACTAACAACATTCAAGGTAAATGTGAAAGTCCCAACAGTAAGCAGTAGTCACGAAAACAGTAAGAGAAAACAAGCAAATTTATTTTTGCATCATTTTTGCCCCGGCCTCCCAGTATCGCTCACACACTCTCCTATTAACTAGTGCGGTACGTTGTCCTAGATAATGTAATTTCCTTGTTTAGAATGAATAAATTTGGGGTTCTCTGAGATTTATTTATTTGACAAAACTCACTACCATATACACACACACACACACACACACATATATATATATATATATATTCTTTTAGCCTTCAAATTAATTAACCCGGAAAATGTAAACAGTAATATTGACGAAAAGGCTGCGAAAATGTTATTCCTGTTTCTTAGTAAACCCGATCTAATAATTATTGGACAACAACCGCAATAGCCTAAGGATTTCAGCTCGATAGAAGTTGGAAGGATTTTGGCTGCACTTTAGCTCCTTATTGCACCAGGAATCTAGTAATGTAACTGTGGCAAAGAATGGAAGCAATATGAGTCGGCAGATGCAGAACACAGGCGAGAGTTTCTCTTTCCTTATTACGGTTTTCATATAAATCAGGTGAAGTTTTTATATACTAGAACGCAGAAAGTCTTTTATACGTAGTGTGAAGTCAGCTATAAATTCTCCCGCTATTTGCCACATAGTTACGCCACCTATCGTCAACGCAGGTAAAGGTAAAGGTAAAGCAATCCCGTTTGAGGCCCAGAAGGGCCCAGATTGTTCCAGGAAGTTAAGGTCCCCAGATTTCGTGACAACGGCCCAGGAAGGTAGTACGTTGTCTGCCTTACGCTCCGGCCGCCTTTACCCCCATGAAATACCCCTGCTATTCATTTCTGTTAGAGGCTGAGTCGACCCCAGGGCCATAGTGCGATCGGAAGGATCTTATGTCAATTAAATACCCAATGACACAATCTGGGATCGAACCAGCGACCTTCCGATTTGTAGCACAGCACCTTAAACATTGTGCTACCGCGGTCCCCCATCAACGCAAGTTACATTCTTAAAATAAGACAGAAATATATATGAATTAACAATTTATCTGATCCACAACATGCTTTCACCATATTGGCTATGTTAGAGAAAGTACAGACACGTCAGCCAGTGATTAGATTAGGTTGAATGGCTGCGTCACAGAGGCTATTTCCAATTTGAGTTTACAATTTTAAGGCAAGGCACCCATGTGGTGTGTTTTCTTTTAATTAAATAATTTAATAATATATAGTCTAACAAACCTTTTTTGTACAATATTTTATGAATTTACAGTTTTCAGCTACATATTTCGGCTTTTTAGAACAATCTTCAGACTGCATATGGTTCTAAAAACCAAAATACACACGATTGATGGTCGAAGCACTTCTTTGATTTTAGGTGAAAGATTTATGATGTTCAGTATTTACTCGCAGAACTTCAGATATAAGTGTTACAGAATACAACAACAATTCTGCTGTAAGAAATATATTCCCCCTGCCCATTACTTTCAAGTTCTTCCCACTAGGCTACATCACAATATCCACCTATAAGATCACCCTCATTCTATAATAGAAGCAGTCCCATTACATGCCCGAAATGGCCCATGGACTTCCAGGAGACTGAGGCTCCCAGATTTCAAGACAATTCGCACATGAAGGTGGTAAGGTTGTCAGCCTTAAGCACCGGCCACCTTTTCTCCACCAGATTATATTCTGGTACTCATTTCTGTCAGAGGCTGAGTCAAACCCAGGACCACAGTGCGGCCGGGAGGATTATGTCAATAAAGAAATTCCAATGACACCATCGGGAATCGAACCTTCGCCTTTCTGACTTGTAGCGCAGTGCCTCATCCAAATGCGTCACTGCGTGTTTCATTTTGTAATGTTACTTAAACATTTTTTTGATGTTTTAATTACACATTTTATAAAATCTTCAATCCCCTTTCCTGTTGTATAAGAAATCTCACAGTTCCTCTATCTTGATGTAAGACGATATCTCGTCCATAACATTCATGACAGTGTAATGTACTTCTATTTAGCATTAGTCATCCCGATGTGTTTATGTATACATATAGAGTAGAACGTATCAGTCAAACACAGCAGGCTTTGTTACATCAACTTTTATTTTAGGGCGACATGTTTCGACTCTTTCTGAATCGTCTTCTGGCCCTCTTAAAGTATAGATCCAAGGTTAATAACGATTTTAAGTTGTCTTGCTTAGTTCTAAGTTGTTTTGTGTGTAATTTTTGTTGGTTGGACTTGTGTATCTTTGTAGATGTCTTGTGTGTATTGTGGTAGTTGTGTGTATTGTTGTCATCTTATGTGTATTTGTTGTACTGTGTGTGTATTGCTGTTTTTTACTTTAGATGCCGGACTGCTGGCTAGAAATCAGTATTCGGAAGGTCCTGCGACCGGCCACTTCGACACAGGTTTCCCTGTGTCTATCAGCAAACGCTGAGATGGTTCCCAACATTCCAATTTGCCACTACATGCTTCTCATGTAGCCCTCCAGACTTAAATTTATTAGAAACCAATTGCATATTTTGTATGAATGTAAAATAACCATTGCCACAGGGTGACAACCCAATTGTAGTAAATAAATATTATTATTATATTATAGTGCATTCTGGGGTCCCAAACGCTTATATTAGGAAGTATAAACAATTCAGTGTGGAATCATTTTATGGTACCTTAATTATGAGACTCTGATAGCAGTCAGTCATCCCCAATATACACAAATCTATTAAATGTCAATATACTATATAATATCTAATTTATATATATATATATACATACAAATACATTCATATAGCATAACTACTTATAAGAATTTTAATTGTTTTTAAATTTTAAACCATAATCTATTGTACATATTAAAAATATACTGACCTTGTACTTTTTACAAATAGTATACTTCCTAATGTAAGCGTTTGGGATCCCAGAATGAACTACGAACATTTGTTAACATTGGATCTATACTTTAAGACGGCCTCAATATGACTCATAGCAAGTCGAAACATGTCGCCCTAAAATAACATTTTATGCAATAAAAAACTGATATTTGACTGATAATTGTACTATATAAGTGTAATATATATTTCCTACTATGAATGCGTGTTCAGCCTGCAGATGCCTTTTATAGCCGAAACATGTTGCTGATGATTATTAAAGATGACGTTGTGTTGAGACTTGATTTGCATTTGTTTTGTTTACTAGTAATTGCGTTTTCATGCTTCAGATATTTATATCTTTTACTGAAAAAAAATCATCAGTTTAGATGGTCATTAAGAGGGGATCCCCCAATGTTGACCTCCATACGTAGAGGCAAAAGACAAGAAAGAGGCACATTTCGTTGTACTACACTTTATCAGTACTCGGCCGGTAAACATAAGGATAATGTGCTTCCCACATCAGTCTCTTGGGAATGGACGTAATCTGAACATGTAGTATGGGAGAGTCCAGATCAGTGCGTAATGACGTAATGGAAGATTAATGTGGTCTGTGGAGTAACAGGCCTCATAATGGTATCCATTATACTGCAGCTGTTTACTCTGTAAATTATTACGTATCAAATGAGAAGGTTTCTTACAGAAAACATCAAAGCGACTCTCGTTTGTAGAGTAGACATCAAATGAAATGATATGTGATAGTGTTACAAAATCGGAAAATAATCACATGAACAAGGATAGCAATTATCACTGGAAATTGAGCTACAGACAGTTTGATTCGCAAACAAAAACTCACTCAATACCAATTAAGTTACTTAGAAATTCTGTTTCAACTATACACAATTTATACCTATACCAGCAACAAAGCCTGCAACGTAATTTAAACAATCTATCCCCACATAACAGAATATTTCTCGAGAAGCTAACAGGTTCTCAGCTCGTCAAGAATTTCCCCAAATTTTATAGAAATCGGAGGTTCAGTGGCGCATTCGCAAACGTCCGCCACCTCTCTCTCTCTTCTGAAACACATTAACCTTTTGGCGCCGGAATTAAATTCTTAATTTTAGCACACCCTGTATATAAAATGTGAATAATTCAGGAACCAATTAAGTTAGAATTATGAAACAAACTGCATTTTGAAGAGAAAAAATGCGGAGAGTATATACCGTGTTTAAAATATTCAGTACCTGTATTTGTTGAATAAATATATAAAATGCAACTTTAGAGGTTAGCGGTGCGGTACGACCACTATAGTTGACATTAGGCGTCTAAAGGTTAATCCACTACATTTCCCTCCATTCTAAGTCTCGAAGAAGAAATTAAATGTTATGGTTACTTATACATCTACAACTTCCAAGTAGCTTCTTTTCCTCAGGCTTGCCCACCGAAATCCTTTATGTGCACCTCTTCTGTCCTGATACGTGCTGTAGGGAACTCCAATATCATTCTCTTTTATTTGGTCACCAGAATAATATTAGGTGAGGAGTAAAGATCATGAAGTTTCCGATTAATATTTAGAATGTCAGAAGGTATCAATTATGAAGCAGTGGCTAAGACACACTGTAGATATTGGCTTGAAGCCCCGAGAGAAGTCTCTGAAAACTCTCAAAATAGGCAGTGAAATAAATAAGATTCGATATTAGTTCTTCTTGCGAGGAAGTCTAATTCTTAGAACACGTACTCTTTTCAGAGTTGTGTAATTTCTTTGATGTTCAGGTGACTGTGCATTGTGAATAAATTCTTATAATAAAACCAACTAGATGCAGTAATTTCTCAAATTTATTTTTGGAATAAAACTCTACATGATTCGGACAGTTCCTCTGTCCATCATCAGGAGTTTATCACTGTAAAAAACAACAATGGTATTTGTCATACAAATTTGCTGACAGCTTGCGAGCATTTCCGTCCTGATCCTGCCCGCAAGCTGTCAGCAAAATTTTACGACATATAACATTGCTGTGTGTACAGAGAAAAATTCCTGATGATGGACAGAGGAACTGTCCGAAACATTTAGAGTTTTACTCCGAAAATTAATTTGAGAAGTTATTGAATCTAGTTGGTTTTAATATAAGATTTGTATTTCCTCATATTGTTTATTACATTCTGTATATATCACTAAGAACGATTTACAGATGCTGGAAACATAGTTGTTTGAGATATGAATTGAAAGATGTTTGGCAGAACGAACAGTAAAATTCAAACAAAATGTGGTTCATAATTAATGGAGGTAGTGTGAGTTAGTTGTTTCGATGACATTGCGGGAGGAAAGGAAGGTGAGGGTGTTTGAGAACGTGGTGTTGAGGAGAATATTTGGACCTGGGAGGGACGAGGTAACGGGGGAATGGAGGAGATTACATAACGAGGAGTTAAATGATTTGTACTGCTCACCCAATATTGTGCGGGTGATAAAATGGAGAAGAATGAGATGGGCTGGGAATGTGGCGCGTATGGGTGAGGAGAGGGGGTGTATAGGGTCTTGGTGGGGAA
>Ga0123354_10021910_pt1 | contig 10077 bp, 9 predicted proteins | sample TergutLab28metaG_2_FD_97872 | JGI IMG/M metagenome (GOLD analysis project Ga0123354, IMG submission 97872) | Labiotermes labralis P4 segment gut microbial communities from Petit-Saut dam, French Guiana - Lab288 P4 | ecosystem: Host-associated > Arthropoda: Insects > Digestive system > Gut ...
ATGCATGGACTAGCTTTAACATATCGCAACTGTTAAATCAAGGGGGCGTATAGATGATTTACCGGTATGAGAATCCCGAATTGTTTGATGATTATGAAAGACCTGATTATTATCAATATAGCGGGAAACTGGTGCTCTGGGGTGCAGGTAAGCTTGGGAGTGTAACCGCACATGTGCTTGCGCAGAAAGGCATTGATTTTTTGGCGTTTGTCGATATTCACCCCCAAAAACAGGGGACTGTGTTTTATGGGCGTAAAGTCATAACACCTGAAGAACTGTACTCAATATATCCTGATAAATATGTTATAGTTACTACTGCCTTGCGGCGTGAAGTAACACTTGAACTTAAAGCGCATAATATCACGGCACTTGAAGCATGGCCCTTACTTCTTGAATTTGACTGGGACGGATATAAATACATGAATATATTATATATGGCGCGTATGGTTGATTCTTATTTAAGAATACTAGTAAAAGATTTTAATATAAAAAGCAAATACTTTGTTGATACTATTAGGGTAAATACCACAAACAGATGTTCTTTACGTTGTGAAAATTGCGCGATTTTGATACCTTATATTGAAAAACCGCGTGACTTTGACTTTGACGAAACTTTTAAGGACACTGTAAATGTCATTAGGGCCATCGGTGATTTTCGTGAGTTGGGTCTTTTTGGAGGGGAACCATTATTACATTGTGAGATCACGAAATACATAAGCGCATTTCGTGATATTAAGTGTTTTAAAAAACTTAATTTAACAACCAATGGAACAATATTGCCAGATAGAAAAACCATATTGGCTATGAAAGCAGAACCGCGTTTTTATATGTGTATATCTGATTATGGAATAATATCAGAAAAGAAGAATGAGTTAGTGAAATTATTAGAGATGAACAATATAAGTTGCCAAGTTATTGATTATAAAAGCTGGTATAGAAAACCAGAAATACACGCTGTTACTGATTGCGATGAGAGTTTGCGAAATAAATTTACTAATTGTATGCGCGGGTGTTACCCTACAATATCAAATGGAAAGATATTTTTATGCTCTTTATCAATGACAGTATGTGAGATGGGAATTTTACCTGAATCAAATAATAATTACTTAGATTTAGTTGGGCTACGAGATGCACCGGAATCCATGCGGAATAATGAAATATGCAAATATATTGCAAGAATGTATAATGATGATTATATTGACGCATGTAAGTATTGTTCAGGTAAGGCCAGTGGCAATGCTTTAGGGGGGCTAATCCCCCCGGCAGTTCAGGCAAAAGGCAAGTTGAAATTGGAACCTATAATAATTAACTAAGCAAGCGAGAGGAGTTGTCATGTATTGGGCGATTGGTGATATATTAAAAAAGTACTTAGCTAAACGTGAAATTGTCATTTGCGGTAGTGGATATAATTCGCTAAAATGGTCAACAATCATTTCCAGATATTCGAAAATATCATTTACAATACCTGCAATTGATGATGTTGAAATAAATCCGACAAGACATTATATTGTTATATGTGAGGATGTTTATATAAATCACAGTAAGAAATTAAATAATTTGGGGTTCATCGAGATAGAAGATTACTACGATTGGACGAAATACGACAGAACGAGCGGGCATCTACCTGTTGATGTGGAGTACAATGGAATATCAATAGGATATGGGTCATATTTTTCTTTTCAGAAGGATAACTTAAAAAATATTAAAACAATTGGACGTTTCTGCTCTATAGCAAGTACTGCGGAAGTACATGGGAATCATTCCATGAATAGGTTAACTACAAGTTCTTTGTATCCATTGCTGGAAGAGCAGGCTACTGTTATCAAGAATAATGCTCCAACAGATAAGGACCCTTTAGGAACGAACCGAAAAGTGGATATAGGAAATGATGTTTGGATAGGCGCGAATTCATTCATTAATTCGTCAAAAGTATCGAAAATAGGTAACGGGGCAATAATTGGCGCAGGTTCATTAGTTACTCATGATGTGCATCCATATGCGATTGTATATGGTTCACCGGCTAAGGTGGTTCGATATCGGTTTAGCGAAAAACAAATTGCCGTATTAGAACTTGTTAAATGGTGGGAATGGGATAAAAAACAATTGAATGAAAACATTGAATTACTGATGTATCCTGAAATGTTTTTTAGAAGATTCCAGGAGAAAACGAAATGAAAGCGTTTATTATGGCAGCGGATGCATTGACACCCGAATATATTTTTAAACATAAAGAATTATTCCCTAACATTTGCGCTATGATTGAAAGAGGAGCTTCGGGAACGATGGCGGGCTATGTGCAAAAGGGATATGGGGGATCTTATACTTCAGAACAAAATTGGCCGTCAATTTATACAGGGCTCCCTCCTGCGGAACATAAAATCGATCGGGTAAAAGTCAATGGGATAATCATATCACCGGAAATGTGCAGATTTAATGGGTTGAAACCATTTTGGGAGGTATTCAACGATTCCGGAATGACTGTGGGTTTGTGGGCGGCGGATAGTTGTGATAATCCAGTAGAAATTTATGGTTATGCAGTATCAAGCAAGTATACACCAATTCAAACTCCAAGCGAGAATAGAGAATCGCCAAGGAATATACAAGTATGCAAAAAGGACTTGGATATACTGGATTGCCTTTGCGGTAGCCCCCCTCCAAGATTATATCCAAAAACATTGAAGCAGCAAGGGTTTAGTTTTGAACAATTAAAAGAACAACCTGGTTTAGTCAGTCAAATTGCAAATGAATGTTGTTTTCGGGAAGTACTTGATAACTTCAAAAACGAATTGGAATTTTGGTTTTGTTCAATGGTCAAAGCACAAAGGGAACATCCGGTGGATGTGATGTATTTGTTTACCCCATCTACGGATATTATCCCCCATTTTACAATGTATTGCGACGATAATCCAATTATTATTGGCGCATACCAAATGCTTGACAGATATATTGGGGAGTTTATCAGGGAATTTTCTCCAGAGGTAACCATTGTTATGTCTGATCATGGCCAGCAAAATTTCAAGGAATTGGTTAAATGTTCAAATCCTGAGATTCAAAGAGAGGCATTTGCTGCACGAGATCAGGTAGTATGGCTAGATAATGGGTATATTGCCTTTGAAGCGCTGAACGGAGGGTTGCTGTTCACCGCTCATTCTCTGAATGGCGTATTTATTGCTTGTGGGGAAGGGATTAAAAATACACATATTTCAGGAATGCGTATATTAGATATTTACCCGACATTGTTGGAGTTGTTCGGGATTAAAGTCCCTGCTGGGCGAAGTGGGTTTATTGCTGATATTTTTGATAAACCATTAATAAACAAAGGGAATTTGCCTGAATGTAATATACCATGCTTATCAATCGCATTATTACAAACCCATGAGATGAGTATTATGGATATTGTACTGAATGAGTTATATTATGAAAAGAGATTTGCGGAAATCACAGTAGTTGGTGAAATAAAATATGAAGAAATTTTTCGCAATAACCCGCGCGTGTCTGATTTTTTGCCGATTGAGAAGTTTAACGCAAGTAACTACGATGAGGTTTATTGCGGCTTTTTTAACAGGGCGAGCAACAAAATGAGCCATATTAAAGTGACATGACTTGTAATTTTTGATTCTGAAGGATATATATGATAGGAAAAATAACACTCAAAAGAATTATCAAAGCTATACTGCCCTATGGAATAGTTTTTATCTACTGGAACAGAAAGCAAATTATGGCAGATAGCTCTACAGTGTTATTACGGTATAAAAAATCTTTGCTCGGGTTTTTGCAGATGATAAAATCGAGCGGAGGTGTTGCCCTTGCGCCATTATTTTATGTTTGCTTTATAAAAAAGTGTGACAAGTATCTGATATGCAGGCCGGGAGGTGGTTTGAACGATGCTCTCTGCAGAATAGAATTATGTTGCCGATATGCCTTAAAGCACCGAAGAAAACTATATATAGAGGCCGGGTATGGGAGTTTTCTTTCAAAATATAATATTGATAAACACTTTATACTACCGTCGTATATGTCGACTGATGTGATAGATTTTATTAATTATCCAGCATCCGTATATCCAGCTTGTTTTACAAATGATATCTACACATATGAAGCTATAAGTACACCACAAGGCAGGAAAATTAAAGAAGGGCCATTTCCTCAATTTGATTTCAATAAGAATTATAATGAGCAATATTTAATTTATGATAATTATGGCGGAGGGGAAGAATCAATAAATTTTATGAAACGTGTTAAGTTAAAAGAAGACCTTCGAACCCATATAGTTTCACAAATCAACAAGCTTGGAGTTTATTCCGCAGTGCATATACGAAATACTGGCGCTTATAAGACCAACTATAAACCGTTTTTGGATAATATTAGTGAAAATCCGATTCATGATAAACTGGTTATTTGTACAGACAGCCATGAGGTTCAGCAATACTGTAAAGATTTATTTGGCGACAAGTTAGTTATACCTACAAGTGTGCCTGATTTAGGGGGAGAGTCTCTACATACTATAAAAACACAAGACTTGGAAAGCAAATACAAAACAAATATTGACGCAATAACGGATCTTTTTATCTTGGCTTGTTCCGATAGGCTTTATACAACAAAAATTACCTGTGAAAAACTTAACATTACTGAGGATAATGCGATTTATAGCGGATATAGCTTGTTGGCAATGAATTTGCATAAAAGAAAGAAGATTATTAAAAAACTCTTATCCGCGGGAAAATAAGGTATAAATTTTGAAATTACACATTGGAGCTGGGGAAAAATACTTGCCGGGATTCAAGCACATGGATATAATAAAGCGGCCACATATTGATTATATATGTAGTGCGGTCAGTTTGTCGTTTTTAGAAGATTCTTGTGTTGAAGAGATATATGCGAGTCATGTGTTGGAGCATTTCAAACGTAATGAGATTGCAAAGGTTCTATTAGAGTGGAATCGTGTGATGACTATTGGGGGAGTTTTGAGAATTGCTGTTCCAGATTTTAAGGCTATCGCAGAGGAATATATACAAAACAAAGACTTGAATTCTCTGATGGGGCTTCTGTACGGTGGTCAAAACTATGAATATAATTTCCATTATCAGGCATATGACTATGATAGAATAAAAATTCTATTGGAAGAAGCGGGATTTATAGATATTTGCAAATACGATTGGTTCAAATTTCTTCCTTCTGATTATGATGACTACAGCAAAGCGTACTTGCCTCATATGGATTTTATTAATGGAAGATTAATGAGTCTGAATATTGAAGCAAAGAAAGGTTGATTTATGAATAAAAATAGTAAAATCTATGTTGCCGGACATAATGGCATGGTAGGGTCGGCAATTGTACGTCGACTAAAGGCAGATGGATACATGAATATAGTTTCACGCTGCCATTCTGAACTTGACCTTACTCAGCAATCAGCGGTAGAAGGTTTTTTTGTGGAAGAAAACCCCGAGTATGTCTTTATGGCTGCGGCAAGGGTTGGTGGGATAATGGCTAATATGAGTGAACAAGTACAATTCTTACTGGAGAACCTTCAGATGGATTGCAGTATTATTGACAGCGCGTACCGCCATGGGGTCAAAAAACTATTATTCTTAGGGTCTTCATGTATATATCCTCAAAATGCAAAGCAGCCAATTCCAGAAAAATCCTTGTTGACAGGTTCTTTGGAACCTACTAACGAAGGTTATGCAATAGCAAAAATCGCAGGGATCAAACTGTGCGAATACTTTAAAAAACAATATGGTGCGGATTTCATTAGTATTATGCCGTGTAATCTCTATGGCTATAATGATAACTTCAATACCGAGCGTTCGCACATGCTGCCTGCATTGATACGCAGGTTTCATGAGGCAAAAGTAAATAACTCTGACACCGTGACGGTTTGGGGAACGGGTAAAGCTTACAGAGAATTACTTTTTGTAGATGATTTGGCAAATGCCTGTGTTTTTGTAATGAATAATTTTAGCGGAAATGATTTATTAAATGTCGGATATGGGGTGGATTATACAATAGCGGAAATAGCTGATATGCTAAGAAAGATTTCAGGTTTTGAAGGAAGCATTATTTATGATTCAACAAAACCGGATGGCATGTTCCGTAAAATTGTAGATTCGAGCAGAATAAGGGTAATGGGCTGGAAACCTGAAGTTGAGTTATATGAAGGCATAAGGATGACATACAATTGGTATGTAAATAATATTGATAATATCGCAAGGAAATAAGGATACGCAATGAGCAAAAAGTCATTCCTTCTTTATGGACATGGCGGTTCATACAATCATGGTGCGGAAGCAATTATTAAGACCACAATCAGTTTGTTACGCGAGTTAAATCCGGATAGCTATATTGCCATTTCGACACATTTTAAAGAGCAGGACATTGAGTTTAATATACCGGCGGATAATTTCTACGAGCGTGATAAGAAATATCTTCAATTAAATCAGCGCTCTGAGGTGAAAGGTTTATATGATAAACAAATATACAAGCAGGTAATAGATAGTATTACTAAAGATACAATATGCTTATCGGTTGGCGGAGATACATATTGTTACGGAAACTGGAACAGACAGGCTGTTATTCATAAGGCTGCGCTTAAAAATGGTGCAAAAAGCATACTATGGAGTTGTTCGATTGACCCGAGTGTTATTACCCCAGAGATAATAGATGTACTTAGGTCTCATCATTTAATAACTGCCAGAGAGAGCATTACATATACGATCTTACACGACTTAGGGTTGACTAATGTGCTTCAGTGTACGGATATCGCATTTGAATTACCTGCCTTGGAAACAACATTGCCTGAAGGTTTTATATCAGGTGGAATGGTAGCTATAAATATCAGTCCGTTACTGATACGGCGAGAGTCAATTCAAGGTATAGTCGTAAAAAATGTACAAAAGTTAATAAAATTTATTCTAACAAATACCGATATGGGCGTGGCGCTTATTCCGCATGTTGTTATGCCAGCTGACAACGATAACGATGCTTTCGATAAGTTAGAATTGCCGTCTGATTCGAGAATCTGTCGTATATCAAGCAAGTTAAGCGCAAGTGAATACAAATACATTATTTCTAAATGCCGCTTTGGGATTTTTGCTCGTACACACGCTGCAATTGCGGCTTATTCATCGGGTGTGCCATGCATCGCATTAGGGTATTCTGCAAAATCAGAAGGGATTGCAAATGATTTGGGATTACCGGAATTCAATCTACCAATTAATGAATTGATAACAGGTTCATTCCTGTTGAATAGGTTTATACGACTGCTTGAGTGTGAAAACGATATCAGGGAGATATTAAGGGAAAATATGAATTCATACATAAAACAAACGAGAGTAGGAGTGGGCCTATTAATATGAGAAGGATTTTTACTGTAGCCAAAGTTAAAAATGAAAACGATATAATAGAATCATTTTGCCGATATAATTTGACATATTGCGATGGCATGATAATTAAAGACAATGGCAGCATTGACGGCACAATAGAAATCATACAAAGCTTAATTGACGAGGGGCTTCCTGTTTATCTTGTCTATGCAGGGGGTATGATTGATTCTGCACATAAAGCTATCGATGAGTACAATGCTGACTTGGTAGTCCCGCTAGATGCGGACGAGTTTCTCTATCATATTGATGGGATCAATCCTCGCGAAATACTGGAAAAAATGCAAGAGGATGTGGAATATCAGGCGATTTGGCGCACATATATATATGAAAAAGAGCCAGACATTGAACTGGGATTTATGCCGAATAATTTTATTTGTTATAGGAATCCTGAAATGGAAAACCCTATTAAATATGAGCGGCATAAGAAGGTGATTGCAAGTAAATATCTATTGAAAAATAAGCAAGCAACTTTTGTTGGCGGCGCGCATTTTCTTGTTTATCCTGAAGCAGATCGAAATATTATTAAAACTGAAATATGCGAAAAGCTTGTTTTTGCGCATTTCCCAATCAGAAGCAGAGCTCATGTAATGAAGAAGGTAATACCAAACTGGATTTATAAATGGAAACCGTCATATCGCGCTCCGCGCGAGATACTTGATATTTCACAAGTAGGCGTGATATTCAATGAAATCAGGGATTTCGGAGATGTAACACCCGAAAAAATCAAACAATATTCCCTTAACTACGCTATGCTGCTTGATTATAACACTTCTAATGAGATTGCTGTTACGAGTAAAGAGGAACTGGACAAAATTAAGAATGATTTAGGTGAGCATCTTGAAATAGCAGGACCCATGAATACAAATTTTTACGGAGATAAGCTTGAATTGCGCTACACTGATTATACCGAGGATAGCAAAGTATTTATTCGAGTTGTGCTGAAAGAGGTAGATGACACGGTAATGGCCATATCTTCAGAATCCGGTCAAAGGGCGGAAGCAATAGATAGATTAACGCAGCATATCAATGAATTAACAAAGCAGGGCGCCGATTTACGCCAGCATATCAATGCTTTATCGCAGCAAATCAATGAATCAATTCAACAAAATACTGCGTTGAATCTGCAAAACAGCGAATTGGTGCAGCAAATAACCGCTGTAAATAAGCAGAATGAGGATTTAAATAATAACGCAAACACTTTAACCCAGCAAAACATTGAGTTGGGTCAGCAAAACAATGAATTAACCCAGCGAAACATTGATTTAGCACGACAGATTAATGATTTAAACCTGCAAGCCGACACTCTGACGCTAAAAAACAACGAGCTGATGCAACATAATAACTCTTTAGCCCAGCAAATCTCCGATATCTATGATTCCAACACATGGAAAGCAGGTAAAAAACTGCAAAGAGTGTACAGAACTTTCATACCGCATCAAGGGAAATAGTGATTGCAGACGATATATAAAGGCTATGGGTGCGCATCTTGCTGAATCAAAAGGACGTTGTCATGTAGCTTGAATATGATATTGTGGAATGCGCCAGTCCGGGATAAAACTGTCATATCGCCCAGGCAGGCAAAATCCATACGTTTTCTTTAAGAGGAAGCCTTTCCCTCGCCAGGCATATGACCGCGCCGGTCCCGGGTTTTTTATCAGGGACCCCTGCGATGAGGCGGAATGCGTTCGTCATGGATTTAGTCGGGTCGCCGGTGGTTTTGATTTCGACGGGGTATAGGGTATCGCCGTCCTCAATGACAAGGTCGATTTCATTTTTATCCTTGTCCCGGTAATAATACAATGGCGGTCTGACTATTCCGTCGTTGTAGTAGGTTTTCAATATTTCCGTAAATACAAAACTTTCAAAAATATGCCCCCACATGGCGCCGTTTACGAGTTGTTCGGGCGTATTCCAGCCTAGCAGGAAGCAAGCCAGCCCCGTATCAAGGAAATAAAGCTTGGGCGTCTTGACAAGGCGTTTGTTGAAATTGTTGGAATAGGGCTCCAAGAGATAAACAAGCCCGTTTGATTCCAGCGCTGAGAGCCATGACTTCACAGTTTTAACGTCTTTCCCGCAAATTTCCGCGATCGTGGATAGGTTCAACATCGAACCGGTGAGAGCCGCCGTCGCCTTGACAAATTTGATAAACGCGGATTCATCCTGAATATTGAGGACGTCCCTGATATCTTTTTCGATATAGGTTTGAAAATAAGAGCTATGATAATCCGCCCAGTCGCGAAGATCGCTTTCAGTTTCATGCAACTCGGGGAAGAATCCCTTGTGTATGCAGGAAATCGTTTTTGAGTAATCAAACTTGGCGGCAGTCTTTTCAGCTTCGGCCATGCGCTCTGCTACAGGCAGGAACGGCTCGCGATGAGGATTTTCGGAAAGCTCCCTCATTGAAATGCCCAGCAGTTTTATGACTCCCGCGCGCCCGGCCAGGCTGTCGCTGACATTTTTCATTAGATTCATGCTTCGCGATCCGGTAAGGTAAAACCGGCCTTTTGTTTTGTCCTCGTCAACTATGTCCTTGATATAGTCAAGCAGCTCCGCGGCCTTTTGGATCTCATCGATTGTTGCTGCCCGCCTGAACCGTTTCCCGGTTGATTACAGACAATGACCAAAATCAAATAAAACTGATTCCTTGAAATGTCCGCCAATGGCGGATATACTTGTTTTGAAGTAAACAAAGGAG
>Ga0123354_10021912_pt1 | contig 10077 bp, 8 predicted proteins | sample TergutLab28metaG_2_FD_97872 | JGI IMG/M metagenome (GOLD analysis project Ga0123354, IMG submission 97872) | Labiotermes labralis P4 segment gut microbial communities from Petit-Saut dam, French Guiana - Lab288 P4 | ecosystem: Host-associated > Arthropoda: Insects > Digestive system > Gut ...
ATTAGCAATGACAAATAAATTGGTTGTCATCATAAATAGTCTTAAAGTACAAAAAATTAAGAAAATTTTACTATATGAAATGAAATTTCTTGTACCAAATTACAGCTGCCTCCAGAACCCCTGACTAGGGAGCTACCGCTCCCAGATCCCCATTCTCTCTGTCCTCTGTCCTCAACTGAATTTGTTGAAACCCCCCTGAACAAAATTCCTGGGTATGCAACTGTGCCTTCCATGTGAAAGAAACCCCAATAACTTTTTCCACTCATCTGTGGCATAAGTTATGTTTTTTGCAGTTGATGGTATTACTTTGCCCCTTGCAGTCTATATGACTTGTTGGATCATTAGGAACACAATCCCATGTAGTCAGCTGTGGTCTGTTGTGAAGAACTAAGAACTGTGCTGGAAATGCAGTGAGTGATCAAGCAATGCTGCAACAGTGTAGCTATATGAAGGAAAGATTTTCACATACTTCAGTTTCTGGGTATAGAGACTATGCTGTGAGATGGATGACTAGTTTCTTGCAGGAGCAAGAAACTTCTCTTTCGCTCAGGGTTTCCAGAATGGCTCCGAGATCCATCCAGTCACGTATCCGGTGAATACTTCGAGATCTTTCCACAGGGGTAAAATTGTTGGGATTTTGAAGGTGACCACCCGCCTCCATCTCGTGCTAAGGTTGAGATTGCGTGGTGCTGTGCTATCAGTCCTGCACTTGTGGCTTTACCTTTTTAATTTCTTATACACGTCTTTCTTTTTTTTGCTGCATTCTGTACACTAGCTATATTATATAGAAAAAAGCATCTGCTGGGTTATCCCATGATATCTTCCATGTCCAGGACGTTGATAAAAGAAATGCACTGTATTATTCAGTGCTGTAGTGCGAATTGCCAGGAGATTTGCACAAAAGTTGGACAGGAGTGGTAAGGTTTATTTCTTTAGGCAGATGATATTTAGACTCCCTGTTATGTAATCATTTTATGTGGTTCATGCATGGTTGTGTAAAAATATCCTGTTGATTTTTTGTGTAAGGGATTGGACCTGTAACTCTTGACTTCTTTTTACACTCGGTCTCTTACAGCGATATGACAAATTCTGTAGGCATGTTGGATTTGATGCATTCAGCTAAAGTAACCCCCACTGCTGCCACCTATACAGCAATTCTTCAAAGCTTTGCAGAGGTTGGAGACAAAAAAAGCCTGCTCAGTACACAGAGGGAAGCCTCGGTTAGAGCGATTAGTCTGAATATAAATCAGATCATGAAGGTAGTTACAAGTCTTGTAACGACTGGACATCATGACATCATGAAAGATGTAAGTTCTTTTTAAAATATAATTAAATTGTTGGCAACTAGAGAGAGAGAGAGAGAGAGAGATAGAGACTTAAATTTTACAGATGATGAACTCTTTTACACTTTCCCCATGGCTTATAGCCATGGGGAAAGTGTAGTGGGAAATGAATTTTGAGGAAAACAGGGAATTTTTTAACTTTTGTGTGTTACATTCACTTGATATTAACCTGTGTGATGAACAGGAATGTGAATAGCTCCACTGTAGACTAGCATAGTTTAAAAGGCAATCAAAATGAGCACCTGGTACCTTGGGGGTAAAATTGGGGCCACACTTTCTCCAAGGCATATTAAATATGGTGGCTTTGTTCTTGTGGTGGAAGGTTGGGTATGGGGCTGACAACTCCATCCCATAAAAAACAGTTTGTTGTGAATCCAAATGATGGCCTCAGAAAAGGAGGCTACTCATGAAGGCCAGTTTTCTAGAAGAGTTGTAATGCCACACAGTGTTGTTGTTGCTGTTGTTGTTGTTGTTGTTCACTTCACACATCTCTTGCTATCATATTCTCTTCCTCCTCCTGCTGCTCCTATTTTTTATTCTTTTTTTTTTTTCTTCTTTCATACTTCTTTATAGCACATAAAACAATCACAGTGTAATTATTAACACATCATGAGTTTTATGTCCAGAAAACTAATTTTTTCCAACCTGTCCATTTAAACTCGCATATATTTCGGAACATAATTCGGTATCGTATCAACATATGTTGTTTGTTTAGGGTGTTGTGTAAAAGGAGGTTTGAGTATTTTTGCATTATTGTTTTATGTGATAATCCAGAAGTTTTGTGACTAGTGATAGATAACATTTTACAGTGGCAAACCATTAGGATTACTATAAATTTTTGGAGTTTACTGTGCTTAGATAATGGGAAAACTTTGATATCATACTGACTAGATGTTTTACTTCATGGTGTGGCCCTTCTGCTTTGTGTTTGGGAGACCCTGGATTCAAATCTCATCCCATACTAGCCATTGTGTCAGGTTCTTATGGTTTTTTTAAGTCACTCCAGTGAAATGCCAGGACATTATCTCAAATTAGGCTAGGATCACCTGTGTCCACATTCTTTCTAATTATTCTGTAATCGTTCCCTCCTTCTATATATGACAGAGCTACTGAAAGCATCACTACATAAATCATAAATGAGCATGGGATTTGAGATTTGAGGTTTCCACAGGTCTTCTGGAATGTGATGTTAGTGTTCTTGTGTTAGTGCTTCATGACATTTATAAAGGACACCATGTCTTCATCTTCAAGGGAGGCTGAAGACATGGTGTTGATTGATTGATTGATTGATTTACAATTGGGTTCAAGACCTTATGGTCCCACTGTACCTAGGCCTTAATTAATGGGCCCTTTGTGCCGCGTATCGATTCATGGAGCCCTGTTGCTTTGCTAAAGTTCCAGATAGCTCCCAGACACACTCTTGATGACCTCTGGCTCCAAGAAGAAGGAACCTAGTTTTGCATGTCTGAGTGAAGCCAAAGCTTCACACTCACAAAGAATATGGACCGAGGTTTCACTCTATGTTCCACACTTCATACACAATGGACTGTCTGACAGTCCCATTAGCTGCAGATGTCTTCCCAGGGTATTATGTCTAATAAGAAGGCCAGTAACGACCCTGGATTGTGTCTTGTTGAAGGGCAGAAACATAGCCTTGGCACCCAGACAGGCTCCCATAGTTTAATTCTGAAGCCTGTCTTTGGGTATTACCAAGACCTTGCTGCCGAACCCAAAAACCCACCAATGTCTAATCCTTCTTCTTATATCCTGCCTAGAGACTCCCAAGGCCGGCTCAGGTCTAACTAACTTTAGAGCAGAGCTGCCTCTTGCGAGCTCGTTGGCGATTTCATTTCCTCATACCTCAGCATGTCCAGGGACCCAATACAGCCCCACAGCATGCCAGATAGAGATATCATTCAACGCCTTTCGGCACTCTTGGACTAATGGAGACATTCTGACAGCCTGAAGAGCTTTCAAAGCCACAAGACACGGTGTTACTTAAACATTTCAGGAAACACTAACCCAGTGACACAGTATCAGATCCCAGAAGAATGAATCATAAAGCAGTAAATAAATGAATTATATAGAACACTGGTCATGCAGTGGGACTAAGATAGGCTGTATAATGGTAGCATTATATTGTTTGGTAATACAGGTACTGAAATGGCTGCCAGAAATTGATTCAGAGAACAGCGGAGCAGTGAATCATACAGCTGTTCATTTGTTGCACTTGGGGTATTGTGATGCTGCTTGTGCCTTGTTGGATGTTCTCCCATCCCCCACATTTGAGACCTCGCCATCATTCGGTGCATTCCTGATTCATGAGATGGTTAAGACCAATACGGTAAGAAATTTATTTCGTACATATTGTGTGGCTGTTATCATGTACAGTTATTCTCATCCACTGCCTTGCACCTAACACTGTTTTATTTCTACAGCCACATTTAAGTGCTAGCATGTACCAGCCGCAGTGTATGCACCGGATGATTCAGAGAAAAGAAAAACCTCTTGCTCCTGCTGGGAATCAAACCATGGTTTGTCCAGTTTGTAGCCTAGTCACTGCTATCCTGGCTCCTTGCTGGATGCGGTGTTGGAGAGAAAAATCTCTCCTGCTGCTGGGATTTGAACTATGATTCCCAGTTGTCCAGCCTGTCTCTTAGTCACTGTACTAACTGAGCTATTGTCGGCCCTTAAATAGTGCTCCTTTAAAACTGATTAGGCAAATGTTCACCGGCACTGAGTTCAACAGATTGTAAAACTGGGGCCTTCACCAATGGCTCTCCACCAACAAGTTACACGTTTCCCATATTAAGTGAAACGTTTGTAATGAGAAAGCTTCTCTGTGTGTTGCAGCCTGCATCAAGAATATTGCTGCTGACCGATGGTCTTGTGTCAGATGGAAGAAATCCATGGGCTCTAGAGCAAGCTGTAGGAGCTGCACTGATTGGTGGGAAGGTGCAAATTGCACTGGCATTACTTCAGGGCATGAAACTTCACAGTCGTACACTGAGACCACATTATTTCTGGCCCTTGTTTATTGCAGCAAGCAAAAGTGCTGGGGAAAAAGGTTGGCAGTAAGTTTGAGATATGTGGAAATTCTGTATTAAATGCTGTGATTTAAAGGTTACTTTTTATTGTATATATAAAGCAAATCATTGCGTCTCTCTGCAAGAGACAGTGTTGAAGTGTCCAAAAAGATAGGAATGGCCTTACTGTATGACCAGCCAAGTGCTGGATCAGAGTGATAGAACACAATTGAAGATCAAAAATATGATAATGTGCTGTCTGGTCGGGGGTGTTGCACACCACAGAGGATGATCAGTATAGAGCAGTGTTTCTGAACCGCCGGACCTTGGCATCAATTATACCGGGCCATGAGAGGTTCTCCTGGAATTTGTCATTTTAGTTTTCTAAGGAGGAAAATATTTGCGAATGTGTCGAAAAACTCAGACCCAGATGTTGGCCTGAGGAAACTTCAATATGCTACAAGATTTCATTAGTCTAGTGATTGATAACTAATTTAAATGTAATTTTATATTTGTCAACATGCCACACCGTACATATAAGTGTACTAATACTCTTTATGATTATGCCATAATTAATTATTAATACCTATGTTAATTTAATGTATGAACTTAAAAAAATGGAAAGGTATTTACGAGTAAATTTGTTGGGACTGAGCCCTCATCTTATGAAAAAAGAATTTACCAGGCTGCGGTCTCACAAAGGTTGAGAAACAGTGGTATAGAGCATTGGTGTAATGATTTTTGTAGGGAAAACTGAAGAAACTTGGAGAAAAATCTGCTTCGGAGCTACTTCAGCCACCACAAATGTCACATAATGTTGCCTGCTATTGAACTGGGGGTGCATGGTGAGAAGCCTGAGCTATGGTAACTTTGGGGCATATTTTGAGCTGTTTAGCTGGTGTCTGTTTGTTTTCTTAGAATTTACATAGGAGGTAAAGTGAGCTGTGTGTAAACAGTGTGCCATGACCACAACCTATAGGAGATGTGGAGGTAAAGCTATGAACATTGTAGGTCTGTGTAGCGGATGAAAGTGTATGATTATTTTCACACCCTGGTCTTACCTGTTTACCTCCAAGTGAAGGCACTTATAGTGTCACTCACTACCCAAAACTGGTCTGAACATGGTAGTGAAGAGGAATGTCTGTATCCTTGCCTGGACAGGATCCAGTTTGTGGGATTTAGGTTTCCACGTTCATGAGTGTGAAGTTTGGGAGTTCAAATCTTCTGGGATGTGATGCTATGTTGTGTGGATCCTGATGTTCGAAAGCCTCATGATGCCTGTTGCTGTCTCCAATAAATCCAACCCCTCGTCCGTACCCCGGGGTATCATAGATTCATACTCTGCTCTACCCTGGGTCATGTGGGAGGCAGTAACAGTTGTGGAGGGTATACCCTGATGGGGGTTGCTACGACACGCTGGCTGGTGGGGCTCTGGTCTACCCAAGCCAAGGTGGAAGATATCGTGCTGAAGGCTGCATGGCACTGGGGTAGAGGTAGTAGTGTCATTAACCATCCGCTTGGGGAACCAGGCCACACCCCATTGTTTGTAGGCCTTCTGTTAGTGTGGGGCTTCGTGGACAGCGACCTTAGGTTTTTCCCCATATGTAGGAGGGCTCCTTTTTGGGGACTCCGGCAGACATACATGAGTGAATGAATGAATGACTGAATGGATGAATAGACCAATGGTTCTGGTGACAGAGTATCCCTGTCCATGGGGACCCTGTTAAGGAACATGGAGGGGGCTCCCTTACCAGGGACTCTGAGAGAAAAATAATAAGAGATATATTAAGAAATATGTAAAATGCCCTGTAAGCGGGTATTTCTCTCCCTAGGGGCCCCATTAGGGAACCTGGAGGGGATTTGCTTGCCGCGACTTTTTGAGAAAAAAGAATAGTATATCTGGGTTCCTTTCTTGGACACAAAGGATATTAAGATTTTAAGTCTGGGGGCCATCTGGAACTTAGGTAAAGGGACAGTGCTCTCTTGAGCTGATATTACATTGTGGGGCACAAAGGGCCATAAGGTCTAGGCACATCGGGATCGTAAGCGCTCGAACCCATTGCAAATCTATCTATCTGATACCTAGTGCTTCAAAGGTCAAGGGTTCGAGAACCTTGGAGGAGCCATGTTTCTACCTAGAGTGCTTGACCCTTGAAGCTGAAGGCACCATGGTTCTTTGGTATGCCGGGAACCACTTGACCGACAACATGGCATCACACACCAGAAGACCTGAGCCCTTAGAAGTATTACTGTGAAAATCAAATTTTCTGTGAGTGTGAAGAGTGCTGTCTGCTTGGCTGCAACAGAATGTATTCTGGTAGTCTTGTACCTGTCTGTCTGGAAGCTACATTAGATTTTGTTAACAGATTCAAAACATTTTACACTGGTAAAGTGGAACCTGTCCACTAAACCACATTGTGCTGCATCTCAGAATGTGGCAGTCTTCAGAACCATGGCTGGTCATTGTGTAGCCAGTTATTGTATTGATAGTACCTGTTTAAGTGTTCCCTTTGATGTGAAACTTCATTAAAATGTGTATTTTACTGTGTGTAGGTGTTTTTGAAATCCTCGAACACATGAAAGAACTTGGAGTGACTCCAGATATTGACACACTGGCCGACTACGTTTTACCTCGTGTTTCATTAGCAGACCCACAGATGGCTGTCCGTAAACTGCAGGACTATGGCCTCAGTGTTAGCATGGTTCTTAGTCCGATGTTGGCTGTACTGTTAAAGGCTGGTCATATAGAAATGGCTGTTAAACTGTGTGAGTATATCTTAGGACTTTGTACACCATACATGTTAAGGGAAAAACAGGAAGTGTGTAGGAACTTTGCTAAGGATAACTTATAGAATGAGATATAGGTGTAAATGAGAAGATAATATTAATACTTTTGACTGATGAATGTGTCTGGGACATACTGTGGTCGGGTGGTTAGTGCTGTTGCTTGATACGTCAGATATCCCAGGGTTAAATCTTGGTTCTGAAACTGGAAATACTGAGTGAGTTGTTTTGTAGTATTCCTCTGAACCTTTGGGCAAATTCAAATATAATGTCTTAAATTATGCCATGATTGCTTTTTTCCACATCTGTTTTAATTCATACAGTAATTGTGGCAGTTAATACTACGTAGCTATTGACAGCATCATTCAATAAATAAGTAAATGATTAAATAAATGCAGTGTACTAACTTTGGTATTCTATGATGGTTTTAGAACACTTAAAAATGTTCACAGGAGTATGTGTACTGTACTTGCAGGATTGTTAATTCTAATTTTATCATAGTACGAGATTCTACGTTCTCAGGGGAGTAAAGTGGTGTAGTTTAGAGTACCAGTATGTTTTTTGAGAGCACAGTTTTGTTACCATGCCAGTGGCAGATATAATGGAGCTGCATACTGTTTCTAACTTGTTATTTGTGACATATAATATTATTTTTAACTGTTAATTTTATTTTTCATCTTTATGTTACCATAACTGAGATGTATTGAAATTGTAATGGTTTGTATATAACATTGAGATAGCACATTAGTGCTGAAACATGTAGCAAATTGGAAAAAAAGCTATAAAATATTAATAGAACATTGTTGTGTGTGTCTGGAATGTATAGCTCTCACTAACCAATACCATATCCTTTATAGTTCTTTAACTAACAAATGCTGTACCCTATATAGGTCTGTCACTATGAAATACCATGCTCTATAAAGTCTGTTAGTAACAAATGCTGTACCCTATATAGTCCTGTCACTAACACATGCTGTACCCAATTCTTCACTGGTGTTGGTAGGTTCTGTAAATAGTTCTGTGTGTTTATCAAGATATGGCAGAGTATGTACAAACTTGCTGAACATATTGGCGTTGCATGAAATATGAGAAATATTGTTAATGTTGCAACTCAGCCTATCCTGGGAAGAGGGTACAAAGAGCTGCAACAAAATTGTGTAGAAGTAGATGGTAAAGTTTTGAAGTGGACTGGGGTCTGGTAATAAGGTTCATTTCAATAATATTTAAATGTTTAGTTTGTACGTAATGTAGAACACACTGCCTGTCCATTAGAAAGGTGAGTTAGTGAGTGCTTTTTTTTTGACATTCAGAGGACCGTGCATCACGATATATTCTTATAATAAAATCCAATGAGATGCACTATTTCTCAACTTTATTTGGTAAAGGACTCTACATGTTTCAGACAGATTTACTGTCCATCATCAGGAGTCTTAATACTGTATTCACAGCAATTGGTGTTTGTCATACTAGTTATGTTGACTGTCTGTTAGCAAGGTCAGGATGACCTTGCTCACGGACAGTCAACATAACTAGTGTGACAAACACCAATTGCTGTGAATACAGTATTAAGACTCCTGATGATGGACAGTAAATCTGCCCAAAACATGTAGTTATTTACCAAATAAAGTTGAGAAATAGTGCATCATGCTGGCTTTTAATATAAGAATTAGTGAGTGCTGTATAAGGAAGTCTCTGTGCCTTGTTTTTACCCCATACAGAATACACAGATACAGTCTTTGGACTGACTGTTTAATTTGGGGTGTTAAAGCTGGTGTTGTTCAATTAAGCGTTAAGGTGTAAGTGTTTGTTCTTCCGTTTTTAAACTATATCCTTTCCAGGGGATGAGACCAGGGCAACTTAGATACCGGTAAGAGTGGTAGATGTTTATTTTGACACGTGACTGCTTCCTCTAGCCTTTTTAAATACCATGACTTCTGCCTACCTTGCAAGATGGAAGAGTTATTTACTTTGATGATAATGATGATGATGATGCTGTTGTTGTTGAATTCAGTTCAATGTTCTTTTTTGGGAACTACTTTCTAATTAACCCTGGGTTATCATGGTGGTAGCCCCTTTGACAGTAATATATTATATTTAGTTCTGATCAGAACATGCTTAAAGTGTCTGGAAGTGAGACAGTAGACGCCTTGGAATGTTGTACTGATTTACAAAATCACATTGTTTTGCATCTCAGAATGCCATAATTGTAATACTTACCACTGAATATTTATTGTGTGTTCTGTGGCAGGTGCTGTGTTTCATGGACACATACATTCAGACAAACTGGTACAGCCTCTGGTGTTTGCATATGTAACTACTAGGGAAGTTCCATTGACAGTAGAGATGCTGCAACTTATGACTTCAAATCGTGCAGTACATGTCAGCGACTGGGTGGGGCAGTTCATCCTTGGTGTACTTATGTTCAGGAAGGTCAGGACTGAACCTGAACAGCTCTGTGAGCTTTTGAAGGTACATCTTCTGATCATCTTTTTCTTCTTAGTATGGCTCTACAACTCTTAGTGCAGAGTTTTGGCCTTCCCAACCACATCCTTCCATCTTCCTCTCTTCTGGACAAAGGTCTTCCAATTTGGCACTTTTAACCTCTGTATATCTTTTTTAACATCATCCTCCACCCGTATCTTTGGTCTTCCCTTTGGCCTCTTTGAAACGGGTTTCCAGACGTGTATTGCTTTGACCATTCTTGTATCTTGCATTCTTTCAATATGACCATACCATCCTAGCCTTTGCGCTCTGGCGAAGTTTATTATGTTCTCATGTTTTATTAGTTTATCCAATTCCTCATTAGTTTTTATTCTCCAGGATCCATTTTCATAGGTTGGGCCAAATATTTTCCTCAATATTTTCCTTTCAAAAACCATTAGTCTGTTGGTTATTGTATCTTTTAATATCCATGTTTCACATGC
>Ga0123354_10021913_pt1 | contig 10077 bp, 8 predicted proteins | sample TergutLab28metaG_2_FD_97872 | JGI IMG/M metagenome (GOLD analysis project Ga0123354, IMG submission 97872) | Labiotermes labralis P4 segment gut microbial communities from Petit-Saut dam, French Guiana - Lab288 P4 | ecosystem: Host-associated > Arthropoda: Insects > Digestive system > Gut ...
CCTTGATGCGTACGACGCCCATGCGGGCGAAGGTGTGGCGGCTGGATTGTCCGCAGCCGCCACTGCCTGCGCCCAGGGCCGTGACGCGACCATTCCCATGGTCGCCCACAAAGGGCGGGCATCGTACCTCGGGGAACGCAGCCAGGGACACCAAGACCCGGGCGCCACATCGATGACGATGCTTGTTGAAGCAGCCAGCCGTACTCTTTCCTAGGGGGTACAGCCAGGCTCATAGGTCGGGCGCCATCGTCGGCGCCCGACCTATGTCCAAATCCACAGTGTCGCTTGCGTCGCCAGCGATCGGTGGATTCGGGCTAGGTCCGGACTTTTGAAGTCAGGCCCGTTGTGGGCCCATCCTGACGAGAGGGAATCATGATTGGAATAGTTGTTGTTTCACACTCTCATGCGCTGGGGACTGCCGCCGCCGGGTTGGCCGCTGAGATGGTCCCCGAATCGGCCCGTCCGCAGCTTCGTGTGGCTTCCGGGTTGGATGAGGTCACCCTCGGAACCGATGCAACAGCCATAGCCGAGGCCATCACTGCCGTGGACTCACCCGACGGGGTGCTCGTCCTCGTCGACCTGGGCAGTGCCATCCTGTCGGCCGAGATGGCGCGGGAGTTCGTCGACCCCGAAGTCAGTGGCCGTACTGTGATTTCTCCGGCACCCCTGGTCGAAGGCTTGGTCGCCGCTCTCGTGACGGCCAGCACAGGCGCTTCGTTGGAAGAAGCCGCCCAAGAAGCAGTACGAGGCCTGGTTGGCAAGCAGGAACAATTATCAGGCAGTGAATCGACGGCCAGTACGCAGCCTGGGCGACCAGACGACCATGAGTCGGGCGAACCAGTGCTCGTGGCCGCTGCCGGCGCGGGCGGCCAGGACGGCTCCGGCACCACCCCCGCGCGTCTGCACCACCTGGTTTTCTCGTGGACGATCAGGAATCCGCACGGACTCCATGCCCGCCCGGCGGCTGCCCTGGTGTCGGGCCTGCGGGGATTCGACGCAACCGTCGAGGTGTCCAACGCGTCGTCGGGCAAAGGCCCGGTTCCCGCGTCCAGCCTGACTCTGCTGCAAACCCTGGGTTTGCGGTGCGGGGACCAGATGGAGGTACGGGTCACCGGCCGGGCGGCGCAAGAGGCACTGGACCAGTTGACCCGCTTGGCCCACGAGGATTTCGGCGAAGGACAAGCTCCTCCCGACACCACCCCAACCAGCAGCACCGCCCCAGGGGCGACCAGCAGCAAGCAGGCTGGTCCAGATCCCACCCGGACCGGACAACAGATAGCGATCGGACCGGTCCACCATGTCCGCCTCACTCCTGACCTGTCCGGCTACCGTCCGGAAGACCCCGGCACAGAAGAAACTCGGCTCGACCAGGCCGCAGCACAGGTCACAGACGCGCTCCACCAGTTGAGAAAGGAGTCGCCCCAGGGCATCTACGAGGTGCAAGAGCTGATGTTGTCCGACGCCATCGAGCATGTGCGTGAGCAGGTCCGTGGCGGCGCCTCGGCGGTAGATGCCATCCAGACCTGGTTCACGACGCTGGCCGATCAACTGGAAACCATCGACGACCCGTACTTGAGGGCCCGGGCCGAAGACCAGAGGGGGCTTCGGCGGATGATGGTCCGGGCGCTGACCGGCCAGCCCATCACAGCGGGATCGTTGTCAGGAATCCTCGTTGTTAAGGAGTTGGACCCTGTCACTGCCGGGTCGGTCGACCCGGACCGTTGTCTGGGAATTATCACGACATCCGGAGGTGCCACGGGTCATGGAGCGATCTTGGCTCAGTCTCGCGGTGTGGCCCTGGTCACCGGGTGCGAACAGGCGAACGACATTGCCGACGGCACGACGGTGGCCATCGACCCGGTCAAGAATCAGCTGTGGATCAGTCCCAACCCGGAACAGATTGAGGCCCTGACATCCGAGACGACCAGACGTGCCGACGCCGCCCAACAGGCCAGTCGCCTGTCCCGGGATCCGGCTGTCACGCGCAAGGGTTCTCGTATTCTCGTCGAAGCCAACATCGCATCCGTCCAGGACGCCATCGACGCGGACCAGGCCGGGGCTGACGGATCGGGTCTGGTACGCACAGAAGTCTTGTTCGGAACATGGGACCGCGCACCCTCAGCAGAAGAACAAGCTGACGTGTACATTCAGATGGGTAAAGCCTTGTCAGGACGGATGGTCACAGTACGGGCCTGGGACCCTGGCGGCGACAAGCCCCTGGCGTTCCTCCCCCAGGATCCAGAGGCGAACCCGATGTTGGGCGAGCGTGGGATTCGCGCGATCCAACGTCTGCCACACCTGTTGGACGAACAACTCACCGGTGTCCTTTTGGCAAGCCACGAGATCCTGGTTCGAGTCATGTTCCCGATGATCGTGGTCCCTGAGGAGATGGTCTGGGTCCGTTCCCGGATGGCGGATTTGGAGCGCGCCGTGGGCCGGCAAGTCCCGGTCGGAATGATGGTGGAAACCCCGGCGGCGGCTCTGCGTGCTCAGGACTTCACCTTGGTGGCCGATTTCATCTCCTTCGGCACCAACGACCTGACGCAGTACACTCTCGCGGCCGACAGGGGAAATCCCCATGTCGCCAAGGTCTGGCAGGGACCGAACACCGCCGTGTGGGACCTCATCGGCATTGCGGCCCGGGCCTTCGCGGGCAAACCGGTCGGAGTCTGTGGCGATCTCGCGTCACATCCGGACGCCGTGGGCCGGCTCATCGACCGCGGAGTCACCGAACTGAGTGTCCGCCCTCCCCTGATCGGAACGATCAAGGAAGCGGTTCGTTCCTGGGACTCTCCGGCTGCGTGAACGGTGGTTTCTCCGAAAAAGGTGAGGACATCGGTGCGAGCCCTGGCGTCTTCAGCGTGACCGGCCATGGTGGTGGGCCGACTGGACGGCGAGGTTTGGGCTCTGGCTCAACCTGTGTGGGGATGGGTTCGCTCTCATCGGCCCCGGAGTCCAAGGGTGACCGTACCGCCGCAGAATCTGTTGACGGCGACTGCCCTGTCGGTGCTTCCACCCACGCTGAGAAGACCGCCGGAGAACCTGTTGGTGGAGTGAAGCTCGAAGCCCGGCGAGGATCTGTGTCCCACGAAGGCTGATGCGGATCGCTGCCCTCGGAAGGCCATCCCCGCGCCGGTACGGGAGGACTCGGCAATGTCGGTGATGTCGGTGCTGTCGGTAATGTCGGTGGCACAGGTGATGTCGGTGGCACAGGAGGACTCAGCAATGTCGGTGCTGTCGGCAATGTCGGTGGCACAGGTGAAGCCGGTGGCATGGATGCAAACGGAGGCAAGGATGAAGCCGGTGGTGTCAAGGGATTCGATGGTGTCAAGAGATTCGGTGGTGTCAAGGGACTCGGCGGTGCGAGCGGACTCGGCGGTGGTGCGGGCGGTCTCGCAGTTGTGGGCGTGAGCGGAACAGACGGGGACACCGACAATCCAGCAGCTGGATTCAGCGACGACGAGGAGTCCGACAGCCACGGCGACGGACCACCTGATGGTGGAGAACCGGGAGACCCCCATGACGGATTCACTGGGGACGAGGAAACCGGCGTCCCATAGAGCAGATGCGCGGGAGTCGGCGTGACCAGGGGCCCATGGGTGCCGGACGATGAGGCGGGCGCGGTTCCTGGCAGCGGTGGGGCTGACGGGCTCTGGTCATACGGCAGATAGCCCGGGGGAACATAGATGTGGTTGCGCTGCGGAGTCGGTACGGCTGACATCCACGAATACTGCGAATGCTCCTCGCGTACTGTGGACTCGATTCGCGGAAGATCGGCCTTGGTGGCGGCTTGGGCCGCCTGGGCCAGGCGAGTCACCCAGCCTGTGGGCTTGACGACCTGGGGTGTCACGGCGCAAGGAGAGGCCAACCGTACCAACCCCCGGCGACGGGCGATGATGTCCACTAGCACGACCAATAACAGTTGAACCAGTAGGTAGGCAAAGACTTGGGGACCGCTCGACCCGTCGCTACGATCCATCAGACCCGAGAAGTCGGTGAACGGAAGCGTCCATTCAGAGAAAATATTGTTGACGATGTGAAGAGCGATGCTCGCCTCGATCCCACCGGTTCGGTAGGCCAGCCACCACATCAGCAGAGCCACACAAAAGTAGTTGGCGTTAAGCCACGGATCCTGGGCGTCGTGAAGGTACATGAAAAACGCACTGGGAATCAGCGCCGACAACGCCAATCCCACCCAGCGGAAGGGGATGATGGCCGTCACCAACCGGGGCAGCAGGCCACGGGCCATGAACTCTTCCCCGGCGCACTGGAAGGGCGTGGTCAGCAAGATGGCAATGATCATGAACCATGTGTACGACTTGAACTGTAAGTCATGTAGGCCGTAGTCAGTCGGGCCAGTCAGGATGATCTCGATGACTGTCTCAACGACGTACCCAGCGACAAAAATCCCCAGGGGGATGAGCATCCATTTCCATCTGAACCGCCCCACGACCGACGACAACCAGCCAAATCCTTGACGATAGAACAACCAGGACACCACTATTGCGACGGGAATCACACCAGCAATGACGAGATTGTTCAACAGGAACGTCGCCGGGGTCGTGATCCCGTGCAGGAGCGCGTCCGTCCACGGCGGGCGCGCCAGCCCGACTCCGACACCGACGGCGACCTGCATGCCATAGAAAAGCACCAAAAAGACCGCCAGACAGATCAGCCCCCACCACCACTTCCGCGCCGGAACCTGGAAAAACCGCATCGAGTCCTTCAACTGCGTGGGCGTGAACAGTTTGACCGGGTTGGGCTTGCCTGAGGAGCCGTACCCCCCCGGATACTGTGGAGCAGACCCCGGATACTGTGGAGCAGGACCCGGATACTGTGGAGCAGGACCCGGGTACGAAGACAACTGCGCCCCAGTCGGGGAAGTTCCATAGGCGGGATAGGACATAGGATCAAGTCTGTCACGGACCAACGACAAAAAAGAGGTCATCCACAGGCCGGGTCCGCACCAATGAGGGCGTCCATCCTCCATATTACCTAGTCACATGCCATTTATTCGAGTTCCCTGAGAGATTCTTCAACCTTCCATGTGACCGTCGAAGAATATCCCATGGATTTTGGCGTCACGCCACCCGCCAACCCATCGCACCCCAACAGTGTCGCGAGCGACGCCATGGGTCAACCTGGTCGTACGATGGAACCATGTTTTTTAAACCTGCGCTCACATCCCGACGGGGCCGGCCCTCCGGCCCGAATAGCCCGGATGCACTGATTCATGGCTAGTCCCGCTCCCACCGCCACCCGTGACTGGAAGAATTGGGTCTCGCTGGCGGCACGGCTGATCCTCGGCGCGGTTGTGATCTGGGCTGGGCTGTCCAAGGTGGGCAATCTGGCCGGTTCTGTGCAGTCGACCTCGTCGTACCAAATCTTGTCCTATGACCTGGCGCGTGTGGTCGGCTACGCCCTGCCCTTCGCCGAAATCGCGCTCGGCATCGTCTTGATCGTGGGACTGTTCACCCGTGTCATGGGGGCCCTGGGCGCTCTGCTCATGCTGGCGTTCGTGATCGCCATCATCAGTGTGTGGGCGCGTGGAATCTCGATCGATTGCGGGTGCTTCGGCACCGGCGGACCCGTCGACCCCAGCAAGGCTTTGGCACAGTACCCCTGGGAGATCGCACGCGATGTCGCCCTGATGGCCTGTGGTGTCTGGCTGGTCTTCGCCAAACCCTTCGTGGCCGTCGACTCCTGGCTCTTTCGGCCGGTCGAGGACATCCTCGCGCAGAAGGACCGCAAGAAGCGGCGCTGACCAGGAATGACGCTGGTTAGATCGGTCTCACAGATGACGCCCGGTTGCGATCACCCTGACCATCTTGATGTTGATCGCCGCCAGTCGAAGCAACTGATAAAACAGGTTGCGGCGATGCTTGAGGGTGGACGGGGTCGGCAGGGGTGACGCCAGGATGGACTGCTGGGCAGCGGGATCGGGAATGCTCATTGTCGTGTCTTTCGCGGGTACGGGGATCACTCGGGGATGACCCACCACAGGGGATGGGCTTTGGCTTTGTACAAGAACAGCACGTGAAGCAGGTGCTTCATCCAGTGGCCGGCGAGGCCGATCTCACCGGATGTGCCCTTGAGGTCGCGCCCGGTCGCGGGGTACGCCTCCCAGTCAGGCACAATGGGGTTCATGGTCATGGAAGCCGCCGTGCCTCCGAGGAAGCTCATCCCGGCCGAGGCGACGCAGGCTGCGCCAATCTTCGTCATCGGCGCCTCGTGAGCCGGTTTGCCGTTGCCCTTGATCCGGTCCACGATCGTCTCGACAACAGCCTTGGCGATCATGCCCGACGGCATCCCAGTACGCGGCGGAGACGGGGTGATGACTGTGCCATTGGGCGAGGTGCGTGGCTGCGAGATCTGATGGGGTGGCGCAAAAGCGATCCCCGCCGCGAACAGGTTGTCGTACAGCGGCGACTGATAGGTCTTCGGCCAGTCGGCGGCACGCCAGTTCTCGTAGGCGCCGGCCTGATAGTTGGCGTCGACCTTCAAGAAGCCGGCCGGGTTGAAGATCTTGTCGGAGATGTCTTGGCCCTCGCGGTCGTACGCCTTGAGGTCGGCTCCCCGGAAGGGTGGCAACAGCATGGCGAAGTCGAAACTGAGGTCGTGCATCGTGCCGTCAAGTTGTTCGTAGTGGACCCTGCCCGGTTCGATCTTGGTGCAGTGGGCCCCGAGGACCGCATGGATGTCGCGTTCGCGGAAGAAGGATTCCGTCCAGATCTTGGAGGTCGTCTGGTAGCCCTGCTGGGTGAAGATGAGTCCGCCGACGCCGAAGTCGCCCAGTTGGGCTTCGTTGGTCAGGTAGACGACCTCGGCCTTGTCCCTGACCCCGGCCTCGCGTAGCGCGAAATCGAGGTTGAAGGTGTACTCGAAAGCGGCCCCCTCGCAGGTGCAGGTGCCATGACCGGTTCCGACGACGAAGCGCATGCTTTCTCCGGCCTTGAGCCGGGCGATGGCCGCCTGAAGGTGCTTCGCGGTTTCGGTGGCGTGGGCCGCTGTACACACCGACAAGGTATTACCGCTGTCTGGCCCGAGTCCCTCGGTCGCGCCGAAGTTCAGTTTCGGGCCGGTGCAGTTGATCAGGTAGTCGTACTCGATCTCTTCCAGGCGGTCCTCGCTGCCGGGCATGGTCGACTTCGCGACCACGTATCCGCGCTGGTGGTTCTCCCCGCCCTCGGGGTGGATGGACAAGGCCAGGGCCTGGTGGAAACCGATCTTCTTCTTGCGGTAGACGGGAGCCAGCGGGAAGATCACCTTCTCAACCGGCATCTTGCCGACTCCCACCCAAATATTGGATGGAATCCAGTTCCAATTCGAGTTCGGCGAGACCACAATGACCTCATGTCCCGAGCCAAGCATCCGGCTGGCATGCAGTGCAGCGGTGTGGCCGGCGACCCCTGCACCCAGTATCACTAATCTGGCCATATTTAAGTACTCCCAATGTGACGAAAAGAATACCCCCTAGGGTATACCCGGCCGTGGTCCTTCACAAGCCTGAATCAGGATTGTACCGACCAGAGAAAAATAGCCTCCGTCATCGCATACTCGCTTATCACACCGCTATCACTGTCAGACTTCATTGCGCAACACAAGATACCGAGTTTAAAAATAGATCTGGCGAAACGGATACCCCCGGGGGTATACTCGTAGCATGGTTCCACACACATACGTCATCGTCGGGGGTGTCGCCGGTGGCATGTCGGCTGCTGCGCGCCTACGCCGCTTGGACGAATCTGCTTCCATCATCGTCCTCGAACGCGGCCCCTATGTGTCGTTCGCCAACTGCGGTCTTCCGTACTTTGTCAGTGGTGAAATTGAGGACGAAGGTTCCTTGCTGCTCCAGACTCCGGCGTCCCTGGCCGCCTCCCTCAATTTGGATGTCCGCATCGGGCACAGCGTCGTCGGCCTGGATGCCGCCGCCCACCGGGTGAGCGTGTCTGCGGGCGGATCGGTCCAGGAACTCCAGTACGATGCCCTGGTCCTGTCGCCGGGCGCACTGGCCGCCAAACCCCCCATCCCCGGTCTGGATCATCCTCTGGTACGCACCCTGCGTACTGTCGAAGACGCGAAATCCCTGCGTGGCATGGCCGCCGAGGGAGCCACCCGGGCCGTTGTGCTGGGAGCAGGCTTCATCGGGATTGAGGCCGCCGAGGCTCTCGCCGCCCGCGAGCTGGCCGTCAGCGTGGTCGAATTCGCCCCCCACGTCCTGCCTCCGTTGGAGAAGGAAATGGCCTGGCTGGTCGCCCAGGAGATGCGGCGGCTGGGCATGGACGTCCGCGAATCCGTGGCAGCCACTGCCGTCACCGACGACTCGGGCCGTGCCGTCGTCGAACTGTCCGACGGGAGCTCTATCGCCGCTGACATCGTCATCTTGTCCGTTGGCGGAACTCCGGACACCGCGGTTTTCGTGGAAGCCGGGCTGGCCGCCGACCGGGGCTACGTCATGGTCGACGACCATGGGCACACCAACCTTCCCGATGTCTACGCCGTCGGCGACGCCACCTTGAGTGTTGACGCGGTGACGGGCAAGCGCCGCCCGATTCAATTGGCCGGACCCGCCAACCGGGCCGGGCGCCTGGTCGCCGACGCGATCGCCGGGACCTTCACAGCCCGCCCCACCCCCCGACCTTTGGGTACGGCCATTGTCCGTGTTGGGTCGCTGACAGCCGCGATGACCGGTGCCAACCGGGCCACCCTGAACGACAGCGGTCGCAATTACACCACCATCCACACCCATCCCGGCAACCACGCCGGCTACTTCCCCGGCAGTACCCAGATGCACCTGATGGTCCATGTCGACCTGGACTCAGGACTGATTCTGGGAGCCCAGGGAGTGGGCGGAGCCGGGGTTGACAAGCGCCTCGACATCCTCGCCACCGCCATGCGGGCCGGGCTGACAGCTCCCGATCTGATGGACCTCGACCTGTGCTACTCCCCTCCGTACGGCGCGGCCAAAGACCCGATCACCATGATCGGCATGGTGGCGGACAATGTCGTGACCGGGCAGACCCGGCTGTGGCACCCCGAACAACTCGACTGGGCACGCTCGCAGGAAGTCTCGCTGCTCGACGTACGCTCCGAATCCGAATTCGCCAGCGGGCACCTGCCCGAGGCCGTCAACATCCCCCACACGAAACTGCGGGGCCGCTTGGATGAGGTACGCCAGTTGGTCGCCGGTAGGCCGGTGGCCGTGATGTGCCAGTCCGGAGTCCGGTCGTACATCGCCCATCGCGTTCTCGTGGCCGCCGGATTCGACTCGGCGACCTTGTCAGGTGGCATGCTCACCCTGAAAGCCTGGCTCGGCAGCGATGCCGAAACCACCCTGGTGAAACCCTAATCTCCCCAATAGAAAAACCGACGAAAGGAAACCCCATGTGCCGTCCCGTGACCTGCAACGTCTGCGGAAAAACAACATGGGCTGGCTGCGGCCAGCACATCGCCCAGGTGAAGGCCATGGTCCCCAAGGACCAATGGTGTGGAGGAAAACACACGCCTGAGGAAATCGCAGCTGCTCAGAGCAGCAAGGGTTTCCTGTCGCGGCTCCTCGGAAACTGAAGGCTCCGGGGCTCGTCCACACGCCACCTCAGCGCCTGGTGAAGCAATGCGCCAGGCGCTTGACTGAGACGACGCCCCATGCCGTACTTACCCGAAGGACCTTACCGCACAGGTCCGGCGGGGACGCCCGGAACAGTCTTCTGACCATTTCTTCTGTTCTGGGCGTCCTCGAAACCTTCCAGCCTGCATCCACCGATGAGGGAGCAGGCTGCAACCCGAACCCTACAGCGGGCACCTGTCATCGTCTTTTCGCTTTCGCGGCGCATTGCACGCCCAATGCTCGACTGAGAGCAGGACGCCAGTCGACGAACGTCCAGGTGGGGGGAGAACAGATCCGCCGATCCATTGGACCATAAAGGAACAATGGATCGGCGGATTTGGTTATTACCCGAATCCACCGATCGCTGGCGTCGCGAGCGACACTGTGGGGGTGCGATGGGTCGACGGTTGCCGTGAGGGCAGACTGGACGTCTGTTGAGCGGCGACCGGCGAGCCAGCGTGCCGGCACAG
>Ga0123354_10021914_pt1 | contig 10077 bp, 7 predicted proteins | sample TergutLab28metaG_2_FD_97872 | JGI IMG/M metagenome (GOLD analysis project Ga0123354, IMG submission 97872) | Labiotermes labralis P4 segment gut microbial communities from Petit-Saut dam, French Guiana - Lab288 P4 | ecosystem: Host-associated > Arthropoda: Insects > Digestive system > Gut ...
AGCTTATTAGTGAAGAAGACACGTTCCTCTGGCTATCAAAGGGAGACCTAAAAGTAGAAACTGAAAGTGAAATAGTGGCAGCACAAGACCAGGTGCTACAAACAAAATATTATGCGACAAAAATATTGAACACAGATAGAGATAGTAACTGCAGACTTTACCAACAATTTGACGAGACAACAGACCACATAATATTAGCATGCCCAATCTGGTAAAAGACATGACAGAGTGTGTGCACAACTACACTTCAACATATGTAAGGAAACTGGGGTACAATTGGACAAAAAAACACTGGTATGAACATGTGCCAAAATCAGTAGAAACACGTGAAGAAGGCAAGGTAACCATATTGTGAAACCAACAAATATAAATTGACAGAACTATCTCCAACAACAAACCAGATATTATAATCCGTGATAATGAAAAGGGAACATGTATGTTAATAGCCGTTGCGATCTCAGGAGACAGAAATGTGATTAAAAAATAAGCTGAGAAGATTCTGAAATATAAAGACCTTATAATAGAAATACAGCGCATGTGGAATGTAAAAACAAAGGTGATACCAGTAATAATAGGGGCGACAGGGACTATTTCAAAGTCATTTAGAAAATACGTGAGCAACATACAATGAAAATATGAAGTCAAGGAACTACAAAAAACAGCCATATTGGGCACTGCACACATACTTCAGAAAGGACTAATGTAAAAGTACAATAGATTCAACACTGAAACTAACGATATAAGCATCATGAATAGTAACAACAGAATAGCAGCAACACAGTATTCCCTAGGGACATACTTTGTCTCAGTAATATAAGTATAAATACCCTGCATAAAGGAGATGATGATGATGATAATAGAGGCATTTATTCACTATCATTTCACTCTAATGGTGAAATAAGACAGGAGAGCTATTACACTTGAGAGATCATGTCTTCATGGCTGAAGAGTTAAAGACTTGACGGCTCATCACACTTCACCCATGCCACCAGTCTTGGAGTGTGGATTGTCTCTGATTTTCCCCTGGTGATCTGGACAATGGCTGGATCAATGCAGTCAAAGGGAGCACTACAGTTAGCCCACCAACTGTCTGGATTACCAAGTGACTACTGTACTCTGATGACTACATTTTATCAAACATGAAAGGACATCTATTATTACGATAATCTTACACTGAAATGGTGGAGTCACAGGAGAGTCACGTACTTCAAGTGACTCTGCAGACACCGGTGGTACAACCAGATGTATTGACAGTGTGAAATTCACCCAATAATTTTAAATGTTTTCAACAATTATTTTTACAATTACAGTACGCTTTTCTCAACAATCACAACTACACAAACACTTCACTTTTTGTAAACATCACTCTCACCCTGCCAGTTTCTACTTCTTACCTCTACAGCATAGTTTCTTTTACACAAAGGAAACAACAAATTTCCCCATATCATCGTGCAAAGAAAAACCAACTTGATGCACAGTTTATTCTTAGTACACATGTATTTCATCAAATTCTATGTGTTTCGGGCGTATCCAGGGCCATCGTCAGGAGGTAAACTTATTCTTAGTATACGTGTATTTCATCAACTTCTATGTGTTTTGGGTGTACCTAGGCCCATTGTCAGGAGTAAACTTATTCTTAGTATACATGTATTTCATCAACTTCCACGTGTTTCGGGCGTACCTAGGCCCATCGTCAGGAGGTAAACTTGTTCTTAGTATACATGTATTTCATCAACTTCTACATGTTTCGGGTGTATCCAGGCCCATCGTCAGGAGGTACAATCGTATGTATACAACAATTGGTACTTATTATTATTATTATTATTATGACTGTCGGTTGTCCAGAGGACAACCGACAGTCATCTAAAAAGAATAATAAATACCAATTGTTGTATACATATAGTTGTATGTCCAGGTGATAGGCCTAGATACGGCCAAAACACGTAGAGGTTGACAAAATACATGTATACTAAGAATACGTTGTGCATGAAGTTGGTTTTTCTTTACACGATTATATTGAGATGCACAGTCAACAAAACACAAAATTCCTCATATCAGTCACTTTCTTATTCCTGTATAAATACGTACATACATATATGTGTGCACACGTAAATACAGTCAAACTCGGTTATAGAGCAATGAGAGGGACAGAATATCCTGTGTCATTATAAACGAGTGTTGTTCTAACCAAGGAGTATAACGTTGTGGTTAACATTGAGTAATTAATTAGCAGACTCCAGTTTAAATGTGATAGCACATTGTGACGCACGGGAGGGGAAGTGAAGGGGAAACTGGCAAATGCAGTGGGTAGCCAGTACTCTTCACACTACCTCGGAACATGGTGTATCCAGCATTACTATCGCTGATGCGCACACCTCGGCTGCCAGTAGTCGACTGAACTGACGCCCTTGCCGATTTAAATGGACTCGCCTGTTTCGCTGAAAGACGAAAACAGGTTTCTGCACTTGTGCCATCACATTTCAACTGGTCTCTACCACAGAACACCTGATGCAATAGGCATGGTGTCACATAAACTGGAATTGTTGTAACTGGGTTCAACTGTATATGATCATTGATAATTTGTTAAAATGGCATAGAAATAACAATGGTCTGTGGTTGAGAAACAGGGATGGAATTTTGAACAAATGAATCTCACCACAGCCCACGTATATCAAATCAGAAAAATTTAAGAGAAGAAGAAATTACCAATAAATAATTAACAAAAATGCGGGCCTATTATGGGACAAGATGATTTCCCTGTGACATTAGTCTTTATAGGACAGATGTGACTAAAATCCTTCTATTATTAACCACATAAATAATAAGAGAAAGTATGGGGCTGGATTCATGGCTCACATTTAACACAAAGGCTGTATCTAAACTGGCTGGTTCTGAAAGTTGTGGTGAATGGCTGTACAATGCCAAATATGTACCTGAAGTGGCCAATATTTTTGTCTGATTTCAGGCACATTTGGCTTTTTTGGACAGATTTTACCAGAAGTCTTCCTTCTCCTCCTTCTTCTTCTTCTTCTCCTCCTCCTTCTTCTACTTCTTCTTCTTCTTCTTCTTCCTCCTCCTCTTCATTAGCATAGTCTGTACAGCTTACTCAGTGCCTCCTTCAAAATGAGTGTCCTTGCAGATCTGTCTTCTGCTTTCTTCCTCAGTCTCTTGATACCCATTAATTTCTGATCTTTCTCAATACCATCTAGCCACCTTAATTTCCGTCTTCCTGCTTTCCTTCTTCCATCTGATTTCAACAAAATTTAACAGAAGTCTCCAATAAGAACTTTTATAAAAATCCATCCAGTGCAAACTGAGCTGATATATGTGGACAGACAGATATGAAAGAAATAACAGGTGCTCTTTCCAACTATACAAGTGTGCCTAGAAGTTATTCTCAAATGCATGTGAACTTGCTGAGGAGCTGGAGATATTGCCACTCTTTCAACAATATCCAGTTTGTGTTAGATGAAAGAAGAAGAAATACAATTATAAGACACAAAATAAGTCTGTACAAAACAACACAGAAACTTTGAAGTGAGGTTTCATTTGGCCTTCCATACTGATGAAAACCAACTCAACGAAGAAAGAATCTCACAATACATGCAATTAGTTTGGCCTTGTGTGCAAAATTCACAATTTGATGTTTCCAACTTGCGCAGCAAACCGCTAGCCATCGCTGGATCAGTTCTACTGTATATGGTGCAATGCCACATGTACTAAATTTAAAAAGTACTGAAAAATAAGATGACAATGTGCACATCATGTTCACCACCTTTCAAATTTTTCTAACCCTGTCCCTTTCTGTGGCTGCCAGTGACAAAATTTTTTACAGATTTGTTTTTTGACGCTATACACATATATCACATTGGTTTTGTTAAGTTCTTACAGGCTTGAAGTTTATAAAAGACATTCATTTTGCAGTGGCACAGCAGAGACTAGTTGGGTTAGCTGCAGTGTTTGTTGAATCAGGTACTGCTCAAAACATTAACGTGAGTTAGCAAAAACATTTGCAAAACTGCAAGCAAGAAAAATGAAAAACCTGACTTGGTTTGAAATTTTTATAGGGTATTAATTCTTCTATGTCATATAATGAACAGATCACACATAACTTTTGTTTTAGTACTATCTTCATTCCCCGGAGGGAAAGGGACCACTGGGGAGACCTAGGCGTAGATGGGTGGATAATATTAGGATGAATCTCCAGGAGGTGGGATGTGAGTATATGGACTGGATTGGGCTGGTCCAGGATAGAGACAGGTGGCGGACGCTTGTGAGTGCGGTAATGAACGTTTGGGTTGCGTGAAATGCGGGGAATTTCTTGACTAGCTGCAAACCAGTTAGATTCTCAAGAAGGACTCTGCACCATGGAGTGAGTAAGTAAGTATTAACTTCATTCCTTTCGTATATGTGGAGAGATGAGATGTCACTAAAACAAACCTTATCAATAATAAGAGAAAGTATGGGGCTGGATTCATGGCTCACATTTAACAAAAAGGCTGTATCTAAACTGGTTGGGTCTGAAAGTTGTGGTATTAACTTCAATCGTTTCATACATGTAAAGACCTGAGGTAGAGCACAGTGAACAGGGCTGCAAAAAACTTTGAACTTACCCAGCTTGTATTGTATAAGGTTCCTTACAGGCAAAGTGTGTAACTGTGTCCTTACTTTTTCATTTCTTTCATACACAAAAATTCTTGATTTTTCAGAACAACAGATACAATCTATTAAAATTCAAAACAAAATGTAACACACAAAATAAACCATGCAAAACCTTGGTTCTTACAAACCCCTGAATGTATCAAAACATCTTCTACCCCACTGATAACTTAGTCTAATGCAATGATTAGCTGGAGCTCTGTTATACCACCGCCAACCAGGTTTGCAGTTCTTAGTTGCCATCAGCTGCGTGACAGAGCACTTTTCATCAGAACACACCACAACGGTTACAGCTGCAAATGAGCGGCAGAGAGCCCAGCGGTGGCTGCTTAAAAAACTGATCAGCTTAGTGAATCATTAATACAATTCTTTACTTTATGCATCCTGTTGTGTTGGATAATAAATAAAAACAGATTAATAACAGTCAAAAACACAACTTTATGAAAATAAATTAACCTGCTACATGTTTTGACCCTCTAGGGGTCATCTTCAGGCTGGTATATGAAATACACTAGGGAGTATACAGATTCCATAGTGTTTGGGATTTTAATATTTGCATAGTTTGGGTTAAGACCATTATGGAGACAACGTTGGTTAAAGAAAATTTTTGCGTTGCAGTTGATTAACTTTCTTTTTATGTTTTTGAATCTATAGATGTCCTTAGCTTTACTAGCAATGGCAGTCTTTACATTATGCATCCTTTTGTGGTGGAGAATAAATTAAAAAACAAGAAGACTAACAGCCGTCAAAAACACAACTTACAAAAATAATAACCTAACCAGTTACATGTTTTGACCCTCTAGGGGTCATCTCTAGGCTGATATTTGAAACATATTAGAAAGTAAACAGATCATATTTGGGAGATCTCACTTCTTACAGGTTTGTATTACAAGTCTGGTCTTTACATAGCATTGATTTCAAGATTAAAACTGATGATTAAAATTAAATTGAAATTAAATTTGAGATGGCAGTTAAGATCTTCAGTTTTTAAATTAGCAGTTGTAGGTAGTGGAATTTTGCTGTTAGGTGTCTTGTGGTTTCATATTGGATGTTTCAATGTTAAGGTTTTTCATGTTGCTCTGCAGTGTATGTCCTGTATACTTCTTAATATGTTTCAAATATCAGCCTGAAGATGACCCATAGAGGGTCGAAACATGTAGATGGTTAACTTATTATTTTCATAAAGTTGCGTTTTTACAACTGTTAATGTTATTATTTAACACATTTCTTTTGCATTAGGAATCCTTGTCACACAATGATACGCGTAAGATCATTAAAAAAACAAGGTAGCATAAAATATATCTCAAGCTCCAGTGTGGCATCAGGTTCAGAAAATATGAAATAACCCTGTATATGCAAAACAAGAACTTCAAATGAGCAACACCGACAGCATTGAGGCGGAAATTTCGACTTCCTGTATGAAACCTGGGGACACCATTCATAATATTGTCAAGACAACAACAATAATTACAAACACTTGACAGTATGATCACAATTAATAAAGAGGATGATGTCTTGAACAGCAGTCAACTAATACACCGAACCAATCAGGATTATGCCAGAACACAATCATAAGAATTACTACGATTATCCCCAAATTCAAACTGTACAGACAAGCAGCCGTTAAAGGAACAATATTTGGAAATTTCTTAACGAAACACGCAAATTTTGCATACAATATCAGATTACAAGTATTAAACCCTAAAAAAACAAAGCGTATCCGCACAGATAACATTATTCTTATTTCGTCAGTATCCCCTCCGAATGATCTATGCCTCTGAATACGGAATACCAGTTTCAAAGAATCAACTGCCGATATTCACATAATGATGAGAAAATCAGACGCAACAATAGCCTCTAAAAAAGGGTAACGAAAAATATAAATTAAATCGACCTGTATACACCGTCTTACAAGCTTTTAAAAGACTGAACTTTACATACTTTTAACTAAACGCAACAAACACAAGAGTACAACCATACGATTAACTTTATGCAAACATACAACTTGTAGGAACCCACTTTTCACTATGTTGCGTTCGATAGTCATCCTGATTTGAAAACGTTGAAGCGTAACTCGTCTCTCATCCGTGCATTACGCCAGTTGCGCCATGTTCATAATCCATAATCCGTGTATCCGATGGACGCTAGTTTGTGTAGAGAGGATGTGCAGCAGGCTTGTTCAACATCTGGTACCTATTTACCAAATTACGTAGCGGCATACCCAAGAAGGCAATAAGCATACTTATAATTTTTATTAAAGTTTGGCTTTCGATGGGTTGTGAGGTTATATCTGTATAACGGATTTCTGTGAAGGTTTGTTTTGCCAAAGAACAATTGCAGTATTATAAATGTTTTGAAGTACTCGTAACGTATTGCATGTAACGCTTCTGTGTCATAATGTGTATGAAACTTACTAAGTCAACAAATTAGAACAGAGTACGAAACCGGTGTTGTGAACGTGAGATCCGGTGTAAGCTCAGGTTTTCTGACAAGCCGTTTGTATCATTGCGGTTTTCCGGGTCAGAACTGGCTTCTGAAGTAGTAGGTAGTATTGAATTATGTAACAGCACTGAACTTTTCGTTCCCCTTTGTTTATACAGTGCAGGAATTGAATTTTACTGTCCTGTGTATTATGTATTTTACTGTTCATTTATACAAGATACTGGACAACATGCATGGCATCAAAGATGACCGAGAAGACAGTGATGGAGAAGAGATGGAGCATGAATCAGGAGAATCTGATAAGTCCAGTTCTAGCTGTGACAGTAGTGATGCACCATCAGACTCAGATGACAGTTCAGGTATAGAGTTACTGTGTAATGCTATTTGAAAATAAAGTGTTAGGTATAATATGCGGCCTTAACAATTTATTAGGAAAAAAATTTTCAGAAATGGATGAAGAGGAATGTGAGAGGCGACGTACAGAATGCATGGACAATTTGGTTGACCTAGAAAGGCAGTTCACTCTCCTTCGAGAACAGTAAGTACTGAACTGATATACTTGATAAGGTAAATTTGTTTCATAACTCTATATGCCTTTCCTGATGCATCATTTCTGTTTCACATGGGTCGGTGGATGTAAAGTCTTCCATATCTTCTTATGGCTGACAGTCCTTCCTTTCTGGTTTGCCATTGTGACTGACTGTAATTATTATTCACATGCATATGTTTTTGTTAAACATTGCATTTTTACCATGTGTCATGATGACCAGCATTGTCTATGCATTAGAAAATTTTGAAAGCCTAAAACAAAAGTGAATGGTTTTTCCCAGCCAAGTCATTACCATGATAATTATTTGTGTTGGCAGTATCCGACATGACCATTTCTTGCAGGATTTTGGCTAGTGTATGTTGTTATGATTATATTATTTCATCATAAATCTTGTCTTTCATGTTAGCAGTGTCATCATGTTGCTTTTATGTCATATGTTCATTATCTGTCTTCATATTGCTAAACAGATTTCATGTTGAATTGGATTGCTAATAAAACAGATTTCATGTGCCCGTCATGCTCATTCATTTTGCCAGAGGTGTGAGATTTTGATAAGGGCAGGTTCTTTGGAGTATAACATATAGGCTACAGTTTTGCCCATAATTTGAAAAAACTAATGCGCAGTGTAGTCACAAATCTGTTGTGCCAACTTTGGGGTTACCCTGTTATTTACATTACTGTCATGAAAGGGAGATCACACTGAGTGAACTGCCCTTAATTACCAAGAAACTTTAAGTTTGAAGGATGGAAAATATATATCCTTAAACATTATGATTTGTTTCACTTAGTTTCAATAAACCTTAGAACAGTCCACAAAGACCCAGAGGGGGAGTAGAGGCATAGCTCTATTCTTTCTTCAAACTTGGCACTAAATGGGGGTGGGTGGTCAATGCCATGCCCTGGCCGCTTTACCCCCGAGAAAGAGACCCGGTACCTGTTGTGTAGGAGGCTGGGTGGGCCCCTGGGCCAGTCTGGACAGGTGAGGAAAATCTCGCCCACACCGGGATTCAATCCCTGGTCCGTCCAGCCCATAGTAAGACGCTATCCCGGCCCATCACTTAGTTTCGGTACAGTCATTACATTTGTGTTGTATTGGTGCATACAGAGCATCGCAAATATAATCGTTATCAATAATTGATTTGATTAGCACAGTGTAATAAGTTCTGTATTTTTAACCTGGAGCATTTATTGATCATCACACTGTATTGTGACTGACTTTTAATTAGATTATATCGTGAACGTATTACTCAAGTAGAGACCAAGTTAGATGAAGTACGATGTGGACGGGCACAGGAATATCTGCAGCCACTGGAAGAGTTGCAAGAAAATATGAGGATTCGTACAGAAGTGGCGGGAATATTGCGTGAATTCCGTCTTGCCAACATTCGTAATAAGTTTGAGGCTGAGGAACTAGCAGCATCACAGAATTATGAGGTATTTATCCTGGAGTAAACATGAGATTATGAAATAAATGGGAGTTTTGGGTTTGTCAGATTAAGAAAAAGTTTTAGATTGTTATGTTCTGCATGGTGTCTTTGAAAACCCGGCCAGTCCACTGGAGACATTCCATATAGATTATAATTTTTATTGCCTGTTATTCGCTTTGTTCCTGTTCACTCTCATTTTATCACCATTATTGCATGTAGCAGTGTAATTTTCATGGTTGGTTTTGTTGTTACCTGTAGCTTGTGCAGAATTTAATAATACAAGTGATACCTCGGCTAACGAAGATAATTCGTTCCGTTATCACATTTGTTAGCCAAAACACACCTACAGACAGAAAAGATAAGCTCCTGGAATGGCCTGACCATTCATGTTTGCTGCGTTATGTTAGCGCGCGCATCCACTAAAACATTCGTTAGCTGAGTGTGAAAAACAGCGAAAAAATCTTCATTAGGCAAAAATTCGTTAGCAGGGCCACTCGTTAGCTGAGGTATCACTGTACATGTACTGCCAATTGCATGGCCATTCACACACACACACACACACACACACAAATAACATTTTCATTTGTGGATCTTTCTGATGCATATCTGATGACATACTGAAAAGCGTATGGAGTTTGAAACATCGGTGAAATTTCTGTATAAATGATCAGGAACTATGTTTTTTTTTTAATGTATCATCTATTTATGAACTTCAATGGCCTCTTAATTAACCCTTTGGCACCAGCATTATATGCAGGATATGCAAGTTGAAAGTGTAGTTTTCTCTGTCCATGCCATGAAGGCTTGTTAGGAGTAGAGGTATAGCTTCATACCCTGGCCGCTTTACCCCTGGGAAAGAGCCCCACTACACATTGAATAGGAGGCTGGGTGGGTCCCAGAGCCGATCATGACATACTTCAGACTGTCCAGTCCGTAGCGTGATAACTATGCTGACTGCGCTACTCCCATCTCCTTAAAATGCAGGTTGTGTTTTGAAAA
>Ga0123354_10021915_pt1 | contig 10076 bp, 8 predicted proteins | sample TergutLab28metaG_2_FD_97872 | JGI IMG/M metagenome (GOLD analysis project Ga0123354, IMG submission 97872) | Labiotermes labralis P4 segment gut microbial communities from Petit-Saut dam, French Guiana - Lab288 P4 | ecosystem: Host-associated > Arthropoda: Insects > Digestive system > Gut ...
AAATTTGTATGGTTTTAAATGAACACGTGGGTGGCTTTGTGTTATATATATATATATATATATATATATATATATATTTTCCAGAAATAAAATTTAGAGATTGCTCAAAATTCTTATTGAAAGAGGAAACTGTTGCTCGAAGTTTGTTTTTCGGTTTATATATTCTTGATTTAGAAGGAACTGGAACGTCAGGAAATCAACTTCTGAATTTGTTTTGACTGTTTTAATAGAATTTTTTCCTGATGTAGTTTTACATGATTTAGAACACCCTCTGTGTTAAAGAATGACGTGTTACAAAAAACAAATCCGCTTGGGTGCACTGTACTTACATTCGCACACCACAAACCAAATTTACACCTTTAAAATGCAATGTCTGTAGCTGGACTGTGAGTAAGCATTCAGTTACCTATTAACTGAACATGTGACAAGGAGACTGGCAATGTCTGATTCATCCTGTCCCTGTCAGGTTATTGAGTGTCCAGGTTCAGCTTGCATATGGATTCCCTGCAGTGTGATATATCCTTAATGGTGTGTGTAATTTTAAACAAAATATTTTACCTGTTTATTCTTTAAATTTAAGAGGTCTAACTTAATCTTCAAAATTATTTTTTAGGCCTGCATCCGGTGTGTTTGAGACCCCTGATATACTGTACGTCTTGGATGAGTAAGTTGTTAGTGTTGTTGCTGTAATAAATGAAAATGTCATTTGAAAAAACAGTTCATAACATGTGTTATGCAACAGTGTTTTAGGTGTTTCCCTTGTTTGTGTACACTGTGACGCTAGTGCACGTGCTGGAAAGCACCTATATTTTTTTTTAATGTACATACTGTGCATCTTGTATATAGTTTTTATTTCAACCAACAATGCACAATATATATATATATATATTTGTGATTATAATATACATATTGTTAAAATACATATATTGTGCATTGTTGGTTGAAATAAAAACTATGGCACCTATAATGATTTGATAACTTTGTGACAAGTGTCCTGCATTTGTTGCTGTAACTAACTCTACAGAACTTATTAAATGATGCATCTTCATTGTATGTCATGTAAGGCCGTTCCTTGTATGATTTACACTGTAAAGCCTCTGTTGTTGAGGGAGTGTTAGTACTTGCTTATAATGTAAGAATCACGTAATTTTTTTAAATGGCAGTATGGATGACATTCTCCATTGTTGTTGTAAGGTGTTGGAAAACATCACCAACAAAACCGTTTATGCCATTAAGGAAAATGGGTCTCTACTGTAGTAATTTAAGGCAAATACTTCTGATGTAGACCCTGCTGCTAAATTTAACCTTAAAAAATTACAGATGTTTAGGACATGGCACAAGTATATAAAGACACAGCTTTTGTTTTATGTGTATATGTTTATGAAATATGTGGGACATGAGTTTACTTATGGTGGTCCATTTTTCACATCTGTAAATTTATTTTGCATGGCAGGAAGACATCACTTTTTAGTAGGGTAATAAAAAGAAAATATTGAAGTAAATTATGAACAGATACAGGAAAGTTTTGTTGTCATTTGCTTCAAGTTTTATCTCTTTATTTCCTGTCTTAGAAATTTAAGAACTGAAGTGAATTTAGCTGTTATTTGGTATGAATGTGAGCTGTATCTCATTTATAAGGATGTATGAGAATAGAGTTGGAGAGAGTGTTTAGACTGCAGAAATAGGAAACAATTAGAGGCTGGAGGAAAGATCTGGCTCAGGATGTTGTCCTGTGGCAAGCTTTTGTGAATTTAGTGATGAACATTTGAATGCCATAAAAGCAGGGAATTTTTTGACCAGCTGAGCACCTATGAGTATGCATTGGAAGCCCCTTCATGATGGACTTAGTTTCAGACTTGAAATGCATAGAAAATTATTTGGAATTTAAGGGTACTGTGAGTGTTTGAACATGTGGATTGAAAATTTACAGATGTGAATCTGAAAGAGTGACTAATAGTACTTACCAGATAGACGCAGTCTATAGTCAGCTTCACAAACTGGCAGCCAGTATGATGCTTTGGAGAGAACTGGCAGGTTGGGAAGTGTTTGTGTGTCAGCTTGCCCTTATTCTGCTGGTATGGTGGTCTGCAATTACCTACAGAGATTAGATCAGCCCATACCAGCACTGCTACAAGTTTAAATGCACATTTTTGGGGATGACACATATAGGTGATAGTGGTCATTTTTATGCTCTTTTTACTGTACACATTTTCTGTTTAGCCTTGTCAGAGACAGGAACATATTATGAGTTTGATTCATGATTGTCATGTTCCACTCACTTTCAGTTGGAAGTACTGAAGAAAACTATGAAATACAAGGGCTGTAAGAATTAAGACAGAATTCTGGGAGGGGATGAGGCAATGGTATGTTGTGTGTGAAAGAGTGAGCAGTTCTTAACACTTGGTGGCTTAATTCAAAGTGTTCCTTGTCATGTGGTTATGTAGTTCAAAGAGAAAGTTGGGGAATTATGTGTATAAGGTAATAAACAAATTGGATGCAGTTTAGTTAGAAATATAATATAATGTGATTGTATGCTTCAGTAGAAATGGACAAAATTTATGAACAGTATAGGATGGTCAAAGCATTGAAATGTGTCAGTAATTTGGAATACACACTTTTTAAACTGTTTGATGTAATTTGTCGTACTTGATTGACCTTGATGATGTTTACTGTTGGTAAAGATTTACTTTGTGAGCTCTTCCACACCGCATGTGTAGAAACTGCATTTCATCTTTTGTTAAATGAGTGTCATATGTTTGGGTGTTTACTCTTTGTGTTATAGTACTACTGAATATACTGTGACATTGTGACATTGCTAACCATGTACTGTGGTGCTCCCTACCCTTGATGGCCTATTCTGAGGCACGTCTTGCATACCCTTAATGTCTGCCCATTTCCATGATCCAGTTTGGAAGTGTGCCTTGAAGTAATATACCATGATTGTACTCATGTGCCAACTGGTGCTTACATAAACCTTACAATGCTTTGAGCAGCTTGTAATAATTGCCACATACATTTAAACTAGGAACATATATGCAAATGAAGTGCCAAACTTTTTTTTTGCAATATAATAATAATAATAATAATAATATATTTTTAAATATATGAAACTATGCAACATGTTCTAATGAAATGGAGTGCAGAATTGGATTATTGTCCTAATGCTACTGCAGGTATTTTGCCTTCACTATTTTTATAATTGTGACTAGAGCCAACTCTTTGTGTCCCTTCATGTAGATGTCAGTATAGATTCTTGTGAAAACTTGCCACATAGCTTGGAAGAGGGTGGGTGTGCTGCAGCAGTTAGTTTGTGTATACGTATGTGGGCTGCTGATAGCACCTGTCGGCTAACTGTACTGGAAGTATGATGGGGGAGTCATAACTGATTCTATCCTGATGTTGCTGGGACCGCATAACTTTAATAATACCTCTTTAGTGTAATTACCGGACTCCCTTATGTATATATGTCTGTTGATTCAATCATGGCCTCAAGAATTACAGAGCTGTATACATTGGGCATTAGAAAAGTAGTGTAATGTGTGTATTGTGGTTAATGCTGCCATGTAGGATCACACCATTCTGGCCTCTGCCTGTGTGGCTAGGAAAAAAGTATGATTGTACACTTCTTATGGCAGCACCCAGTGGGTGGGATTTTCATTCTGCTCCTATTGATGTGATGATAATAGCATTGCAGGATATCATGGGATCCAAACTAAATTGGAGTGCCTTGTATTCAGATTCTGTCCTTGTAACATTTTTATGTTCATGTCATTTGCATGGCATTAGGTATGATCAAAGAATTGTGATTCTAATATAATTGGGATTTAAAGTGTAACATTATTATCATTATTATTGTTGTTGTTTTTTACTATTTTAGACAGTTATCAGTTGGCCTTGACTGCTGTGTGATTACATGTATGTTTCCCCTGTAGTTAGTAATGTACTGTTCAAAGAATAATCTTGTGGTTAAAGTATGTTTTGGTATTTCTGTTGTCATCATCCTAAACTGTTGCAGTTTATTGCATTGAGAAGGAGAGGTGAGCCATTCACTAACGTGTACTAATCATTTGGAACAAGATAATGACTTGTGTTAATGCTAATCACATTTTAGATAGGTTTCAAGGTTAAGAAACATCAGAACCATGCAGATTTTTTACATGTGTGCAGTAATGCTGTTGTTTGTTGTAGAGTCAGAAGGAGAATATCTAAGAATTTATTATTTATCTTGGTGCTGTGGTTTTGCCTGCATCATGATGATGAAGCATGAAAATCCATGTTATTTATTATACAGGGTGGAAGAGAATAACACTTTCAGGGGTGATTAAAAGGGGTCTAAACTAAGGATAGTGAGATGGGGAACTCATGCCTGGAAGTGCCTTGGTTTTCATGCACTTTAGTGTCCAAAAGTTGTGCCAGGGGCAAGTATTGCAACTGAAGATTGTCTAGTATAATTTTGATGCTCCACTGCTTAGAAGGATGTTGTTCCTGGATGTAGGTTCCTTACCGCTAAATTCTTATTCGATCCCCATGGTTATCCCTGAAAGTTTATAAGTGCTATGTATTGCTTGTTTCCACAACCAACACATGTTGAGCATGACTTTGATGTTCCACTGGGTCAAACCTGTTGAACCAAGGTGTTTCTGGACATGTGCTCCTTATTGCAGAATTCTTAATTTGGTTCCTGTTAGCACCCCCACAGTTTGTTGATGCTATTCTGTTCCACTTTGTATAGTAGTTCTGGATCACGTACTAATGGCTTATGAAGCATCAGTGTTGTTCTCTTGGTATGCCTGTTTGTCTTTTCATGCAGTAAATGAAGGTAATAACATAGACCAGAGGCTGGTGTGTTCTATTCAAAGCTATTCTTTGTGTATTCAAAAGCAAAGTTGGTAATAAAATATTTTCTCATTTCATACTGTTTTGAATATCATAAGTGTGTGACTTTACTTAACGTAACATGTTGTAAATATATGTGCATTATTACCTGGAACTAAACAGGCACTATCACTGTTTTGGGAATTGTTATTTAACCGCTAGTGAATGTCCCAGTAACTTATAATGTGACAGGACATCCAAATATGGAAGCAACAAAGTGAATATATGTTTGATTGCAGTTCCTGCTTTCCAGAGTTGCAGATGTAATTTGTGTATAGTGTGAGGTAGTAATTAACACTAGGAATTCTCCTGCCAAGTCAAGTATTGTTTGAGAAAGTCACATATTAAAAGCGTATGGTTCTGTTAAAGTTGGTTTATTAACCAGCATAGTTCAGGAGATACTGATATAACCATTGTCCTACTTTGTTGTTGTAGTACAAAAATAATGCAGTTTTAAATGTTTGTTCACTGATGTGGTACATATGTAGTGCATGTAGGATGATGATCCACAGGAGGCATTGACCTTTGTGCTTGTGCTGACAGGTTGCAGCACTCCGCAGGTGTTGCAGTGTTTTGTGTTGGTTTTCTTCACATTTGGTTTGCACCTCTTTGTTAGATCTGACATGAGTAAAGAACTGACTACCTGATTTCTGTCATCTTTAAAGAATTTGTTTCTGCTAATTAGAATTAACCACTTTTGTTTAAACAATTGTGGATTTGAATGATTTGTATACTTCAATTTTAAATAAAGTGTGCTAAATGTAAGCATAAGACATGTAAAGGTGATCTTGTGTTTCTCTGAGAGGAGTTTGGACTTGATTGATGTGTCTTGTTTTGTGAAGTTTGGTATGAATAGCATACTGTTGGATGTTACCTGGTGTGGATAATGTGCACCCACTCGTCACTTATATGAATTTGATGCACTGGCAAACTTGTGAGTTGGAGTGACACTAGTGTTTTAGAATGTGGTCTTCTGGTTGTGTAGTGTTTGTGAGTGGTTTCTAATGATTTGGAGGAACTTCCTGCCTCCATTTTCAGGGTAGCAATTGGACAGGCTGGTATGTAGATGTGTTAATACTGGAAGGGTAGAAGTTTCCTGCTAAAAAGAAGAGCCACTCTTCTTGGTTTGTTATTGTGTGGTGTTCTCATGTGGGTTTAAATGCCTCCTGATACATGTTTGCAATTTTCAGCCTCTTCTCAGCCATGTCTCGCCGCAGAGTTGCCTGCCCTCAAATTACTCAGCATCTTTGGGATGCCATCAAGGTAATACGCATTCAGCGTCAGATACCAAATATGACCAGGATTACACGGTATATGTCCCGTGTGCATGGAGCCAAAGAAGGTGAGAATGTACAGTGTATGGAATGCTGGGGTCTGTTATTACCAGTTTTATTAAGTGAATAAAATGTTATAGTTGTATGTTTATAATTTCTTTTGATTGACCTGAATCTTACAAAGCAGATTGGTTCTATAGTAATGCATCTGAATTGTAATTAAGTAGCATACCTTTCAAATTTTTGCGGGCGTACTAGTGGTTGTTTTCGTCGTCACATCCAAACAAATGTAAGAGTATCTTCAAATAGCCTATGTCTGCCTCCTTCCAGGTTCTCAACTGCTGTCTTTTTGCAGTCATCTTTCCACCTCATACAGTGGTACATAATCCTTGCAGCTGAAGAGCATGATTGTATGGCCAAAAGTAAAAAATCATATGTGTAGTTAAGGACTGTCAGATTTGCCCTCTGTGTTAGGAATTCAGCTTGTACAGTAGCTGCAGTCATAAAATTGTCACTGGTAATCTCACTACCCTATGAGCGTGGGTGTTTTTGATTATGTGATTCCCCCCCATTTTTTAATTTTATGGCCTGACATGTGCAAAGCACTTAGTCAGATGCATTTCAGAAATTTGCGCTTTTGAATCAGAAGCTTTTTAACGTGCATACAGAAAGTGTGTTTGTTAAAAGTGCATATGTATCAGAAATTTACCAAAACGAATATATATGTATATATATACACCATAGTAACTTCAACATGTGCATCAGCATTGTGTGTGATTTATGTAATGTATTTTTTCTGTCTGTAGGTGGTCGTTGTGTATTTATAATTAAAGAATTCTTTGTGCAGTTACTACTGTGACTGTAGTAATACAACACCTGTTCATAGTCATGGAAATTAATACTCATACTGACACTAAATTGTCAGATGGGAGTTTCAAGTACATATTCGTCATTAGGATCCTTGATGACTGTGCCCCATTATACCTTATCTCAAAGACAGTGTTACAGAAGGAAAACCAAGGAAGTTGAAGCATCAAATATATTGTAATATACATTGTAAATTATAAACATGTGCTATCCAAAACAGTGCTCAGTGAGTTACACTGTCCAGTCACTTGACAAATACATGAACCAACCCATTTAGCTATGTGAGTTATCAAATCTGTTCTGATTTCAGGTTCCTTTGAAAGGGTGGAACAGTTAAAAGATTTGGGAACCAAAAGTTCTATTCAGGAAGAAATTAAGAGAGTTTGAAGTCAGGGAATGCTTGCTGTTATTTGGTGCAGAATCTTTTGTCTTCCAGTTTGCTATCCAAAAATACAAAGATTGAAACATACAGAACTATAATTTTGTGTGTTGTTTAATATGGGTATGAAACATGGTTGCTCACATTGAGAGAGAAATGTAGGCTGAGGGTGTTTGAGAATAGGTGTTGAGGAGAGTAATTGGGCCTAAGAAGGATGAGGTGACAGGAGAATGGAGACAACTACATAACGAGGAGCTTAATGATCTGTACCCCTCACCAAATATTATTCAGGTGATAAAATTGAGAAAAATTAGATGGGCGGGGCATGTAGCATATATGGGGGAGAGTGAAGGTGTATACAGGGTTTTGGTGGGGTAACCTGAAGGAAAGAAACCACTTGGAAGATGCAGGCCTATAGATGGGAGGATAATATTAAGATGTATCTTCAGGAAGTGGTCTGTGAGGGCATTGACTGGATCGATATGGCTGAGAACAGGGATTCGTGGAGGGGACTTGTGAATGTGGTAATGAACCTGTGGGTTCCATAAAATGCGGGGATTTCTTGACTAGCTGAGCCAATTAGCTACTCAAGAAGGACTCTGCTCCATGGAGTAAGTAAGTAAGTAAGTAAGTAATGAGAATTCTTAATGAAGCAACATATGTTGAGAGTTTCATGATCTTGGGAAGTCTTATGTTTTTAGATTTTCACAGTGGGGATTGTTCAGACTGTTACCTGGGTTTTGACAATGTAGTCTTCTGGGTAGGATACTGAAGTTGCAGAGGAACTGCTGTGTCTGTCTTCAGTGTTGAAGCATTATTTCCAAGTTGACACTGAAGTCATCAGCATGATTATGCAAGATATATGGGAACTCTACTGACAAAGTTCTGGAGCTTGTTCACCACTCATAGGCAAGTATGAAATTTATTGTTTGCATGTCTGCTTTTGTATCATATGTGAAATACGTGCTGTGTTGAATTGGTCACTGGACTATGCCAGGAGATGATACGGGAAGCAGGCATAATAATGAAACAGCCTGTGATGATCAAACTCCTTTTACCCATCTACATTCACCTTTGCTGACTGATGTCAATCATAGTGGAGTTTGCTTCAGTTGAGGACAAGCTCATTTCCTTCTGATTTCTGTACGAATGGGAGTATGGGTCAAATGTATGAGTGTGTTTTGAAAATGGTACGTCAGGTAGATACAAACTCACCCCAGGGAATTTATGGAGGTCTTCTAGTCAGTGTCAGCATTCTGTTCCCAACTGGTCCCTTTTCATGGTAAGAATGCAGTATCATGTGTGTGAAGTGACCAGTTAGGTTTGTTCATTCAGAACCTGAGGTATATAATTTTAACATCGGCAGGTATGACTGCTTATGTGTTGTTTGCTGTTAATTTATTGTGGCACTTTGAATGTTACTCTAGAGTTGCTGGTTCACTCTCTGATAGCGAAGTTGTTGAAGTAAGATACCGAGCAAGTGTTCTCTGCAACACTCCATGACAAATTTTATGTGTGTGTCAGAACTAAAGGATGGCAGTGGGCACTTCTGAAGATGACTGCTGTCACTCACAAACCAAAAGACAAGTGCATCATCAGCAACCAGGTGATAACTATATGCAAGCTGAGCAAACATGCCGGGATACGGATGTTTTCCACCACGGATCTAGAAATCAAGCGGGAATTTTGGTTGGCCCAATGAACCACCAACCTGTGATGCATTCCCATGGGAATTAACCTAATTGAACTGTGTTTGGTGTGAGTGCCTTTACGGACTCCACTGTCTCAACTGATGCTTGGCATATGCTAAGGATTATCCTTTTGGAAAACCAACAAAGTTTGCATTTGATTGTTCATGTCAAATACTGTTCCCCCTTGCTTTGCATCTAGGGGTTTTGTACTCCAAAGCTTTCACCACAGTTTTGTTGGGGAAAACTTCATCGGACCTTCCACTTTTTTCATCTGCATAAAAAAGATTTCTGGCCAAGTGCTTCAATTTGTGTTCCTCCAGCTAGTATGGCTGACCTGGGAATAGAAACCCAAGAATGGCCAGTCACAGCTTGGTAATGTGCAGCCCAGTGTCAGGCAGACATGCTAATGTTTAGCATGTACACTAGTCACTGATGCATTGATGTGTACTCTGCATTGCTATCATTAGGTTGCATTTTGAGTTGTAATTGTAGATGTCTAGGTGGACTTGAATTTCTGTGAATTTTAAGAAGATATTGCAGGCTTTTATGTTGCTACCATCATCTTTTATCTGCTGACCTCACACAGTTCGAGCATGTGCAGATTGTCAGGATGTATATCAAGAACGATACGAATGCAGACACGTTGTAGGGTTTTGTCACTAGAGTTTTCACACACACACACATTGTAGGCATTTTGCAAGGAAGGTGGCAAGTCATTTCCTTGGGAGGGTGGAAGCCCAGTCTGGGTCAGTGGATCTAATCTTTCAACCCTGCATTGGAAGCAGTATGCTCCTTTGAAACATAAGTATCCGCTAGAACACTACATGTTGTCATAATCCAGAATATGATGATCTGAAGCCTTAGAGTGTGGAGAATTCTTGCCATTCATTGTCTAACCTGGTTTTTTTTTTTTTTTTATTTAGATGGGGTGCGGCGCCAGTTTAACCACTTTGTTTTAGATGGTTTGGGGCGGGTTTTAAAGAGGGTGGG
>Ga0123354_10021918_pt1 | contig 10074 bp, 3 predicted proteins | sample TergutLab28metaG_2_FD_97872 | JGI IMG/M metagenome (GOLD analysis project Ga0123354, IMG submission 97872) | Labiotermes labralis P4 segment gut microbial communities from Petit-Saut dam, French Guiana - Lab288 P4 | ecosystem: Host-associated > Arthropoda: Insects > Digestive system > Gut ...
AAAACTGAAATTATATATGTATATATATATATATATATATATATCTTTTCTCCAATCGCGTTATTCGGCTTTCCAGTGTTAGTATATTTCTACCGATGACTCACACCCAGCTTCCTATTAATGCTCCACTTTTCAGCAAGATAAGTGGAACAGGCTGGGAATCTTCAAAAAACGTGATGCTCTAGCGGATATCAGGGAGTCCTGGACAGAAAAGTAATTTCACATCGTGTGTCATTGCATGGTTAAAAGTATTTTTTCGGGGATTGTCATTTCAGTAGATAAATAAATAAACGTAAATAAACGTAAATAAATAAATCAAATAACCGTGCACCAAACATAATGATCGTTTTGTTGTATCTGGTGAACTATATTTTTCTTTAAAATTGTTCTTTTCAAGTAAAAAGTTATTAGGCTATTAAGTTAGTTGAGGAACTTTGAACTTTATAATTGTTTTAGTGCAGCTACAATAAAAATATAACGCATTGTTGCTTTTCCATAACAAAACGTTCAGTATTTATGTTGTTGAAAGCTACATTATTTAGTTCTGCAATGCTAAGGAATCACATATTTGAGTTTCCATGGCAACAGCAATACTAAAGACTCAGGTTTGCTTCTCCATGACAAGCATGGTTAGGCGAACACGCCGCCATGTCACGTTGCACGTACATTGTCTATCTTGGTACTAGTTTAACGAATAATCACTTTGGTTAGAAGTGTTCAGTTTAATGACTAAAGATTTGCAAGACGCAGGGGTGTACTTTAGCGAAAAAGTTAGATGTTTGTGACAGTTTCAAATATTGAATTGTACTGCAAGTTAAATACTGTATTCTAAAGTGTAATAGTTGAGACTTTAAAAAAAAAAGAATCAATGAAACATTGATGTGGAGAAAGGGTTACTTACGTTACAATCACAATGTTCCTTACTTCTCATTTATATTCTGATATATGACGGTAGGTTTTTCATTTAAATTTGCACTTTAAATCATAATATTCGGACGGATGCTGCAACCCTCACAGATATTCTATAACTGAAAATTTTCCACCATTTCGTGTTAATACTGGAAGAAATATTGGCAGACAAAGACATTTGACGTCTACTATGTCACTTTGGCAGTGAACGTTTGAAGAAAATATGAAATAAGGTGACATTTTTATGACAGAAAAGTTGGCATAAACCCCGTGTTTTATCATTAACAAAGAACGTTGTTGGAGAGAATAGGAATAAGCAAGAGTAACAAGATCAAAAGATGACGTAGTCACTTAAGAATATTGTTGTGGGAGTAGTGAAGTAGGGACCAGCAAAGAGGAAGACATATATCACCGCCAAACAAAGGCAATGCTAGCAAACAGGCTTTCACGGAGAGGGATGGTAGAAAATGAATAAAAGTACAATCAAGACTTGTTTAAAACACTACTGGCGTTTTATTTACCTCCGTGTGACAGTTATACCAAGTCGTTTGTTTGTGCCTTTGTTTTGTTACAAATAAAGAATAGGAATTTCTAAAGAGATATCCGTTATTCAAAAAAAGGGGATAATGAATCAAATTTGACCGTTCCTGCCTCGCAGAAAAAAAAGTCTCCTTTAGAAAGATGAATCTGTTAATGCTCTGTGGGGGAATATTCTCATTTATTTTGAGAACCCCCAAAAAATACTGTTAAGCTCTTTGACATATACAGAAGATCTGAATTTTACAGCAGGTAGTACGTAAGTTTACATAAGGACTTTAAACATTTCCTTTCCTCGAACATTATGTACTTAACATGTCAGATACAAGACAGCATTTCAGTGCGTTTCTAACATAAAGAATAAGGTTTTATTTTTGTAATTTTAACAGAAGACGTCCCTTTTTAATGTCCTGAACAAGTATATTAAATATTATACAGTCAACACAAATATTCCTTATTATAAAGTTTTTGTTTAAGTGAAAGAAATTTTTGCATTATATATAAGGCAGGTCTTCTCAGGTGGGGTTTAAGTGAATAGTATAAAAATACAATAGAAATAATCGTATTGAGATTTACCTCGTATTAATAAGAAGTGTAAATGTTTCCACTACTGGCTTTTTCACGTTTATATATTTTCTTGTGGAATTGTGTCTTTTTCAGTTTGAAACATGAAAACAAAAGCTGCAACAGTTGTTTACTGTATCGTCCTAAATATATTCAGTTTCGTCTGTTTTTTTGTACCATAAAATTTATCTCATATTCTGAACACTTTAAGGAACATTGATAATTCAAAGTACTACCAGTATTAATGTCCAAAATATCGAACTTTCCTCTGGAGTTAACGCATCACTGGAAGACGAAGAGTAAAAGAAATGTGGGAGATACCATGAGGTCCAATAAAACCAAAACCAGACAACAGATGAAAAGTGTGTGACCAAGTATATGTTAATACTTTTCAGCCTCTACTTCCATGATAGCAGGGTGGTTAGAGTGACAAGATAGTATCATTACTTCCACAACTACAACTTTGTTACTTTTTAATATTTCGTAATGTGCTAGACACTCGGTTTCACTTTCACAAGACAGAAGAGAACAGAAGGTATGAATTATTATCGCCAGGTGTTAAAAAAAAATATCCAGATGTCAACAAGTAGTATTTTGTCCAGCTTGGTTTGTTATAATTGTGGGTACTTCATAAACATCATTTGCTTTGTATCGTACCTGCTCCTGTAATCTAGTGTTTATTTTTATGTACCTCCCAATGGCGGTCTACTCCGTTTATTTCGTAGAAAAGTGTGGTTTAGGAAGGAAAATTTCGAAAGACTCAAAGATCAGTATTCAAGTCTATTTTCAGTTACCTTCTTCCAGTGCAATATTCATACAATCTTGAATGGAATTTATCTATGACACAGTTTTGTTCATTGTTGTTTCTACATGAAGGAATATTGACACACTTTCTTTCATTATTTGTATAAAAGAGATATTGGAAGTGTTTTGCGAGTTAGGAAGCTGCAATAAAACATACTTATTATAAAAAAAAAACTTTACACTCCTTTTTTGTATTAGGACGATTTCGTGTTCAACTGTCGATCTGATAACCTTCTGCACTTGAGGTTTTTCATGATATTCTCCAGAATCTTTATACGTGTTCTGGTTTGTCTGCATCGCTTCGTTCCACATTCTTCATAATTCCTGATTCATTAATAATCCTAATCCCTGACCTTAACGCAGCAAGAGATCTTGTCTCTAATGTTTAGTGAACTGTAGGTTTAGCTTATTCATGTACTTCATGTGATTTTTCTAATAAATTGCGAGATTTTCTAAACCCCATTAAACATTTGAACTTTAAAATGTAAAAGTTGTGTTTTCTCGTTGAGAAACGAACTGAAACATGAATCATAATTTACAGAAACTCTGGATTTTAGAGGTTTAAAACTGGGACGTGAATTAAGTGTGTATGAAAAAAAATGTATTTAAACTTGGGTAAGAGAGGGAGAAGTTTAAACAGTGAGGAACATAATAATTTTATGTTTTCAGTTGTTACTCTTAGGTTGATTATTTGAAGTCGCATGAGAAGTGCATAAAATGTAGTGTGTGCTACAGAAATAAGATTGTGTAATACCTTCGAGGCAAATACCACTTGAAAGAGTGGAAAAGGTGGGCTGAAGTTATAAATTGTGTCAGAGCAGTGGCGAAACCTGACCCGGAGTTCAGGTGCGGCGGAATGATATAGTGCCTTTGTGTAGGTTTCAGCCAGATCTGACCTCCGGATCATGGTTCGGCACTGGATCGTATGTAAATACAGGAACTTATATTTAATATGAGAATTTTACTCTCCATCACGTCTCGAGAATATGGTGGAAATATCCGTATTTTCCATCGGGCTTTAGGCGCGCGTTTCCTTCTGTTACACGTGTAGTTTATTGGATGTCGAAGTTTCATACAGCAATTCCAGGAGGGTTGTCGCGGCCGGAGAGACGCCAAATTTTTTAATTCGTCGGGTTTTGGCAACCATTTGCAGATCGTAGCACATATGTTAGTTCAGCGTTTCTAGATAAGTGTTGTGAACGAACGTAGGGAACATCGGCGCTGCTTTTCAATTAAGATGGCTGATTTTATGGGGTGAATTTATTAATTTCACTTCCGAAAATTTTGCTAGGGTTCACAAAATATCTCACAATTACTTCCATTCGAAGTAACTATGCAATCAAGATACAGGTTTCCAGCGTTGCTGACCTTGTCTTTACACCCCATAGCCATCATGTCTTTCATTCTGCTCTGCAAGTGGGGGGGAGGGGGGTTACATCTTCCTCTGAAGATTGGGAGACGCCGCAAACAAATTGGGAAAAAATGAAAAAAATGCAGCAGTTAAATAATTCCAAGTCATTTTGAAAGAACTGTGCGTATACACTTCAGAATACTAAGAATTACCTGTTGTATTGCTCTATTTTCCAACTAGACGGAACAGTTTTTAAAAAATAACGGTGAAATCATAAAAAAAACTTCGCGCATATTCAGATATTCTGGGAAGCAGGTTTTGCCCCACGCAGTTCTTGCTACTGCATGAGGCTTGATATAGAAATGGAAATTTCAAATAATTTCAATGATGAAATGGAAATTGCAGGAAATGACTGTTGAAAGACTGTCTTTAACTACGAGTTAAAACAATGAAACCGAGAACTGGTGAATATTTTTTTTTAACATGCTGGAGAAAGTAGCGACCAACAATAAAAGTTCTGATACACCTGGGAATATTTTCAACCTTGATAAAAATGATAACATATAAACAACAGATCTTGACTAAAATAACAGAAAAGGTATCTAAAAAAATTCATGTTTTAACATCAGGAGAAAAGAGTTGATTTATATCAGAGTGACAGCGTGCTGTAATGGTGCAGGTAAATTTCTGCTCCCTATTCTATTACTAAAGGACTTCAACAAAAACAAGGAGTTCGGTGATAGCTTACCCTCAGGATCAGATGTGCACATGAAACGGAAATCGTCGTAAATTGGCACGAACATGTTCAGTAAATGGTTCACAGAGCATTTTCTCAAATGCAAGTTTTCAGTAAGGCCATTCTGCTTTTAGGTGGCCACAGAGCTTAATGCAGCCACTCTTGTCCGTTTCAGGCTGCTGTCAAAGTAACGTTACTATCTTCAGTCTACCAAGTCATTTTACTCATTCCTTCAAGCCTTCGGATAAGGGCATTTTTGGGCCTTTAAATATTTATTTCAAAAACGAAGCCGCAGCTTGTAAAATCACTCGATATCGCATGGTGCACCTTATTGGTTTTGCTTGGAGTACATTTGCTTCCGTGAGTTGGTGTGTAAGCGATTTTAATTCAACCGGTATATATCCTTTCAAAAGCAATAGAGTGCCTGAATATTTATTTTCTATTAACGATGCCAGCGAAAGCATAAATTCTATGGAGACAGTACCTCTAAGTATGGCCATTGTTTGTGTAACCTCTGTTTCAATAACCATCTCTCAAATTCCCTTACTTATCTCACCACAGCCTTTATCAAATACTCTGGGTACTATACTTCCTACTGATACTTCCCCTAAAGAAATTACTTCCTCCAGACTTTTGATTAAAATCAGTCCAATACGGCAAATACCTAGAAGATATTCAATTCAAAAAGACAACTTTTTTTTCCTCAATGAAGAACCTAATTATATCGAGGAAAAGCAAAAAAAAATAAAGAGAAAATGGAGTCAAAGAGCAGAGAAATCGAAAGTATAAACATCCCTCGTACTTCAGGTTCACAAGGTCAGAAAATGCAGAAAGAGCAGTCAATAAGAACAAATATCCGTAATCAAGAGACGTCTGAAAATTCTGAAAGGAAATGCTGTGAGTGCTGGGAAAACCACATGCAGACACCTAGGGAAGATGACTGGATCGATTATATGAGCTGCAGAAACTGTCTGCAAAATTTCCGTTCTCCATACAAAGCCAAATGCGTCGACTGCAGAAGAAAGTTACTGCCAGAGAAAACTAAATGCGGAGGAGGATCTTGAAAATTTCTTTCATAGCCACTTAGATTCTTGAGTTCATTTGGTTCAAATAATATGTACTTATGATATAATTACTACAGTAATGATGAAATTGAATAATTGCTATGAATAAAGTTCAGCACATTTTATTTACTTGCTTGTTTTTTGGATTTATATGATATTTTCAAAGAACGACATGTCTTTTTGCATAGCAGCATTTATGCGTGACAAAAAGCAACGTCTCAACTGGCATATCCGGGAGAGACGCCGCAAAGCTAAAGTTCTTTTTTTGTCACCCTGTATCTCGGAGGTTCCCATTTCTGCAGGTATTGTACATACAGCTTAACGAACAGAAAACCTTAATAAAACATCGCTGAATTTTCAGCTGTTTGAAAGATTTTCGTATTAGTTATAGAGTAAGTTGCAAAAAGTGTGGCTTCTCTCCCGGAATTACCTTATTTAAAATAACTGACAGGAAGTTAATAAGTGACAGGTTTCAGAGAGAACTATGACCCTATAAATGATCTAATCACAAATATGACATGTCTGGCGACCTGTGAAAATTGTGATGGTACTTGGAAAAAGCAGGAATTTTCTGTACCGGGTTAGCTAGTGTCTATCAGCTGTTCGAGAGAGGGATATGTGCTCAGAGTTTGTTGAACGGTGACGGTATAAATTTTATACGACAAATTTCGATTATCTACTCCTTCGTGCACTTGTACGGGATGAAAGTAGCTTTCAGTTTATGTACTTCGAGATACAATTGTAGGAAAGTTTAAATTGTATCCGTATTTAAAAACAGGACCAATTGGTTGATGAGGGTGTAATTAGAGGTAGTCTGAACTTCGCCGTTAGAGGTAAGCAAGTTGTCAGCTGCGAATTCCTTTGGTATGCCTGTGGAGAAGGGCCTCTGTCACGCAATGGACAAGAGACTGCATGGGTCTCCAGCCTTAATGAAATCTGTACAATTGAATATTTTGTAATTCGATCTTCTAGCCCGTAGCCTATAGCCTAGTTATCAAGTTACTCACTGAGAAGTCTTGGCTATTGGGTTTTAATATGCATATATATATATATATATATATATATATATAACACACACACGCATGGGTATATATTGCATATTCGACACGAGTCAGAAGCCTTTATTTGAAGGGTATAATGGACAGGGAGTGTCTCTCATTTTGTTTCAGCGCCTCACAATTATCGCTGAAAGTACTCCGCTGTGTTGTACAAATAATATCAACGCCAGGCTACACTAAATGTCAGCAGTGGGCTCACTTGTGAACCCTTTCGTTCCAGTGCAGCCCCTGCTTTAATAGAAGCCAATATTGAGCTGTATCGGCATCCGCAAGAGCGTCTGGTGGAAATGCTGTGTAAGGTCCAGCGTGATGTTAAGTGTCCGACATGTAGGCCTACGAGTGTAAGTAATTAAGTCCTGCAACTTTATTTTAACCGAAAGTTGTGGTCGAGTGGTCAGCAGTCCTTGCTCTTTGAAAAAACCAGCTTCACATCTTGTTCCGGAAAGCAGGTACCTAGACTGCGATTCTTTTTTAGGTTTACCAAACCTCTAAACGAAAAGCCCCGTGATATTAGAGCAAATAAGGCGATTACCTTTTCTTTCGTAGTTTTCCCAGTTCGTTATTAATTAATTGCGGTACTATTGAGGGTTTTTGAGAACATGGTGTTGAGGAGAATATTTGGACCTAGGAGGGACGAGGTAACGGGGGATTGGAGGAGATTGCATAACGAGGAGCTAAATGATTTGTACTCCTCACCCAATATTTTGCGGGTAATAAAATAGAGAAGAATGAGATGGGCTGGGCATGTGGCGCGTATGGGTGAGGAGAGGGGGGTGTATAGGGTCTTGGTGGGGAAACCGGAAGGAAGGAGATCACTGGGTAGACCTAGGCGTAGATGGGTGGATAATATTGGGATGGATCTCCAGGAGGTGTGATGTGCGTATATGGACTGGATTGGGCTGCCCCAGGATAGGGACGGGTGGCGGACGCTTATGAGTGCGGTAATGAACCTTCGGGTTCCATGAATTGTGGGGAATTTCTTGACTAGCTGCAAACCAGTTAGCTCCTCAAGAAGGACTCTGCACCGTGGAGTAAGTAAGTAACTATTACAACTTACGTAGCCTGTGATAACCGATTGTACCCATTTAATATGAGAGGTTTTTGGCTTTCCCAGCCATGTAGTCGAGGTCTTCCTTCTGCTGGGGTCCGCCCGGTGCGGCAGAGTTAAAGTGGTGGCAGAAGAGGCGGAAAAATAAATATTTAAATCAAAAGAAAAAGATTTTCTGAACTCAATAAATAGTTCAATAGATATTTGCGACGTTTTAAAAGTTGATTATTTCTGATAGGGGTGTCAATTGTTATTAAACACCCCGCGCGCCAGAAAACCTAGTTACAGCACTGCACGCAGTTAATTGTTTCTACTTTGTAATAGATACAGGCCATGATGAGCATAAAGAACGAATAAACTGATGAAACGAGAAACACAGGTGCAACAGGTAAATATGAAGATAGCGCGAACCTGGGCAAAATCAAGATATGAGGTGATGAATGCTACGTAGGTGCTGGGGACTTTTTGTAAAATGGTCCATGATATTTGTCAAAATGATCAGGATAGTGGTTATACTGAGTAACCTTAGTGTTATCAGACGTTCGCAAAAGAGCTGGGATATATGTCATTATGTTAACATAGAACATTAAACAATGTTGCGCGATACCGAAAAGAAATATTTTGAATATTGTTAAATGCTGTGACTAGGCACTGTTTAGATAGTACAGACACGCAATTGATTCAAGCAGGGCAGCTGCAATTTTCTTCACCTCCGGCGGAGTTACGTATTATTTTGTGTCACCTTTCTTTTAAACATGCTTGTGCATATATTTTAGAACACCAGCTAAGAATTTATCGGTTTTATGGAACATAGATTCTTCCCAATTTTCTGATATGATTGTAAAGTCATGTTACATTTATTTTCAATCTCATTGCTGAAGATTGGTTCCGTTCTTCCTCTTTCAGCATCATTACAATTGAAAGTTATTCTAACAATAGTAACTGTCTTGGGGCCTATTTGAAAGGGAACGTACAATGCACCATAGATAGACAAATTTTTCTGCCACAAATTTCATGTAAACAGCCGGTCTTAAGCCTGCGGTTATTAGATAAAAATTAGCAATGATTATGACGGAATTGTAATCACATCAACAATTGAACACCGAGGTGTGATTTTCAGTACTATTTTGTAATCGGGAGGTATCTACATCGAATCTCTCCCTGAACACAGGCAATCAATACTTTTACGTTCATACTGTGTATATTGAATAACAACTGTTTATATACCAACATATGCAAAAATAAGTAGTGTAAATTTATATTAAATTACTCCGACATGTTTTGGTGTTAATACACCATCTTCAGGGAGTTTACAAGTTGTGTTAACTAAACTTATGAATTATTAAAATGATCAAATACAATATAGTATTGTGTTGTTGCGATAAAGTGTTGGTAAAAGTGGCTGCATATGTAATTCCTGGTTAGGTGTGAGTATGATGAGGAGTTTATTGTCTACTGCGCACCATGCTCACACCTAACTTATTTGTGCATATGTTGGTACATAATAAACATTTACAGGCAATCATGTTTATGTGTGTCCGTCCAAGAGCTAATAGTGGTATAATACATTAGTATGAAACGCGAGAGGCCAGTTCCTTCCATCATCCCTGAATTCTTCACATAGCCAACCACTTAGCAGCACCACATAACCGCTAGGTGTTGCAAGGTAATTGTAAAGATTAAATAAACGTTTCTTTATACGTGGCAATAAGGCATGTGTGTGAGCAGGAAGTTAGCTCCGCTCATTCGTAACCTCGGCCCTATAATAATAATAATAATAATAATAATAATAATAATAATAATAATAATATAAAACAAAAAGAGAAATCATGCACACTGATAGATGTGGCAATACCCGCAGACAGAAATGTTGTGCAAAAGGAAGCGGAAAAGAAGTTAAAATGCAAGAGTTTGTGTATAGAGATACAACGAATGTGGAACCTGAAATGTACGATTGTACCAGTAATAATTGGAGCCACTGGAATAGTAACGAGAAGTTTAAA
>Ga0123354_10021919_pt1 | contig 10073 bp, 8 predicted proteins | sample TergutLab28metaG_2_FD_97872 | JGI IMG/M metagenome (GOLD analysis project Ga0123354, IMG submission 97872) | Labiotermes labralis P4 segment gut microbial communities from Petit-Saut dam, French Guiana - Lab288 P4 | ecosystem: Host-associated > Arthropoda: Insects > Digestive system > Gut ...
ACCTACGCCTTAGACCGCGCGGCCACTGGGACCGACTATATATATATATATATATATATATATATATATATATATATACTTCTTCTATTTTACACGTATTTTTTTTTTTTTAGATGTGTTTAAAGTAATAAATAATATATATATATATATATATATATATATATATATATATATATAAAGGTAATAGAAATGACCATGGGAAGTTTATATAAATATTATATGAATGTTCTTATAATAAAAGCCAATGAGATGCACTATTTTTGAAATTTATTTTGATAAAGAACCCTACATGTTTCAGACAGATCTACTGTCCAGGAGTCTCAACACTGTATACACATCAATAGGTATTTGTCATGCTAGTTACGTTGACTGTCTGCTAGTGAGGTCAGGATTGAGTTCCATCCTGACCTCACTAGCAGACAGTCAACATAACTAGCATGACAGATTCCTATTGCTCTGTATACAGTGTTGAGACTCCTGAAGATGGACAGTAGATCTCTCCAAAACATGTAGGGTTCTTTATCAAAATAAATTTGAGAAATAGTGCATTTCGTTGGCTTTTATTACAAGAATATATCACGAAGCACAGTCCTTTGAATGTCAAATTATATGAATGATTTAGTCATTTTTACTCTATCACGGATGGGCTGATGTGGTGTCCACATGAAGGTATTATTTTTTACTTCATAAAAAGTGCATGAAAGTGGGATAGTATTCTGTATGCAGAAGGATGAGAACATCTCACTAGACAGACCAAAGTTAAAAATGTCAAAATGTTTCACGATTATACAGGATTGAATCCCATCTGCACCTACATATGTGTATGGATAAAGATGGTGTACAGCCCTGTTGATGTCAGCAGCACAAAGAGCTGCTGTATACTAAAAAATCAGAAGTAGAAAAAAATGAATATATATTTTTTTAATTCTGTAATTGCTTAAAGTGTAGTTTTAACTATATATAGGCCTACCATTTGGTGTAACATTTAAATTTCTACATTTTGCCGAAACATTGTATTTATGTTGAATTAAGAGAGACCAATTTGACGTCACTTGCTTTTTTATTTCATTATTTAATGCTCAACATGTTTCAAATGTTAGTACATTCATCCTCAGGAGCTTGCGACTTATTTGTTGAGTTATTTCATGGGTTGCATTGCTCTGGTTCGATGCGTGTTGGTGTTACGTTGTGGTTTGGCTGGGGTGGTGTGGTATCCGGATGCAGGCTGAAGCACAGTAGTGCATGAAATAACTCAACAAATAAGTCGCAATCTCCTGAGGATGGATGTATTAACATCCGAAACCTGCTGAGCATTAAATAATGAAATAAAAAAGCAAGTGACATCAAGCTGGTCTCTCTTTATTCAACTATCAAGATGATGCACAGTCCAATAAACGTAAGATTGTATTTATGTATCTAATGTGATTCTCAGGACAAACAGCAGTAACTGACTGGTCATTTTAATGTAGATGGTTTGCTGCTGTGAGGTTGCAAAGTGAATGTGTAGGCTATATATACATTAGACCACTTTCAAAGGCCGTGCCATGACTGAAGCTGTTGGTCTCCAAGGTCATACTCTGCAGATACAGGTTCAAACCCAGGCAAGTCAAATTGACATTTGTGCTGGAAAAAGTGGCACCAGAACCCATGTCAGTATGATTCCAATAGTGCTCCATACTCATTTAGGATGACCACATTTTGCACTTCTGTATTGTGGAATATTCCCATAATGTCCACAGTATGCCGGCATATGGGGGTTATGGCAATAGCATATAGTATAACATTTTCTGTTGTAATGATATGATTCTAGTTTACATGTATGGTTTATTGCAAAGTACATATTATTTAAAGAATTTTTTGTTTTTAAATTTAGAATGCAAGAATTGGCAATTTTTAAAGAAGCAAAAAAGTATAAGAATTAAAATATTTTTATTTCACAAAAAAATGCAGACAATTAAAACTGGTATACACTTAAAAGTGAAAAGTATTTTTGCAATTTATAAATGATCAAAAATCAAAATTTTAAATTTATCATTTTTGGTTAATTTTCTGGACTTAAAAACGTACTTACTGTTTGACTTCACTTCCTTAAGAAATTCTCTTTCCTTAAACACAAATGTGTAAAAGTCCTAACAAGTGTATTCATAGTTCACCTTTACAGTAGTTCTACTTCCTGTCACTCTTAATGCTGTTCTAATTGTGTTAATGACTCCAGTGTCAGTTCATAGCTGAGAAAACTTGCTTCATGTAAGTGTTGCACATAGCAACAGACAGTAAAAAGAGAGTAACTGTACAACATATGGAAGACCACTGTCTGCTGCCAGAACTGACTCAGTATGTTGCTAATAGAAATAGTTTGCTTACATTCATTGTTTAGACAAGATGCAATGCAAATTCTTTGTATAATTCATCCAAGTTGATAGATGTGTTCAAGTTTAAAATTCAACAGCTTTTTAAAGTCAAAATATGTGATGAGTTTCCCTGGAGCATTATGCCATAAGACATAACTGAGTGAAAAAGGGAATGATAAAGGATCTTCAGAATAAAAAATAAGACAAATATGGTTTAATATTTTGAATTAAGTAATGTGTCATGCTTAGTATTTGTCAGCGAATCAATGTGGTTTAATCACGTTAGTGAACAATCAACAAATAAACCAAGAAATTTTGTGTAACTAATAGTAGGAATAGATTTATTATCATAATTAACGTTTATTTCAATTTAGTTATTATTTTTAGTGTGAAATTATTAAATTGGGTTTTGGTAAAATTTAAGGAAAGTAAGTTTTGTTTAAACCAATCACTTAAAATTTTAAATACAGTGTTGATGTTTTTATTAAAGTCAGTAGGATGTGAATGGAACAATAAGATGCTAGTGTCATCTGCAAATAGAATATATATATATATATATATACATACAACATAAATATTATACTTTGTACATTTATTGTGATACTAGAACAGAAGAGGGGCGAATCGCCTTAAAATTTTGTGTCGATTCGGTTTTCAGCCATAAAAACTGGAATTTATAGAGACAGTTGTTGCCACCGAAATCAAACCACTTTTCCAAATATTCGAGAGACTGGTCATAAGAGGCGAGTTTTTCGTAACAGAAATAGAACTTCTTTCCTCAAGTTTTAAATAATACCACCCGCGTTTCTTCTCCAGTAAACGTGTTTTTTTTTTGACCTCGTTTCTCAATTTTTCCGTCACGGTTAGTTCTAGTTCTTTTCTGGTGCACTGCAAAGGTCGAAGTGCGTTTTTAAGAAGGGCACAGTATTACAGTTTTAAACACGCTTCCTCCCTGGCTGCCTCACCACTCTCGCACATCTCCAATTACTTCTAAATTTGTCGAACCCAGCTGTCTACTCCTAATGCTAAGAAATACGACTTAACAGAGGGCCAACATTTAGCAAACTTTTCGACTGGAGGGTAAAAAATTTCTATAGTATGAAGATTACTGTTTTGTGGGATGTGGTGCAATGTAATTTGGCAGACAGGTGCCGCCGTTTCAGACGAACCTGCCGCCACCATTACGGAAGAAAACATTGTACCACTTTGAGTACAAAAGCAGTACGTTCTTCTGCAACGTTGGTACTTATCTGTCGAACCACACTGTGTCATATCCCAGAAGACAGTACTCAAATAAAAGTAAAACAAATTAATTTACTTAATTAGCTTAGTTATGAAGTTTAAAGCATGTCTGAATACGTGAATCACATTAGGGCTTGAAACTCTTAATAAAAATTACTAAAACAATTCGCTCGGTAACAAATTGTGCTGTTGCTAGGCGCTGTGTAGATTCACCTCTACAAAGAACGTGCGCAATTGGTGGAGAATGTAACCAATGGCAGTTCGCGTCACAAGTCCGATCAGCTGATACAAAACGATTGCCTGGCGGCGGTGCATTCAGGAAGAGAAGCTGTCAGTTTGAAGTAGGAAGCGCAGACGTTGACGTTTGAAAGGATTAGAATAGCGAAATATATCTGTGACTGTGATTCATTGGAATCGCTTCTTCGTTGTAATACTTAGGCATCACAGTTATAAATAAACTCGTGTATATTGTTTCGAAGCATTTGCGCTTCACAACTTACGTTATTTCGCTATTTTTCTGAGCCGGTGTCAAAAATGATGAAACGCGATCACATCGAACACTTCATGGAAGACTCTTCTCGCCGCGATACTACAAGACTCAATGGTGTATTTAATAAAATTTCGGACATTTTGCAACATCAGAATTCTGTATCGAGGCAGAAAATGTCGTCAGAAGTGATCGAATCCATTCTTCCGGAGAGGTTCAATATCCCAATTTCCGGCCGTAAGTATTAACATTTATTTACATGTTGTTGAACTCACTGTCCTCATTTTAATTTCCTCAAAAAAAAAGTGTGATATGGTCCATTTTGATTTTGTGTATCTGTTGTCACTGTGTATGGTTTCGACCCAAACCTCTCGATGGTTTATGAACTCTGAATAATCTAAGGGAATTGATGGCTTAAATTGGGTACTGAGTAAGTAGTGGCACTGTTTGGGTTAGCGTCGATGTTATTTAATATCTGGGTTCGGGGACAGAAAAGTTTTTGAGAACCACTGGTGTGTATTATATCTTTAGAGTTTATTCTCTGTAATTTACCACCTTTATTTCGGCAATTTTATTTCATTCGGCCTTCTTTGAGAGTGTAAGTGAATCAATAAATAAATGTGTAAACTATCATTGAAACAAAGGAAGATACATTCGAGAACAAAGAAACTCCCCGACGCTTGCGCGCAGACCCTGCGTACCAGAAATAACGATTTCCATGCAGCTCAGCTGTTAGCATTTCCAGCTGATCGATTTGAACTGGGTTAGCTCTCCTGCTGTTTTGCTCTTCTGTTTATACGTATGTAATAAGTTGCTGTTTTTTTCCCCGTTAAACAATAAAGTTCTTGGCAAAGATGTTTCTGTAATTAGTACTTGAGTGATGCAGATAAAGGCGATTATAATGAAATTTGGCACTGCTCCGGGATCGCTGTTTGTTCTCTTCGTGCTTCACTGTAAACGTACACATTGGTTAAGGGGGGAAAAGCTGACAGCACGGTGACAGTTACACATGTGGCGTTCTTGCTCTGAAGTGTAGCAGCAGTTAACTGACGAAATGTGCTTTGCAGTGTCACGATACGTCCTAGCGTAACTCGGTAAAAAGTAAAGGGTGTGTTGTGCTGCATCTTATGGCAAAACGGCTTATATCGTGTTTGGTTAAAAATCTTTTGTGTATGGGCTCACAGATCAGCTGTTGGTGGTACCATAATCTCTGGTGGTTTTTTTTAGTTTAATTGTTCAGTTACAAATACATTTTATTAGTACATAGCATTTCGGAAAGGCTGAATTCTTACCGTGCTTCTAACCGCTTACACAGTGGAGAAACTATTTTTGCTTTTGACATAACTATTGTTTTTATTGTTTTGGGTCGACAGTCATTTTTTATTAATTGCGATCCATGTTAGTCATTGTCAGCTATGGAGGTCATGTGCCATAAAATTATTAGTGTGGTTATATTGTGTTGCACTCCGCGTGTGCAGGTAGAATTAGAACAAGCGTAAGAACATAAATAAGCCCCCAGAATTACACAGAAATTTTATCATGACGGGACATTTGTCTATTATTCAGCTACATACTGGTATGTGGCTGTGATTAAACAAACAGGAAGAGTCTGGGGGCCTGTTTCAACCGGGCTCGGTCGGTCATTCTTGTACTACATGTAGACTGATGCAACTTTTCCAACATATCGGTAATATCCCAGGATATTGCGACGGGGTTGACGTGTCTATCGAATCATCGACATGAGATTTCGTGATTATGGTGAAACTTGTGCCTGAGTGTTTCATACGTTTATCTTCAGTTACGTTTTGAAAAAAAAAAACTTAGAACCGTGATGTACACAATATGGTTTCATTGCCAGATTCGTTAGCAATATAGATAACTGATAAATGTGCATCACAAATACTTCGTGCACAAACTTGTTAGGACGAGTCCAGACGTGATTCGAATTTGTTGTTCGGTTAACAAAGCAAACAAAAATAAACTAGTTGAATGTTATACGACACCCCCCACTCTGGCCACGAAGTGGGACGGAAACAGCCGAAGGTGATCGAACGCAGAGAGAGTCACGTACACCACAGATACGGGACGGGTCTATAAGAGTGTCAACAGCTGTTTTGCGGCTGCAGTCGAGAAGTTTCTGTGGAAGGGAGAGGTAGAAGAGATGTCCTTGAGAATGGAGGTTTTGCCGTGTCCAGTGAGCGTATATTTTTCCGGCAGTGGAGGTAGGTTAAATATGACTCTTTGGAAACGATTTGTTTGTAAAAATACAATTCGCATATATTCCGGAATACAAGAAGGTGTTCGACGTTCCTCTTTTTTTGTTATTTCTGACTTTGACGCTGTAGGTGACGGGTTCTAATGTCGGTCGGGTGTGCTGTGAGGTCTGTGGATTTTCTTCGCCCCTGCCGGAATAATATCTGGGATATTTATGGGTTGATTTACAAATAGTGACGTAGATGGGGTGAGTAGTAACGGTGGCCACCCCTGACCGAAATTACAAACTTTGTCTCTGTGTTAAAATTTGATTTTTTTGCGTAACGTATTCATTTTGCAAACGCCGGGGGGCAGCCGCACCAGCTCCCTCCCCCCTAGGAGCTCCCCTGCTTCCAAATCCTTTACATTGGATCATTCTACCATTCAGCTTTATAGTTCCAGCTGCTGACACTGTCGTAAGTTTGCAATAAGTGTGTATAATGATTTTTTTCCTCTCCAGCTGGCGCTTCACTCAGACCGGCCGGCCCCCTAATGCTAGAATTGGCTGCATTGTAGCACTGTGTAAACGGCTTAATAAGTTTTAAATATTGAATTACCGTTAATTTCGGCTGTATTGCAGGTGGTTACCGTGATTGCGGATATGACGATTCGGAAGAGGAAGCCGGCGCTTGTCAGGCACTTGCCCGGCGGCTGGAAAGTGAGCTGCGAGCAGCAAAATCAGCCCAGCTGGCTTGCGGTGAGGTGCTGCTACCAGCTGACCTGCTGCCTCGCATAGCCCGCGATGTGCTTCGGATGGCAGAGAACGAGCCCTGCGGACTGAGGTCAGTAGTTCGATACCAAGCTGCCACATCCTTTCACATTGTAAAGAATAATGGCAGGATTTTTATTTTGGTTTTTTGTTTTATATTTTTGTTATCTTTTAATTTGATTTTATTTATTTTAAAATAACATATTAAAATAATATTGACAATGTTTAAGCTGATAGGTGAGGGGGATACAATATATTAGAAGGAATGTGTTAGCTTGGTGCTGGGAAGATGGAGACAGCATGCTGTTTCGGAGTGTCCATAACTACCTTCCATACCACATGAAGGCCATGATTTAAAATACTGTCATCATGAAAACTTCAAAATTGTCAATTGAAGCCCTCGTTTTCAGTTTAGACTTTTTCCATAGTCACAATGTAACGTGACATTCTGTGTTTTCAGGGGATGCACTCTCTTCATTAACTTCGAGAATGACCACGTGTGCAGGCGGATAGGGACCATCAAGTGTGACCCCAGTACAGTGTCCACCTTCGAGCTGTTTCTCACGCTGAAACAAGACAGCAGTTCATGGCACTCCCTGCTGCCACAATTTCTCAAGTGAGTCTCATCATCATAAATGATCATCTGTAATTATCGTCATCATGGCGAAACATTTGATTTGTGGGAGATTTCCAGGACTGCACCTATACCTAACTCTGCCCCATCATGTTACAGGAATCTGACAAGAGGTGGCACGATAATGATCAGCCAGGGTTTCACGCTCGAGAAGAAGAAACTGTACCGCAGCTACCTCGAGTAAGCAAGACGCCCGCCGAGCCAATCACGAGAGCCAAGACTGATGTCCTCTGCCATGCAGGAGGAGATAGCTATATAACTCAGGGCCAAATTGTTTCTTGGCATTCTGGGAATCTTGCATAGACATGGTCTGTGGAATTGTAGTTGTAGAATCTTGTTTAGCAAAGATTACAGGATAAATGTAGCGCAGAAGAGGACCATTCAGGTTGCTGTAATGAAACTAAATGAAGGTATCACATGCCACATGAAATTGACTGGTTGTCTTCCATTGTGCTCATTTCAAAATATTCTGTGAGGCAGGATGTATGACTTGCACTTCTTTAAGAGTACCTGCTATACTTTAGACCAGTGTCATCTGTGTGAGCGTGGTAATCGTGTTCCGTATTTTTTAAAGTGTTTTCGTGATTTGTGTGTGAATGGACAAAAGGGGTTACGTCTCTTCCTCATTGTTACAAGGGGGGAGGCCATGTGAACACCCTCTTTTTTTTTTTTTGTGATGGTTGCATTTTAGTTGTTTGTCTTCTTTTATACATAAAAAAATGTCTACTGACTAAGCTGCTAGTTTTCTCGTCCCTCGGAAAGTTCAAGTCACGCCAGTGCGAACAACACTTTTGTTCGCCTTTCGGTCTGCCCATAGTCTGCTTTTAGATTTCACTCAACACCAAAGATGAAACATTGCAGGTGCTTGATCTCAGCTGGAAGTTCAAATATTTTACATTTTGTAAATGAAGCTGTAGTGGGGTGATGGAAAGAGGTCAGTGGAAGAGTCGCACCGAGGGGTTTTCGCTTTTACTCTCCACTCCGCTGTGGCCTGTATCAGAGTGTTAGGTGCTATCAGAGCCTACCATTACTGACCGTTCAGTATGAGGGGAATGTAGCGAGTATGCCGGGGGATTAACGTTGCGGGCGAAGGGAGATACAGAAGTCAGTATGACTTCTGTGCATCACCTTACTACAGTCCTTCATGTCAGGAAGCATACATACTTTGTGCTTGGACTTGTCAGACTTTTTTTTTTAGTGGCAGGAAGCACTTTTCTTGCAGCTGGGATGTAGGGCTGTCCAACTGGTTCCTTATTTATAATCCATGATTGGCTGGTCATCATAATTACGTAACAGAGGACAATGGACAGTCCTGCTCCTTGTGCTATGTTTGTAGAGAGCAGCGAAGTCAATAAATACTCCATTTCATTGTGATATATCCCCTCGTCCCCTTTCTTCATGGGGTGTTATATCCGGTGGGAGGGGACCGGCTGCTAGGATACGTGCTCATTGTGGTGGGCCTCTAATATCTTCTTTTGAGCAGTATTCCTTGTTTGTCAGATTTTATATTTGTCTTTCATGTACAGATTATGAGAGTTTACTGTTGTCATAGATTAATGAAATTTATGCTTTTTGTATGGCATCATTTGAGTGACGAAAACGAAAAAAAAAATAAAATAAAAAGAATTAAATAAAATTGTTAGAAACTACTTTTGTGTGTTTTTGTATTTGCATGACCCACAGTATCATATTCATGTGTAATGTTCATATCGTGACACCGTGCAGTCTTGTGGGTTAGGAATGTTCTGCCTAATCTTAAGGCCTGAAGTGAAGATTGAAAGATGGTTACTGGAGCTGTGTTTCTGTTGAACATTCGTACTTGCACCACAGACACGGCAAGGTACCGCAACTCAAAAGGCTATTTACGCATTACCCTGGGGAACAGGTGAGATGTAAATGGTTGATGATTAACCTTTTGGCGCCGGAATTATTTTTTGATTTTAGCACACCCTGTATATAAAATGTGAATAATACAGGAACCAAATAGGTTAGAATTATGAAACAAACTGCATTTTGAAGAGAAAAAAAACTGAGAGTATATAGCATGTTTAAAATATTTAGTACCGATATTTGTTGAATAAATACGCAAAATGCAACTTTAGAGGTTAGCAGTGCGGTACGACCACTATAGTTGACATTAGGCGTCAAAAGGTTAAGAACGAGCCTGTACAACTTGGAAAATGGTGAGGTCCATATTGCTCCAGATGCATCAGTTATGGGCCACAGGGTTAGATTCCAGGCGGGGGGGGGGTAATTTTTTAATAAATCTTCAACCTACTGTGGTGGGTATTGAAATGTTTGTGCATGGTTTATGAAAAACTTGACTGCTATTAGAAGGGGGGGGGGGGGAGATCGTGAACCCATTTTTTAAAAAAAAAACCGATTATTTCGCGGTGC
>Ga0123354_10021920_pt1 | contig 10073 bp, 9 predicted proteins | sample TergutLab28metaG_2_FD_97872 | JGI IMG/M metagenome (GOLD analysis project Ga0123354, IMG submission 97872) | Labiotermes labralis P4 segment gut microbial communities from Petit-Saut dam, French Guiana - Lab288 P4 | ecosystem: Host-associated > Arthropoda: Insects > Digestive system > Gut ...
CTGCTATATAGAAAGATATTCGAACCGGGAACCTCCCGAATATGTCTGAAGCTTCACATCTTTCCCACCTTTCCCCGCCCAAAATTATCTTCACCTACAACCCCCTCCCCAACCCCCCCCCCCCCAAAAAAAAAAACACACACACACACACACACAATGAACATATATTCGAAATACTGCGTCAGAATATCGAATTCACATAGCACTAGCACAACAAGGAGGCAAGCATACAACCCTAAACACGCCTCCGAACCCTCCACATTACATAATATGGACAAGAAGGGAATCTAAAGCGCCTTAACAGAAACAACACAAATTCCGCAGCAGCGCGTATTGGGCTTTATATTAGCCAGCTGTATCTGCTGAGATGTTTATTGTAATTACGTGTTGCAGCTAAAGACGCATTTGGTTTCGAGAGAGCTACCCATCACAAAATGATTACTGCATTCACGAAGCACAACAGCAGAGAAATGAATTTGTAATGCATTTGTGAAACAGCTAAAAAGTTCATAAATTTCACACTACTTCCGTCCACCCTCACCCCTCTAGTCTGTGTCAAGTAAGCCACCCATGGCCTTCTCACACATTCTTTATAACTATTTACAAGGCTTTACTCCCTAATACCTCTAAATCTCAATTTCCGTTATTCTAAGCTACATGCATTGCCGATAATTTTAGCGTGAATAGAATGTCTTAAACAGGCGACTGTGTCCTTTTGACCACCACACTATGTCACGTGCCTGACTGAAGGTCGTGAACAGGCCAGACAAAGCACTACACCGAAGATACTCATGCAAGATATATAAGCACGGAAAATGAGCAAGCTCCCCGGATACTAGGCGATGAGTACTCATTTCAGTCACAGCAACTATTATGCGCTCTATTGATCCAGCAATCATACATTTCCTTACTTTTAATACATGTAAATCCCAATTGCATTCCACACTAAGTAAAGGATTTAAGTGACAAAAATTTTAAAACGAAGGTCCGATCTTTAGCATTCATTCCAAAGGAACACAGTAAGTGATAATTACGAGTTTTTAGTATTTATTCTCGTTACACGTGATTGAGCCATGTCTGATAAAGTCCCTGGATTATATCTGTTGACGTATTCCGTCTACCATAACTTATTGTACAGTTGGTAACAACGATGGCAACCTCGATACCTTCAACCGTCCTTCAATGCAAGGCTACTTTCAGGTCAAGAAGTGAGGTACATATGTACCATTACTTCAATGTGGCAGGTCTTAAATTTTGCTCGTGCAATAAGCACGATACTTCGAGGAGTTTGTGAATGTACAGCAGTATTACAGTGCTAACAGCTCCGCACAACAAGGCATAAACAATCCTTACCTATGGCACTACATTAGTTACATTCAGAATTCGATGCAATAATTCCAGGGGTTCCGACGTATTTAAACTCGCAATTACGAGACGGTGTAAAAACGAGCGCTGTCAGTAGCTCTAAAGCTGATAAATAATCACATGGTGTCTTGCGAACAACGGTCACTCGAAACAGGCGCGTGAGGAGAGCTCTTGTGGGAGCTATATGAACGTACAGAGAAGAAAAGAGCATCGCGTTGCCATGGTGACAAGGAACGCTTCCTCCAGATAACGAAGTTCACTTGGCCACTAATAATGTAAACTAATATTAATGACATACTTTGGTTATGAACAACACACTAACTTATTTAACACCCCCTAATTAGTGCCTTATCACAGCCTACTGTTTACACATCTCAGCCACAACTAAATTACTGCTTCGTATCCGTTAATCCTAATTAGAAAACAACACACACTATTCAGTATAAGCACAGACGTCTGTTTCCTGAACTATAACGGCAGTGGGCGTGAAGGATCTACTGTCATACTATCTAACTTCAAACTGCATTGGCGGTGTATCCAACTATAGACAGTAAGCACACTATAACGCGCTCATGTTTTCAAAGCGTTACGTAAATACGACGTATATTCGTCACGAGTTTCTATGTGCTACGTTTGTAAACTACAACACAACGCGACAAACAGTGGACACTAAACACAAGCCATGTGTCTGAGCGGGTACGTCACGCCGCGCTGATGTCGACGTCACGCCGAGACGAGGCAAAGCGTACTAGAATGCGATAGAGCTAATGCAACTCAGCTTTCCTACCCCAACCGGGAGATGCCACCACAATCGCTTTTGATTCCTCGTCCTAGGTTACATACGAACCACAATAACACACTTCAATACACTAAAATTTATTCACGGACAGATAAAAACCAACAGCTCATGACCGAATTGTATCGCAACCCTGTCTATTCTTGTTTTATTTTGTGACGCGTGTAGCAGCTCAGACTGTACGGCGTCATATAGTTTCATAACTAATGAGCTACAGTGGCTGATGACAATTTATGATTTGTCTCACACTCTTCACTTCTACTGCACTCTTTCAATTTACTGACTAATTCGGGAGGGGTGGAACTAGTCACGCAATGGAGAAAAGTAACCACCGCAAAATCTCTTCTCGTGATCCCTCCGATTGTCTCCGCGAATCTGTTACAATAATTTGTAATGGCAAATACGCAGCTACATACAAATGCAACGTGTCACTTACGTAGGATATGATAAGGTGTAAAAACAGTTATAAAACCGAGAAATTTTTACTTTTCAGGGCTAATACACGTATGTGTGACGAAACTTAAATAGGTAACTTGAGACTCATGATTTTGTGGCGGGCAGTTTCACACCGCGATTGTCTTGGTTTTTACACCTTAGTGTACGTACAAGAACAAACGGCATCACACCTCAGAAATACCACAGCCTGAAGATCGTATTACAATAACGTGGCTGCTGCAGCTCAGAAAGTTTCAAACAAAGAGTATACCACTATATGATAAGGGTGATATATAGTAATACCACAATATAGTGTAGAGCTGTTTAGAAAGGACAGAAATATAAAGAACTGGAAGTAAACAGTACATTTGCACGTATAACCACATTAACTTGCGGTGCCGTGCAGGCCGGCACAACAGGACACCGCCATTCAAAATTCCTCTATTTGTAAGGTACAAGAACGTACGACTAATACATGTCCCTCTGAACGCGAGTTTCCACATACAATTGGCGACAAAAAAAGTGACTTCGACCTCTCTTACTGAATAATTGATACCAGGACGTGCTAAAAAATTTACACTTCTCGAAAACGACCTGCTAAAGTAAACAGGTCTACTTACTACGACTTTGAATCGCCAAGGAGTCCCTGCGCGTACTGTTAGAGACCAGGCAATACAGAGTTCGTGCATTCGAATCCCGCTTCGGTAAGGATGTTTGTCAGTGACCTACATATTGTCTCTAGTCATATTAGTAAATCGAACGTCCGCTTCAAACATAAACATAAAGTGAGATTTTAGGTGATTACGAAGTAAACTGTCATGCGGCTTGTTCTTCTGCTCTCACGATGCAGACAGCACGTCGGTATACATCTGCCAGACTACACATTGCTATGTCTCATAGGACAACTGTCTTTTTAAGTAGGCTATAAAGTCTCGAGGTCTTACAAAGAATTCACGAAGTTCCGTGCGTCACCGCTCAAGTGTGCACAGCCCACATGTTCATACAGCTAATAAAAGATAAAACCTGGCCTGGGCAGGCCCTTAGGGCTCCCAGAATTTCTAAACAATCGGCAAATGAAGGTGGCAAGGTTGTCAGCCCTACGTACCGGCCGCCTTTACCAACAAGGACATATCCATGTACACATTCTGTTCCCAGGGCCTTAGTAGCTCGCGCCACCGCGTACCCCCACTTCCAATAATACAAGAAATTTAAAAGCAGTGCCAAGATGTAGGTCTCTAAAAGAATTATATTCAGCTTCACAAAGATGGACATGCAGACAGACAGGCAGACGAAAAGACGGATACAAGCAAATTCTTCAGGGAGTTGTAAAGAAAGGAATTCCGTTCCCCCGGAACAGTAATGAAAAGGTGTGTCAGAAGAGTGGGTGAAGAAAAAATAAAACCATACTCGACTTTGAGGGTATGAAGTGCATATGACATGCGGTGTTAGTGCAGACAACTTCTGCGTTCCAGAACCTGAACATACATGATGTCACGTTTTCACACTTTGCAGTTACTTCACGCGAGAATGCATGAACGCACGGGAAACCAAGAATATGGCATGAGATGGAAAGAAAAGGTTTGAGTAAGCAAAAGGAAAGAAATATACGACCAAGGGAACCGACACAGAGAATAGTATAAATGGGGTGGAAGGAATTAGATATGGCACGCTGACAAGAATTTCATAATAAAGCAGTTAAATGAAGGACGGCCCCCAAAAAAGAGCGTTACAGAAACTATTACGGTTTATATTCCGCAGCAACTTGGTAACTGCAGTTGCGTCTATCAGAGACATCGGGAAGCCGGCTACGAAACTGTGGGCCTAGAAAGTCTTATAAATAATGATACAATTAACGTTTCTTCAAATGGAGTAACACAAACTGCAGCGAAGGGCAACTTAACCTTTCTCCTTATCCCTGTTCCATGGATATTGTTCGACATTTACTTGCCCATGATATATTTTATCATATCCGGAAATTATTAAAATTTTATTAGCAGCAGGCACCATAGAAAGCATAAGGATTGGAATTATAGATATAAACAATATACAGTCAAACACAATTAATGATTTTATTAAGGTGTATTTCTCACATTGCTTGTTCAGCGACATGTTTCGGCTCTAGTTATGAGCCATCTTCAGGTAGATTACTTTTCTTAGTAAGGTAAAATATACAATTAGCAATGCTACTGTTTTTGTTGGTGGGCCGGATAGCTCACTCGGTGTAGCGACTGACTACAGGCAGGACGATCTGGGGATCCAATCCCGGTGGGGGCGTGATTTTCCGCCCGTCCAGACCGACCCTGGGGCCCACCCAGCCTCCTGTAAAATGGGTACAGGGTCTTTCCCGGGGGTAAAGTGCGGCCGGGGCGTGCTGCTGACCACTCACCCCCTTCTAGTACCCACCCTCTGGGCCACACCGGGCCTGTAACGGGAACACTTTACCTTCTTACTGTTTTTGTTACCTACAAGATCTCGTATAATATATAAACATTTTAACATTGATTCCACTGCATAGCAGTAATAAAATTAAGTTAGTGGGGGATAATTATATAAAATATTAAAATTACAGGGTATTAAAATCATGGAATGTGGTGTGGGTACTAAAATTATTCTATTTAACTGTGTTTATGGGTCCTTCGTTGATGCAGTGGTTTTTTGTGAAGATGTAACATAGGTCTATGGAAGTTATCGCAAGTTTGTCGACCTTCTGTGACAGCACTTTTGGTCGTTGGTAATTGATGTATATACTTGTTATTCAATAGAGGATAACTGTATTAAGTCGTTTAAGAATTAATGTAGAATGTTTCTCTTGGAAATATGGTGTATGGACTTCATCAGACAGACGGTATGTTTCTTTATGTTGCATATTTTGAAGTATTTGTTGACTGATTTATGTTTACGTTTGTGCCGAAGAAAATAATTTCTTAAATCGTTGTACGTAGTATTATTTACTTTGTGAGTGGAGATCGTTGAACATACGTGCGTCTATTCCTTGTGGTAAATATGGATTGGAAGCCATCAATGTGAATTTAATGAAAAGGATGTGAAATTTGTTGCCTTCGCCGACAGGATAAATCGCGGTGGGTTCGTCTACAACGTCGGCACATCTACAAGAACATACTGTCACATTCCGGAAGATAGCCATTTTTATGTCATTTCTGCCAAAATGTCAAGTAATATTTTTAAAACCCCTGCTTATAGTGCAGTCCTGCAACATTCGAATATCACGTCAACCCTTGTGAACAAGAAACCTCTTTAGAAAAGAGGCAACAACAACATTCAGTTATGCGTCATTCCAAAATGCTTTCAAACTCGGACATAACCCGTAAAAATCGAAGGGAAGAGAGTACGCAACATGCGTTAAATTCGGTAAAACCGAAACGACAGAGAAGTTAACACGTTCGTCCTTGAAACAGAAGCAATGCAAAACGTGAACAGCACAGGTATAGGATGCAAGCAAAAGGTGGGGTAGTGTGACAAGCAGGAGGTGCCTGGATCCAGACCACCCACAGAAGTGGAGGCAGACAATCGTTCACACAGTTCGGCTAGCGAGTTACTTACGCCGTAAAAGCAGGCAACTCATCCTACTGAGATGTTTCACTGTCAGCCTAAACACAGGCGTAACCTTCAGAGACTTCGCTGCTTCATGATCCAGCAGTGTAAATGCAGAACGTGGGGCGCAGCGCCATTATTACTGTCTTTAATATGATAAGTTTTCGTACTGTATTTACATTACGAGAAGATATTTGAGCCCTTGGAAATGCAAAACGAGGAGTTTCACGAGTTGTACACCTCACCAAATACTACTCGTATAATCCAATCAAGGAGAATGAGATTGACAGATCGGGGGACCCGTACGGAGGAGAAGAGAAATGCATACAGAGTTTTGATGTGGGAACCTGCAAGAAGAGACGACGTGGACGTTATAGGCTTAGATGGGGTAACAGTATGAGAGACATTCAAGGAACAGAATGGGGTGGTATGGACTGGGCTGAACAGGTAGGGGGCTCTTGTGAACACGGTAATGAATCTGTGGAATCCATAAATGCAGGGAAGCTTTCGAGTAGCTGAGGAAATACTACCTTCTCAAGAGGCACGAAGTTCCTTGAAGAAGTTACTTGGTTAGCAGGCTAACACGTTAGTTCACATTAAGAACCGTCGCCATGCGATCGGTTAAGAAGAAATGACTTCTGGGAGTTAAGCGTTTGCCACGAGTACAGTTACTGCGACTAACTGACGTTTAGAAGAGCCTCGTCGCCTTCTTCAGGATCCAGCAGTCTAACAAGAAATGTTCCACGCAGTTACTTACCATATGAACAAAAATTCGAATGTATTACGGAAGTGTCCAGAGGGGACAACATTTAATCACTAACAAACAAATTACAATAAATTTGTAACAAATGTCTTTTGAACAATATACAACGGGATAATCCTTCACAAACAGAATTATTCACAACAGACAGAGCCTCTGACAATCTTTATTCAGTTTTCGGCGTCCAGTATCTTCTCTGTCATATCTGTACGCCACGTAATCGTGGGTCCATCCTTTAAGAGTTTAGAATAATAAGGACGAGCTAAGCTTCCGTCATTTCTCTAATAAAATGGGAAGGAAAGAACTGTCTTCATCTGCTCTGCAGCTCACTGTTACGTCTGTGACGCCACATGTAACTGACAACACTTGTTACATTCTAAAGCTGCTTTCTTGAAATCAAATTAAAAGCGGTCAGACCCAGGCTTTTTACAGAGGAGAATGCGCTTCAGTTCCGGATGACTTCAAGTGAGACGCACGGTGACACATTAGCAAATTCCTTTGCAAGTTTTTTTTTTGGGGGGGGGGGGTTTCCCTGCTAATCATTATTGTCTTACTTCTTCATACTCATTTATCACCGAAACCTGACGCGTGCGACAGCCTAGAACAGGCAGCACAAAAACGCCTTCTGTCTTAAGTCAACAGCTTCGTCTCCCTGCCGTGGCAGTTGGACAATCATGGCTAATGGAAGATCTTTTAATGAAATGAAGCAGAACCATGCCCTCAGCTTTTAATTGTCACGTAATCACAGGGACTCCCATTCGAGTGCGTGCATAAATCGTCTGGGTAGATGTACGTTCCATGAATTCCTATATTTATAATCAAAACAGCAGAAAAGGGGCAAAGAGGGCAAAGAATGTGAGAATTAACAGCAAAGACTGCTCAGAAACTGGAAATTAATTATTGAATACCATAGGTGAAGAATCGATATCGACATTAATGAACATTATAATGAAAACTGGTGGGTGTAAAAGATAAACCAAATATTAAAGATATCGCAGCTACGACACGGTCATGTCGGTGAAAGGTGCGGGCACCATCACCCTATAGCTTGCCATGAAGACACACACAGCTCAAATGTTTCTTTAATCTCGGCGCCAGATGGGGTGGGTGTTCAACTCCACGCCCCGGCCGCATTACCCATGTCAATGACCCTGCACTCACTGTACAGGAGGCTGGGTGGGTCCCAGGGCCCGTCGGTCATGTTGCTACGTACATGTATAGCGAATAACAAATACAACACTATAATAACAACAATACTAATGATAACAATAACGTAGTGAGTACCCACAGAAAATTCAACAATTCCCTAAAATGAAATGTGTCATATGGAAAGGTAGCTGGTTCCCTCGAAACACTGCGCAGGGGACCCTCCGAGCTCCACGCACGACAGTTTGAGAACCCCCGCCACCACAGCTAAACACGTCGCCAGAGAAATGGGCTGTAAACAGCTGTTAAGAACAGCATAAGCAACAGAAATATTGCCGCACATGTAACTTGGTCACCATGTGAAACAGAAACCCGTTTAAAAATAGAAAGAAGACACAGAGAGTGAAAAACGTTGCAAAAGACAGCCATCTTGCATTGCATCGAGCATGCCGACGTTAAAGTACGGCGGCGTCCTGGCACAGTGATAAAGGGCTACTTGCAGCACGCTGCAAACTGAATCAGTGCTAGCTGTCCTCCACTTGGAGTACCTCAGCTTGTTATGTTACACGCCACATACAACCACAGCTGCCACGTGGCTGCAGACAAATACAACAACATGAACGAATCTACACGCTACAGCGCGAACGAAAACACTCAGTAAATTTACGTCTACGACAGACTGAACCGCAACTCTGCAGAACCTTTTGTCATAAAACCAGTTCACAATCCACAGAACTGTAACGTATGTGAATTGCATTAGAATACATAAACTGTTTAAAGTGTTTCAGCAGTCTCGGAAACTGGCATCATAGGTTATAACCTTAGCAGATGCATCGATGTTCGTCTCCTTTCCCTATGTTTCTGTGTCGTACAGTGGAGGTAAAGGTAAGTAAAGTCTTGTGAAGGGCCAACCCCCCTCCCCCGTTCAAAGAGACCCTAATATGTCCAACAACAGATCAAAACCCAGAAAATAAGCACTAGCCCGTAAACACCACTGAGGAGAAACACGACAGCATGTGAAGGTAGGTATATGTTATGCTACTGCTTCCCATTTCAAACCCACACATTGTCTGGCCATTATACCATGACTAGGGCGAGCGTCCCTCCCTAACGCATTTAAACCGCTGCGTATTTTCACTTCCGTGCGTGCTGTTCGGCCGTGACATTAACAGCAGGGAAATATAGCACATGACACGTGATCGACCTGTCACTAAGCACTTGTGTTGCTGTTACAAGAACGTAACCGGTTACAGGCGACTCTCTGTACAATAGCAGCGTTCGTTCTAGGCGTCTCCACACACCGGCTGATGTACTTCAGTTTTCAATGTTTACCTGCGCCATTAGTCACCTAACATCGACGCCACAATGTGTCAATACACCGTCCAGCAGGCGGTCAGACATAGCCGAATTCACAATTACGATTTGTTAGCTGCCTTCTTATTTATTTTATACTTCTTTTGATTCTTTAATTTTGCATTTACTTCTTTTATTAGCTTCGAGTTTTACACACTTTTTCACTATTCTTGTGTCTTAGGGCGTGTGACAAGTATCAATGTTTAACTTAGACTTTAACGGTCGAAATCGTGCGTAAACAGGAACGTCTTACCCTGTCTTTCACAACTCCGTTTTACGCGTTTTCAACATAGAATACACGTCGATTTCAGAAAAACACCTGTGGTGTATAATAAGAGTTACCTGTCAAAACACCACGACAGTAACGTGATACAGTAGTCACAGCAGGTTCTTGTATCAGTATTTAAGTAACAGGGCGATCACAATTTAGCTCTCTTAAAGATCTCTTAAAAGCATAATGTCATACTCTTAAATTCTTAAATAACTGTAAGTGACTGACTGTCTGGCTTACTAACTGGTTTACTGACTTCCTTACTGACTGACTGACTGACTGGCTTACTAACTGACTGGCTTACTGACTGACTGGCTTACTGACTGACTGGCTTACTTACTGACTGACTGACTGACTGGCTTACTGACTGACTGACTGACTGACTGGCTTACTGA
>Ga0123354_10021921_pt1 | contig 10073 bp, 5 predicted proteins | sample TergutLab28metaG_2_FD_97872 | JGI IMG/M metagenome (GOLD analysis project Ga0123354, IMG submission 97872) | Labiotermes labralis P4 segment gut microbial communities from Petit-Saut dam, French Guiana - Lab288 P4 | ecosystem: Host-associated > Arthropoda: Insects > Digestive system > Gut ...
GGATCATCAAAAGATGCACAAATGCTGGCTGGACTGTGAGATATTTCATCTCAGAGATGCTTTCTTCCCATGGGACTAGAAGTTAATTGGTTAATACTATTTTCCCATGTCAGAAAGCATCTCTCCTACATTTATGGCCTATATCTCTGAAACAACATCGGTTGATTCAGGCAGAAGTAATTAGGATAATTGAACCGGATAGTTTGGATGCGCCGTGGTCCTGGACATGTCGCCTGCCATGTGAGGAGCATGACGTGAAATTCTCGAGGAAGTGGCTGATTGCGATAGCCGTTGCCGTGGTCCTAGTGGCTGGCGGAGTGACAGGTTGGCTTGTATTGAGGCCAGGCGCTAACGCTGACAGCAAGGCTGCGTCCGTCGTATCGGGCTTCTTCGATGTGTACAAGGAGAAGGACTCGGCTGCTGGACAGTATTTAGCGAGCGGTGCCCTGAGTGCAACTGGGATCAGTTTTGATGGTATCCAGGGCGTTTTGGCTGAGAGGCTGACCTACAAGGTGACCGGGAGTGAGACCGACAAGAACACCGATGGTCAGGTTCTTGTCGATGTCAAGGTCACGACGGTCGATGTCGCTAAGGTGTTGCAGTCGTTTGAGCAGACCACCGAGACTGATCCGGACAAGCTTTTGGCTGAGGTGATGGATGCCATTGAGGCGTCTGACGTTCCGCTGGCGACTCGTGATTGCCAGGTGGTGGTTGCGTCCTATCCGGCTGGTATGAGGATTGTGATGACGGCTGATCTGTCGAACGTTCTCCTTGGCGGCTTCAACGAGTATCTCGCGTCACAACTCCCATAAGACAGGCAAATACCATGAAAAAATCAATCAGCCTTCTGGCGGGGCTTCTCGTGTTCATTGGTTTGGCGGGGCTAGGCCAGGCACCTGCGCGGGCCGATGGTTCTCCAGCGGTGGGATACGTGATGGTCAATGTCCAACCGAGCGGCGTGGTAGCCGGGTACAAGGCGTTATCGGATGGCACCGATGTGTACATGACGATGGACGATATTGCGACGATCACAGGCCAGACGATGACACAGGCCACGGTCGGTGATCTGGGGTTATCGGCCGATGTGGTGTTGTCGCTGAAGTTGAAATCTGACGAGCCGGTGTGGTTCTTGTCTACGCCGGGCACCTCGGCGTTGTGGAGTCGGATAATGGTGTTCGGAGGCCAGGTGGTCATGGCTGCCGGTACCTTCCCTGTTGCGACCAATGTCACCATCGACAAGACCGGTAACCAGACGCCCTATTTCAATCTCGCTACGATGCTCTACTACCTGCACGCGCAGTGGCAGATCATTGACGGGCAACTGGTCGTGTATCCGTGTGGGAAGACCATTTTTGATTTCCTGGACGTGAATGTCTTGGGTATCCATAACGCTTCTGTCAGTCAGGCCGATCTGTTGATGAACGGTGAGAGCCATTCCGGGAATGCCTTCAGGACAACGTTGGCGTCGGTCTACAAGGATCTCGATCCGAGATTGTTCGTTCCGATCTGGGGTGCGAACGCGGTCATCACACAGCACTACGAGGATGCCCTATTGCGCCTGACGAGCCCCGACACGCCATTTCTGGATGGCGGCGGGCAGCAGCAGATTACAACACTAGTCAGCAAAGATGGGTTCGATGAGATCAAACTGGACTGGGACAAACTCAATGCCCTCAATGACGCAATTGCAAACGTCGCCAAGTCGGGCCAGTTTTTCACCAACCTCAGCAACATCATCCAAGGAGACAAGCTTGTCAAGTTCGATCGGAAGATCACCCGTATCAGTGTGCTTGATGAACTCGGTTACACGAAACTGGCTAGACCACTGAATGCCGCAAGTACAGCACTGGACCTCGTTGAGGTTGGCTACAATGCAGCCAACGTGTACAACCGCTCACAACAATGGGGCCAGGATTTCACATCCGAACTAGCGTTGCTTCAAAATATCGACCAGAGGACGATCTACAACGGCGACAAGATCAAAAGCGCAGCCAAGAAATTGACCGATGAGAAAGCAGACCCCCTCAAAGCTGCTACCAGCACGGGAGTCTGGGGTGTTCTGGGCACGGTGATAGAAGACACACCGGGCAGCCCTGTTGGTTGGCTAAAAGGCTCAGTAGATGCCGTCATGGCTGCTCTTGAGACTGACTCGACGTTCGCTATCGCAGTCGATGACGCGGCTGACATGGTGAACACGTCCGACTTGATCGACATCGAACAAGTCGCATGGAGCCAGGCATACACCTACCTCAACCGAACCGCCGTGCTCGACCCACCGACCTCAAAAGACGACCCGGGAAACCTTCAACAGACGTTCGATCAACTCTCTACCTGGCGCGCAGGCAAGGTTTCCGCCTACCAACTCGCGCATGACGCGCAAGCCACCGCTATCCAGAATCTTCGGACGGCGGTGACGCTGACGCTGAACGCTATGATCCGCAATCAAATCTCGGTGTACAAGTACAACACCCATCTAAACAACACAAGCGACTGGACAGCTACCCCCGAAGCACAGGCAATGCTGCAACAGATCTACCAGACCTACGCCTGGATCGTGGAACTGAGCAATACCAGCGATTATGACCAACTACTCCCCGTAGGTGATGCCACCGCATACATCAACAGCGATCAGCCAGGCAACATGCGCACCACCAACCTGACCAGCGCCGTCCAACAAGGTGACATCCCAAGCAGCACGCAAACGGCGACCCCTTCCGCCGAAGACGTTCAGAACGCATATGACAAGTTCCTGTCAGAAAACGGCTACGAGTCATACGTAGACTCGGACTGGACATATCCGATTGACCAATATGCAGTGCTAGACATCAACGGTGACGGCATCTCCGACTTGATCGTTGACAGCGCAGATGACTCTGGGGAGTGGTACACAGACTGGGTGTTCACCTACGATCCGCGCAGCAAGTCGGTCGTGTTTGCAGGCTCGGAGTATCACTTCCTCCCACTTCGGTACTCCGAGACCCACAAGGCTGTCGAGTTCTCGACAATCGCGCACGATGCTTCCGCCAACAACGCCTTGTTCTACACACTTGACAGTTCTGGGTTCGTCCTCCTGTTCGGTATCGAGATGAACGGGGGGAGCATTACCATCCAGCGTGGCGGTGTAACCACTCAGATCTCGCAGAGCGAGAAGGATTCGTACATTTCGGGACTGACTAGCATTGACTTCAAGGATATTCCATCGACATCGGGGCAGACATCTACCAGTGGCGCGGGAAGCCAGGATCTAGTCAGGTACGCTTTGCAGAACATTGACGATGTTGCGAAGTCTATCGGCGGCATGCAAAGCGACGGTCCAACCGACGGCTCTATCGAGATGACGAACGGAATCATCATTATTGGAACCCAGCCGGGCGAGAATGTCGTCACTTTTATTGAAATCGATGCCGCATGCGATTACTCACTAGTCGGAATCTCGTTCGGAGATTCATATTCTGCGTCGGTCACAAAACTGACAAGTGGTGGATGGCAGCAAGTTGAGAAGGGTGGAATGCTGACACGATTCCAGAACAGCGCTGGCAACCTACTGTCGCTCTACTCCGAGACCGGAGCCACCATCTCCGGAGTGGGTTACTTCGTCAATGCGTGAGGCTTACACAGCCGACCCTGAAAACTAGGCTGCGGGAGCCGGTGCTCACTCGGGGAAGCACGTAGCGTCAAACCTGTCAACAAAAGCACTTCGAGTGTGTTGCCAAGCCCGCTGAGCCAAGTCTTCACTATTGAGCGCAATACCCAATATCACCACAAGAACTCGCCGACTGGCCGATGCTCTTCCTCTCCACACCCCCATCCCCACATGGCAGGAGCGTTGTGCCCGAGGACCATCACGGCCCAGCAACTCGACAGCGCTCACTATCAATAACAAGGCTTCACCGCAGACTTGCCTGCCCCGATCAATCCCTTACCCCCAACTTGGCCGGTTGGTCATTTCCAGCGGCGGCATCAAGTTTCGCACGGGCAGACCATTAATTGGTGACGCTCTATCTCCATCCTCCTGGGCCGCACTCTTATATATGCGCACGACCACCGTCCCCTTATCCTTGCCCACTCGAACCATGGCAGTTTCCATTGGTCGTCTTTTTTCAATGACGATGCCTGGACGATTGGTTCGGGTAGTGCAGACGCGGGGGCGATTATTGGGCGCCGGACAAGGATACTACGTTCAATGATCAGGAATTGATAGTGTGGGATAGCCAGCTGGCGAATGCGAGTTATGTGGATGTGAATATGCCGGATGTGGCTTAGCAGACGGCATATGGCGGGAATGGCGCGTTGATATTGCTGATGTTTAGTGACGACACTTTGACTGTCTCACATTTGTTTGCTTTATTGCCAGCGTGATTTGCCCAGGTTTGTGGGTAGTTGCGCTTTGCAGGCCAGCAATTTGGTTTGTGGTTACCTTTGAATTGGCGACGCCCGAACCCCACCAATAGGAATTAGCCGGTCGTGGTTGAAGTTTAGATCAGACGGCCGACCAATTCACACGGTTATGCAAATCAATTACTAATATTGACCATCGAAGTTAAGTTTAGTGAGCAATGGGCCGCCACCTTAACACTGGCGTGCTGGACCTTTTAGCACGCCAACTCCCTAATGTTGTTAATGACATGACAATACTGACCGGAAAAACGTGTATCCCATCTTGTTTGAATAACTAAGTGCTCTGATTTCTGGGACCAGGCTATTCCTTCTGTTAGTGACATTCATGGTGTCTATATAATTTTCAGGGCGAATAGGAGACTAAATACGATCACAATGATAGTGATAATCCACTGAACCCATTTTGGAAGCTTCAAGAAGGCGCCATCAAGGGGTCGTACAGCTACGAAGGCAGAAACTGCCAAGACGGAGCTGATCGTCGCGCAAGAATGAGCAAAAGGTGTGCCAGTCAGCCAGGAGCCGATCGCGTACAGCAAACCAATTGCTGCCAGTACCAATAGAGTCAAGCGTCGGTCCCATGGTGAAAGGGATGTTGGTTTCTCTGACTGTGGTGCCGGTGGGGCGAAACCAAGCCCGAATGGTGCTGCAATGAGGGTTGCTATCGAGCCCGGGACAAACGACACATGATGAACGGGAAATGTGCCGGTGTTATGGAGAGCGATGGCTAGTACATTAGGAGCCTGCATGTGAATGGCCAGCAATGTAGCGCAAGACACCATGCTCAGGGAGATCTCCCATGCGCCGGTGGAGCCAGACAAATGAATTAAAGCGACGAAAGAGGCGATCGTGGTTAGAGCCCAATGTGGTCGCCATGCCATGAACCTACTTATGGCTTTAAAGCGGCGTTGTCTTTGTACGCGATGAAAGCCTTTTTCGACACCAATGCCGACTGCCTGGTCGTATCCGAACGGTCGAATTACGCTCCAGATTAGGAGTAACACCATACTAATAGTCAGCAAGGTAGGACGTGAGCGTACCGATTGGGTCAGGTGCCAGCTGGTTGGTATCAGCTTCGAAGTATCAATGCCTGAGTCGTAGATTATCTCGTCAAATCGAAGCGCTGGAGCTTGTTGCTTGAGAGACGGATCAAGCAGCCCAGCCTGTCCCAGGGATCCCTGCGATCGTATGAAGTTTACGAACCCGCCTTCTTCATGCCAAGCGACCCCGAGATTGAACCAGCCTATTGCATATTTTGGCCGGGCTTGAACAGCATGCTTGAACGCGTCTACAGCTCCGTCAATCTGACCGACCTGGGCAAGGAGAACACCCATGTTATTCCAGGAAGAAAACAGAGTGGGATCAAGATCGAGACCCTGCTTGTATAAGTCAATGACCTCTTGTTTGGCAATGTTGTCACCAGGCGGGGTAGTACTGTCATTCATGCTTGAGGTAGTCGCGCTCGCAGTAGCATTATGATCGCTTATGGCTGAAGGGTTGCCGCCGGGTGTTCCGGTGCTAGAGTCTTGAATTGTTTGTGAAATAGTGGGCAAAAGAGTTGAGCTGGACGTGGTTGCCGTTGGCGTGGCGTTCTGTAGGTTAGCCCGTTGAGCCTCGGTCAATGTTTCGGTGTACAGAGGCGAGAACGGGTCAGCGTTGACTGCCGCTTGAGCGTATCTGATGCATTTGTCATACTGGCCTAGTTGGCAGGCAGCATGACTGGCAGTCTGTTCTTGGGCTCCACGGACGGACGAGACTTGAGCGCCGCCACCGGACCAACTTGACATATCGATGTCTGCGGAGGAGCGCAAATTAATGGACGCTTCCATATCAACAAGAGCACCTGTGTAGTCGTTTTGGGCGAAAGCAATTTGCCCTTGCTCTTGAGCAACGTACATGTTCATCACGTTGCGGTAAGGAATAGGTGCCAAGTTTGTGTCAATGACGTCTGCGTCTTCTGGATCCCAAGATAGTTGTGTTTCCAATACTCGCCTCAGATCGACTGCTGAATTCTTGTAATCCCCGAGCTCGCGCTCGGCGACGGCCTTACGAAGTAATGCCCATCCTGGACCTGTCGAAGAAGCACACGGTATGTCGTCTGGAATAAGGTCTGGTTCGTTATATGTAGCCTTTGATGAGGCGTCTACAGACTTCTGCCAATCACCCATCAGGAAATACACCTCACCTAAACGATCCCATAGAAAAGAGGCACTGATGTGTGTTTTTATTGCGCTAATTAGGAAATTTGAGGCGGCATCTAGATCTCCGAAGACCCGAAAGTTGTTTTGAATGTACTCCAACTGGTAGTTGGACGCATGATTTACTGCATTACTGAGAGTGACGTCGTCATCCTTCATCTGACACGCTATCGCCCATGAGTTGTCATAGCTATTCTGATTGCATATCTGCTCTAGCATATTCGTATCGCCCGCCAAAAATGCTAAATCTGGCCACTCTGGAATCCTGGTAGTTGATGGGTATGAGTCATAATTCCGGAACTGCGGCGAAAATCCGAAGCTCTCCACGGCGGATCCTGCACTTGGGCCTCCGCATGCTTGGCCAAGCGGGACATCAGCGTAAAGTCCAGGTAAGCGTGTACCGTGTGTCAAATAGGACTTCGGCTGGAGCGCCGGTTGTGCCGCCGGTGTAGTTGTGTTCATTGCTCTCGCCTCAAGCTGGGTTGCCTTGGCATAGTCGTGCTGGTAGGCCGCCAATAATGCCTCAGCGCGTAAGACTTCGGCGGAGGTCTCTTGGAGCGATACTTGCATAAGCAGCACGGATGCCTGTTCTAGCTGTTGAGATTTCATCAATATTGTTGCCAGACTTGCATATATGGCAGGAGAGTTGGTGCTTGATAGCGCAGACTCGTAGTTACTAATGGCGCGGTTTTGGAACTCACGTGCGGTGAAAGGACCAGTCCCGGTGTATTCAGTAATATTGTCTGATAACCAAGAGTATGAGTCTCCAAGCGCTATTTGCGCTTCTGGTGTATCAGGATATGACTGTTGCAGCGCCTCCAGGTCAGCAACAATCGGTTGCCATTCAGTGCTAGTCAGAATTTTGGAATATTGGCCTGGGTCGCGGGCGTTGCGACTAATGTCGCCTAATCGCCAACGAACAAGCTCGACGGCTGGAGTCGGGTCGGCACCGCAAGCGGCTTTGGCATCCACCAGTCTATTGTCTGTGTCTGCGTGGCCACTGTGGTTGTTAAGGCTCGTATCTGCAGAGCTTAGCTCTGAGGTATATGCTAACGATAACTTGGCATCGCAGGTGTCAAAGCGAATATCATCCTCGACAACCAGCGCAGCAGCAGCTAACCCCAGCGGCGAGTATGCGGTGGTGCAGTATGAATCGGCGTCGGGCTGGTTAATAGCAGCATTGAGTTGCGCTAGCCCGACGACATCTAGTACCTGTGACTCACTACTGGCTGACTCGACTGCCTTGGCAGCCATGGTGCCTGCTTGACCCCAATCGAAACTTGGATCAAGGCTGCCGTGGAAAAAGTGCATTGGTAGTGAATGATCAGACTTGCCGACGTCGGTCATATTGTTGATCGTATTCAGGTAGTTTTCCCATTGGTCCCCGAATAGGGCTGTTCCAGCATCGGTTAGGGCCTGTTTTGGATCCGCCATCCAGGCGTTCCTGGCTGTGTCGCTGAGCAACGGCAACGTGCGAGCGGGTTTCAGGTCGTTGGGTGTCGTCTTCACGGTCGGCGTATCTCCAATTTTCGTCGTAGGGCTGGAGGTAGGAGCGATAGTCATAGTGTTCATTGCCAGTGATCGAGCGACGAACGGCAATGTCACCGTCAACGCAATCATGACCACCAAGAGTGCGGACAACCATAACGTCAGTTTTGCAATAAGTGGGAGTCTCTGTCGCGGTGTATCAAATTGCCCATGTTGGTTGGCTGCGCTTGAGTTTTGGCTGTCCTTGATCCTGGGCTTGCCACTGTCAACAGGCCCCGGTTTGAGCGCTTTCGATGATGCTGGTGCGTTTCGCTTTTCTACTGAATGTGGCTCTGGTCTTATGCCAGGAACAGTAGATTTGGGCACGTCAGCCGGAATTGGGGCAGGCACATCGACCATGCTGCATAACCTCTCGCGGAGTAAGAAGCTTAATAATCCCAGTGCCTTATCAACGTGGCATCGGTAGATGGCCGAACCATTGCCATTCGCCGTCGAATAGGCTGGTAATGCTTGGAACAATACCAGTTCCGTGTTAAATCTACAATCATTCGGAAGGTCATGCCTTATATGTCTGACAGCATCCGAATAACAGCGACGCTTGGCCTATGGCTGACGGAGGCGGTCCCCACAGCGCTGTATGCCTATCAAAAGTCGGCATTCGCGTTGGATGGCGCGGCGATGGAGCTGACGGTCGCGAGCACGGACTTCCTGCCGATGACGGCATTTGTGAATCGCCCTACTCGGCAACTCGACCTCAATGTACTGGGCTCGCCGACAAGCCGTCTCAGTGGATCACCAAGCAAAAGTCGAGCTAACCGACAAGCAGATGAGGCGCCAAATTCTCGCGGATCGCGGCGACCATCATGTCCTTCACGTCAGCGCGAAGACTTGTGACGATCAAGTGCCGGCCCTCTGTCGACACCGGCAACCCATCAGATTCTGCCCGCCGCGACAGCATGGTGAACTCATCGTCGGTGAGGCGAACGGATAAAACTGTGCCCTTGTTCGGGCGAGTCACTTTGACGTCGACGGGAAGGGGATCGCTTTCATGGGCTTTGGTGTAAGCGAGCTCATTAGTAACCAAGTCGTCCAGTGTTTCAGTCATGCTATTCCTCCTTTGTTGTACAGCCTTTTATCCTTCGAGTTGGATTCCCACGCACTGGCTGCTATCAGCGCGCCTTCCCAGTGGACCGCAATCACAGTGACCAGGAATCCAGCGCTAGCCGACCAGCCGATCAGCCTCAAGCTCAGCCCTGATTCGGAGTTGTAGTCTGGGTCGATCAAAGCAGCATTTTCATCCTGCCAGGCTTCGACCACCCATTCGAGAGGGATGTCCGTGTCGCCTGGGTGCCGCTCCGAACGCTTGCTAGTGTGACTAGCAATTCGCGACCAGTCCGGGAAATCCATCATGTAGTATATTCTACTACGCGCATCGCAGTGGCAGTCAAGACTTGTGCATCCAACCAATCCTCCACTGGGCACGCTGCAATACTGGACCACCGGCTCCCATTCAGGCGAGATCACGTTCACCCCGCCACCCAACTACGTCGGCACCACGACATTTTGGTGCACCGTTTCGGACGTTCACGACCCCGATGCCACCGGCACGGTCACGGTAAACGTCGCGAAGCGGACGCATACAGTCACCTTCACCACGGACAGCCCCGCGGTGGCGCCATACAACCCGGTGACGGTGGCCGACGGAACGCTGCTCACTCCGCCGGCCACCCCCACAGCGCCGGGCCTGCAGTTCATCTATAGGTACACGGACAGCAACTGCACTAACACCCACGCCTACGACTTTGCCACTCCCGTGACCACCGACCTCAATCTCTATGCCTGCGCGTTCACCGCCGACTCTCAGGCGGAAAGTGGCTCAACGGCGGTGTCGACGGGCGGTTCCGTCCAGTCATCGGGTGCAGCAGGCCTGCCCACAATGGCGATCCTCGTAGCCCTAGCTGTCATCCTCATCGAAGTGAAACGAACCAGAAC
>Ga0123354_10021922_pt1 | contig 10072 bp, 7 predicted proteins | sample TergutLab28metaG_2_FD_97872 | JGI IMG/M metagenome (GOLD analysis project Ga0123354, IMG submission 97872) | Labiotermes labralis P4 segment gut microbial communities from Petit-Saut dam, French Guiana - Lab288 P4 | ecosystem: Host-associated > Arthropoda: Insects > Digestive system > Gut ...
TAACCAACTTAATGCACAAAATCTTGTTTCATAATAAGTTTATTATATGCCTCTACATGTTTCGAGCACTATGTGCTCATCATCAGGAGGTCAAAATTGTATTATACAGCATCTGGTATCATCACACTATCTAAAAAAGTTACTTTATTAATATATATTTCAGTCAACACAATATATAATAAAAGCATACATTAAAGCGACATGTTTCGACTTAAAAAGTCATCGTCAGGCTAAGCTAAGAACCGTGAAGTTGAATAGAGAGAGACCAACTTGATGTCACTTGCTTCTTTATTTCATTATTTAATGCTCAACATGTTTCGGGTGTTAGTACAGCCATCCTCAGGAGCTTGCGACTTATTTGTTGAGTTATTTCATGGTTTGTATTGCTCTGGTTCGGTGTGTGTTGGTGGTTCGGCCGAGGTAGTGTGGTATCCGGATACCACACCACCCTAGCTGAACCACACCGTAACACCAACACACATCGAACCAGAGCAATACAACCCATAAAATAACTCAACAAATAAGTCGCAAGCTCCTGAGGATGAATGTATTAACATCCGAAACATTTTGAGCATTAAATAATGAAATAAAAAAGCAAGTGACATCAAGTTCGTCTCTCTTTATTCAACTATCAAGATGATGCACGGTCCAATAAACATAAGAACCATGAAGTTCTTTACAATGTGGCTGTGCGCATTTGGGATCCCAGATGGCTCACAATGTGTGCTGTGATTCGTACCGTGTACATAACATGACATATCTATTATACTATTGTAATTATATTAGGGTCAAGAACGTGACGTGTGCTATTTCCTGGGGCCGTTGTACACTGGTTGGGCTTCTGGTTGTTATGTCCGTTGTGGTTGTATTGGTTCTCCTGCTTTTTAGTTTACCGGTGGTGGGGTGGGGGGGGGGGTGCCTGTCCACTTGTTCTTTGTAGCCTGTTACAGCTTTCTGTTTTGGATCGGTTGCGTCTTGTCTAATTCTGCAATTATGAAATCGGACCTTTATGTTATGTCGTAACAGTCTGAATATTATATACTTGCGTTGACTGGAATATATATTAATAAAGTGAATATATAAAATCAATACAAAATGGGATGACTTCGTTCAAATTAAAAAAGTTGCGTTTATCCAGTTATTAAAATTGTACGGTGTCTATTTACTTTGCATTATTTGTCGAATCTACTGAAAATGCAACTTGACTGTTGTTAAAACGTGCTTACCCTGTAGGTGGCCGTCCAGTGCACATGTTGAGAGAAGACTCCTGTGCACGGGACGGCCACCTATATGTGTGACGATACCAGATGCTGTATAATACAATTTTGACCTCCTGATGATGAGCACATAGTGCTCGAAACATGTAGAGGCGTATAATAACCTTATAATACAAGAATCTGTGCATTAAGTTGGTCAATTACTAATATTATACTGAGATGCACGGTCAGCAAAACATAAAAAAATACAGTGACCACATCGAGCAGACTCGTACTTGAGACTCTAACTGTCGCTAAGCTGCTTATAGACTCCAAAGTTCAATACAGTTTCCTGTAAGCCTATCATTACACTCAAATGTTGAGCCAGATGACTCCAGCCTACCCTCCCAAGTCATTTTAATACTCTATTTCCCAGGGGTCTCTCTCCCTTGCAAGTTCTCCGACCAAACTGCTGTATTACTCATCTCTGCCAAAGCACGCTGTGTACAATGATCATATCGCGTTCGTGTGGTCATCCTATAAACATTGAGTGTACAAACTGTGTAGTGTCTCGTTACGGGGTTTTCTCCAACTTCCTGTTACTTCTTTCCTCTTATGACCAAATATTCTCTTCGGCACCCTGTTCTTAAAAAGAGTGCCCTTTAACCTTTTAAACGCCGAGTTAAATCCCATCTGTTATTTATTGTCCGTCTTACACAACAATATGATGTAAAATTTCGTTATGAACAATGAATAAAGCTACATATTTCACCACGGGATCCCGTAGGTAACTACTTCAGACGTACCTTGTATGATTCATATTTTATAAGCCTGAAGATGACCCCCAAGTGAGTGAAACATGTAGCTTTATTAATTGTTCATAACTTAATTTTACATCATATTGTTGTGTAAGACAGACAATAAATAACAATGTTATATTAGCACTGCGGGATGGAACACCCACAATTTTAAATCCCATCTGTCCTTTGCTAGCATTATTCGGAGCTCACCACATTCTGCACGTTAGCAGGTAAAGGGTTAATTCATGTTCCTCTGACGCAAAAGACCAGTTTCATGCCCATACAAAACCATAGGTAAAAAAATTAAGTTTTGCGTATTTTGATATTCACGTTTTATAAGGCGAACGGGAAGAGAAACGTCTCTGACCCGAATGGTAGCAACCAGAATTTTATCTGATCTTAACCGTTTGACGCCTAACGACCCCTATAGGGGTCGTACCGCACCGCTAACCTCTAAAGTTGCACTTTATATATTTATTCAACAAATATAGGTACTGAATATTTTAAACATGGTATATATTCTCGGTTTTTTCCTTCAAAATGCAGTTTCTTTCATAATTCTAACGTACTTGGTTCCTGTATTAGTCACATTTTATATACAGGGTGTGCTAAAATTAAAAAAATAATTCCGGCGCCAAAAGGTTAATTCCTTTCTGAACGCAATTCTTCTGATGTAGAGTAAAAGTAAAGTGCACCGTTGTACAGGCACTGAGGCTCTGTACCGGCCGTACGGCCCATAGGGGAAGTAGAGGTATAGCTCTACTCTTTCTTGACCACGGCACTAGAAGGGGTGAGGTGTCAGCGTCACGCCCCGGACGCTCTTTACCCCCGGGAAAGACTCGGTACCCATTGTATAGGAGGCTGAGTGGGACCCCAGGGCCGGTCTGGACAGGTGCGAAAAATCTCGCCTCCACCGGGATTCGACCCCCGGACCATCCAGCCCGTAGTCTGTCGCTATACCGACTACGCTACCCGGCCCACCTGATTTATAGTGGTTCTCAAATATATGAAGTATGTCATATTTTCGAATCGTTCACCACAACACAAATTACACGTTGTAAAACTTTTAAAACGACTTAAGTTTGGAAATATGAATTGTAATGACACGCGTGTGTGAAAGATGTGAGATATGATTTTCGGAAAGTCGTGAATAAACATATCGTTGACTGCAGCGGTAACGGACATACACAGGAGCTGCAGGTAACAGTAACCACGAAACCAAGCACAGTGGTGCAATACTGAACACAATCACGTAGAAGTGCATGCCCCAAATGAAAAATAACAGCACGTACTCAACCGCTTTCATAGACACTACATGAGCGTGTTCGTGGGCCGCGTAGCTCTGTCGATACAGCGACTGAGCTACCCGGCTTATTTACAATTCAGCAGTGTTCTGAAAATGACAGACAGACAGACAGAGCATTCACATAAAGTCAACAACACATAACTCATGTCCTTATGTGTAAGACGTGTGGTTTTATGGCCACAGTTCTGGTGGAGAAGTTGCCACATCAGCCTCCAGACAGGCCATTTAGCTTCTTAACTATTCCTCTCTGCACGCACGCACACACACACACACAAATTGCTATAATAACTGAGACAGTTTTCTTTTTTAAATCCAGTCAGGTGGCAAACCTAACATCAGAACCTTCCTTATCAATAAGAAAGCAATAATGTAAGTGCAGTGCAATTCAGAAGCTCCAAGGCTCTTCAATACACATGTCAAGAACACTAACCACTTCCATTATGACGGAATCCAAGGGGGTAGACTGCGTTTGAAATGTGATGGCACACGCGCAGAAACCAGATTTAAGTCTTTCGGCAAAATGGACCAGTCCATTTAAATCAGCAGGGGGCGTCAGTTCAGTCGACTACTGACAGCCGAGGTGTGTGCATCAGCTGTAGTAGTGCTGGATACACCATGTTCCGAGGTAGTGTGAAGGGTACTGGCTACCCACTCCATTCGCCAGTTTCCCCCTTCACTTCCCCTCCCTGCGTCAACGTGTGCAATCACATTTCAGCTGGAGTCTACTTTGTTTTCTTTCCCCAGGGCTACAGCAGCCACAGCGTGAGGCTGACCACTGACCTCCATGTAGTGCCGACCTCAAGAATGAATGGAACTATATCTCCACTTCCCCACACGTCCTCGTGGCACGCACAGGAAAAATTTTACTCTTTTTCTTGATACCCAACTCAATATGTTCCCTAAAGGTCTTATACTTCAGCTTGAATCACTGCTAAGGTAGGGTAAGAGACTTTAACAAACACTGAAATAACAAAAACACTGGGAATAGAAAGTTTTGAAATCAGTTATCCTCATAGGGGTAAGAAACGGTTAATCTCAGAACACCACAATCCCAAACATTATAAAAAACGTTAAGAAGGACGGTCAGTTACTAACACTGACAACTTTTGCTTTCAGAACTTGTGGCCATAGGCTATTAATGAGTCGAAATAGTAACTGCTGAAAGGTATGAAGATTTAGAATCCACAACTTGATTTTAAATAAAACTGAAGGATGCTCCACACAGCCTCCAATCCACAGAACTGAGCTGCAGTTGCAGATGGTTTGGAAGAATGTGAAGTTCTGATGCCGTCTCAACCTGTGCACGAGATGGCCACCTATAGGTGTGATGATACCAGAGGCTGTGTAATGCAATTTTGACCTCCTGATGATGCGCACATCTGCTCGAAACATGTAGAGGCATGAAATAAACTTATTGTAAAACAAAAATTTTGTGCAACAAGTTGGTTAATTACTGAGATAAAATATACTGAGATGCACAGTCAGCAAAATGTCAAAATTTCTAAATCTGATGTTTATTGGACCGTGCATCATTGTGATAACTGAAGAATCAAAAAACCAACTAGATGCCACTTGATATTTTATTGTACTTCTTACAAGCTCAACATGTTTCAAGCATTACTATGCCCATAATCATTGTGCTTGAGCCTGCAGCCCGGACACTACTCCAACCTAACTGCACCACACCTCCAACATACAGCAAACCAAGACCGACACGACCAATGTGGTAAACAACATCATAGTCGCGAGCTCCTGATGATAGGCATAGTAATGCTTGAAACATGTTGAGCCTATAAGAAGTACAATAAAATATCAAGTGGCATCTAGTTGGTTTTTTTATTCTTCAGTTACCAAAACTGTAGTCACAGTGCCTAATAGTATGCTCTAAGCGACATTTTGTATTCCAGAAATTAAAGCATTAAGTCTATAAGCCTACTTTGTACATTAATTCATATTAAGCAAGCCATGTTCAGTGGGATGTGCCGTATGGGTTCAGGCACTGACCACATTGCAAACAAAAGAATGATACACAAGATTAATGATGAAAACCTTCCAATGAGAGTTATATGATACATTTATAGACCATAAGTGATGATGTAAAAATTCACTGAAACACTTGAAGGCATTTAGGCTGTACCTAACATTTAAACATTCACAATAATGAACTTAGTACATTACAATCTGGAACACTGGAAGGGGAAAGAGGCAGAATTTAAAGCTCCACTGATCTAAGAAGGTTTACTAGGAAGGTTTACTAAAATACAGTTGAAAAAGTGAGTGAGCACATTTATAGTGCACCTACTGTTCACAAGCATCGCACTTCTAATATAATGGTTCACAACATGCTGTGGTATGAACTACAGTTCAAGTAATCCATCAGACACAAAATACGCTAAATATCCTTATAATAAAACCAACCTCATGCACTAATTTCTCAAATTTATTTTTGGAATAAATTTGAGAAATTATTGCGTGTGGTTGGTTTTATTATACGAATTTATCATGATGCACGGTCACCTTAACGTCAAATACACTCAATATTTGACAAAAATACATAAGTTGCTGCAGTGACAGATGGGTAACTTCAATATACTTCACGCACTATCACAATGGGATGTTCAGAACAAACGTTGAATACTTTGGTAGATTTTCATTTATAACAGTCATGTCCACAAAAATGGTGAATTTCAAATATCTACCTCAGTCACTGAACTTGAAATGTCCTTAAGAAAAGAGTTTTATGACTCATTTAACTGTCATCACATTTCAGGTACACAAAATACAACACTGAAATATTTAGTGTACTCCTAGGTGGGGCTGGGATAGCTGAGTCGTTACATAGACAAGCCACTGGCTGGACTGGAGATCAAATCGCGGTGGGGAACAAGACTTTCCGCACCCATCCAGACTGGTCCTGGGGCCCACCCAGCCTCCTATACAATGCATACCAGGTGATTCCATAGGGGTAAAGCAGCCAGGACATGGCATTGACCACCCACCCCGACCTAGCACCAAGATTAAAGGAAGAATACAGCTATGTCTCCACTCCCTCTCTGGACCTTCATAGCTTATTTCACGGTGAACTGTACCTTTACCTTTAACCTTTTACTCTTTTCCATATGCCTATTACACTGTAAAATGTTTAATAGTTAATTTGAAGCTAGAAACCCATTATACTCTAATTTGGCATGAACTGTAATGCACTCAAGTCCACAATGGCCCCTAAAAACAGCCCATTAGGTAAATGGGCATAAATTTAGTTCAACCACTGAACATCTGGAATTTAGAAAAAAATGCGCACTACATTATTACAAAGAGAAACATAAAATATGTACATAGAAGCACCTCCAATCACTTATGAAGCAATTCTCTTGACACACCTGCAAACAATACTACTTGTGAAAACAAGAATATGGTAGAGGTTAGCCTGGCAAAGAAAAACACATTACCTAGCACACTTATTTATCTCACTTTGTAACAGGACTGGTATCAAATAAGAATTGGGAAGGGGGGAGACTAGAGCATCCAATCCCTTGATTTACACATGACAAACATGCAAATATAAAACAAATCCCTTGGTTTACAACCAGTACCACAGAAGGAGATAAGAGGCCTTGGAGTCTACTTTACGATAAATGGTCATTACAGCATTAGTCATTCTTGTTAGCAGTTTAAATGAAACTCCTGTACAAATCCTGCATGTACATAAAATGGAGTGGATTGCTTTAAAGATCAAAACATGTAGCACTGAAAGAAACAATAAAGTGCTGTGTCAGCTGGAATAGTGCGTATTTACGTGAATAATTGGATGCAGTGCGATATATACCATTAAAATGTACTATCAATTGAATTTTTTAAAAATAAATACACACCAAAGAAACTCAAATTAAGACTAAAGAACACAACAACAGACAAAATGTTAACATATGCATCAGAAACTGGGACACTAACAAAGATAGATAGAGAGCAATTGAACATTTTTTAAAGGAAAGTGTATAGAAGAATTATAGGCCCAATATATGACAATGAAAAAGAAAATTGGAGGATATTACCCAATAAAGAAATTTATGCAAGTGTTAAAAAACCTACTAAAATAGAGACAATAAGGTTAAATAGATTATATTGGTTTGGGCATGTACAGAGAATGGAAGAAAATAGAATTCCCAAAAGAGTATTTATTAAATATGAATTTGGGAACAACAAGATTCAGAGGTAGACCAAGAAATAGGTGGCAAGATGAGGTGAGAGAGGATGGAAGAATAGTTGGTGGAGAAGGGTGGCAGGAAAAAGTACATAACAGGGAGGAATGAAAGAAGCTCCTGAGAATGGCAAGGAATCATCACATTCTGAACATGCCAATGGAGTGAATGAATCCATTATTTGAATTATTACATTCAGCAGTAAGTCATGCATTCCGAACATACAACTAAAACAGTCATCAGACAGTACTTTAAAAAATTATAAAAGATGTGGTAGTACTCTAGACTTTAGAATTCAAGACAGACTGTGATGGAATGGCATTCTAGATATTTAAAGACTTCAAGACAAACTACAATTCAGTTACTACACCTCATAGTAGTACTGTATAATATTCACAGTGAATTCAATATAACCATTAAATGACATTAGGCTAGTTAAAATGCCATCAAATGAAACTCATACTCAAGTTATGCCCACATATTTATTAACATACATACCGGGCATTTTTTGTTTACTATTTATTATTTGTACCAACAAATGCACACACACACACACACACATATATATATATATACAGAGTGGGCCAAAAGTAGGTTTACAGTATATAGTTAATTACTGTACATCTACTTTTGGCCCATCTTGTATATATTAAAAAATTAAATTATATTACAAACACTCCTACATGTTTCAGAGCTTTCATACCACCATCAGGGAGCTTTGATAGTGTGTTTGCTAAAGTTATGAATATTAAAAATATTAAAATTACACAGAGCAGTAGGTCATTGTATGGTAAAATCTGTACTGTTGATAAGAAGTGGTAGTGGCTGCACACAAAATTCGAAAGTCTGTAATTAATTAATTAATTAATATGAAATGTGTACATGTATATTATATATATACACACACACACACAAAGTAGGGTCTCGTTTTGCGACAGTTCGTTTTACAACGATTCACTTTTACGACCCTTGTCGAGTCGTACCGAGCACTCTCGACTTGCGGTGCATCACTGTCGCAACTCAAGCGTCCTTTCTCTACTTGGTGTGCTTCAAGATCTTTTGCGGTGTGCATGTGTTTCTTCTTTTTCTATTTCAGTGCAGTTCTTTTAAGTCGACTGTGATTTTTCCACCCATGACGTCCATTAACAAGACAAAAAAGAAGAAAAAATCAAAACAGTTAATGTTACATTCTTTCATGACGTCTTCTGAACCACGGCCTGGGTCTTCTTCAACAAAATAAAAAGTGATTTGATTGATATTTTTTTCAATTATCTGTGTTATTTTCTATATGCCTAATTTATTAAATTAAAACTGTATGTCATAATGTAAAGAAATATTGTAAATTATAAACTTATTTGACTAATTTGTTTAGCCCGTGAACCTATCTCAATTTAAACCATTTCAATAGTACTCGTTTTATGATGATTCGATTTACAACCAAATATTCGAGAACATAACCCCATAGTAAAACGTGATCCTACTGAATATGTGTGTGTGTGTGTGTGCGGTGTGTATATATATATATATATATAGATAGATAGATAGATACACACACACATTTTCATAATAGTTGCAATTTCATAAATATACTTCATATTAATTCATTGCAGACTTTGGAATTGCATGTGCAGCCACTACCATATTTTATCAATAGCACAGATTTTACCATAAAACGAACTACTGCTCTACTTAATTTCAACAATTTTAATATTTAATAACTTTAGCAACACAAAATCAAAGCTCCCTGAAGATAGCGCAGAAGCACTGGAACATGTAGGAGCATTTGTAATATAATTTTATACACATCGCTCATTGGTGACAAGTGTCACAATTCAAAATTTGTGATTTTTCAGGAAAAACTTTTAAAGGTTTTTAAGTGCTATGATTTTTTTATGAGTGCAATGATGACACTACTGCTCTCCAGCGGCCAGTTTTGCAAACTGCGTTATGACACTATACCTGCTAAAAGTGCATCTGCAAATGTTTCTTTCTATACCAATAACTCAAAAATGCCAAATTTTGAGTTGTGACACAGTTGTTACAAATGAGCGATATATTTGATGTGTGTTTCACTGTACATCATTGACATAAATAAAGTAGATGACCAACTAGATGCAACCATAACAATTTATTGATCTTCATTTAGCTCAACATGTTTCGGGAATTCTTCGCCCATTTCAGGTACATAAAACTGCTACAAATCACAGTCTTGCACTCTTGAGGATGGGCAAAGAATTGCCCAAAACATGTTCAGCTAATCTGAAGATCAATAAATTGTTATTGTTGCATCAAGCAATATACAGGGTGATTCAGGAGGAATCTGCAATACTTTGGGAAATGATAGTATGTGTGATTCTAAGCAAAAAAGTTCATATGAACATGGGTCCGATTTTGAATGGTTACCGAGATGTGGTAAAAAGAAAATACGGACCATCCTGCAAGCATGAACAGCAATTACGTAATAAAAAACATCAGAACTAACATCACATGCACGCAGGTACTCACCATTGTGTTACTGATGATCTGCAATGGACAAAACCCTGGCTCGTCGACGTCTGGCACATCTCATAA
>Ga0123354_10021924_pt1 | contig 10071 bp, 4 predicted proteins | sample TergutLab28metaG_2_FD_97872 | JGI IMG/M metagenome (GOLD analysis project Ga0123354, IMG submission 97872) | Labiotermes labralis P4 segment gut microbial communities from Petit-Saut dam, French Guiana - Lab288 P4 | ecosystem: Host-associated > Arthropoda: Insects > Digestive system > Gut ...
TCCTGTATATAATCATAAATACAGACAACACCAGTTTAACTCTTGTATATAATCATAAATACAGACAACACCAGTTTAACTCCTGTATATAATCATAAATACAGACAACACCAGTTTAACTCCAAACAATGTAACGTTTACATTGACGTAAATATATTTTTGTGACAACAGCTTAGTATATTAAATAAACTTGTTCCGTCGAACACAACACACGTTTATTTAAAATCGAGTTACGCCTTTACAGGTCTGCTACATGTTTCGGACTTATGTCAGGCCATCATCAGGCATGTCAATACAGAAATCTTATAAAGGAAGATATAACTAGATAAATCTAAAAGGCCTCCTGTTTATAGTCACCGTTTTCTTATAATGCCAAAATAGAGAAACTACATTAACTCTTAAATATATATATATATATATGTGTGTGTGTGTGTGTGTGTGTGTGATTACTATTCACTTTAAGCTCTCGTCTGCTGTAGTGAGATTTCATAGTTTAATTCTTCTGTGTTTTGTGCATGATACTCTGCGCGGCATGGTATCTTTTTGATTTTCCTTTCTTTGAAATCCTGTTTGGAAATTAAGGACCATGATATACACGTAGTTCAGGGTGACGGTGAAGCGATGTTTACCTGCGGTGAGTTTGGGATGTACAGAATAGTATGTTACCTTACAGTAGGTTTCACATAAATCAAACTTAAAACTTGCTAATGGCGTGCTACTATAACATAAAAACCTCTGTCTTTCCGTAACTGACCGACGTCACAGCAACCATACATTCGAACACTCAGTACCACAAGGCACACCAACTATGCTAATACCATTCATAGTTATCATTGAAACAATCAGAAATCTAATCCGACCAGGAACATTAGCAGTACGTCTGACCGCAATAATTGCAGGTCACTTACTATTAACACTACTAGGAAACAATGGACCGTCAATAAGACACGCATTACTAACTGTACTAATTATCGCAAAAATCCTCCTATTAATCCTAGAAGCAGCAGTAGCAGTTATCCAATCATATGTATTTGCAATCCTAAGAACCTTATATTCTAGAGAAGTCAACTAATAATTAATGTCAATACACTTTGTGGCCCTCCAGCTTCAAAGTTTAGAACGTAGATGGCGCCTTTCAATGTAGCTGTGTGAAGTTACTTGTTATCGAATGTTGTCACATTTAATGCTATATATGAAAGGTAACAACATTGCCACTATCTGACAATACTCAACTTCTGTATAGTAATAATTGTTTGAAGGTTGTTTGACTGTGCATCTTCCTCATGAAATAATGTGGTATGCCAACTTGATGCAACCAGGTAATTTTATTGATGTATTCTTAGCTCTACATGTTTCGGGTACATATGCCCATCATCAGGAGCATTAGATATTGAGTTGCAGCATATGGTTTTCTGCACCAAGTTTTTGGATGGGTGGTGGTCTTGAGAGCCGCTGTGTACGGTGCGGATGGTGCCGTGCACGGCACCATCCGCACCGTACACACAACCCACACAGCGGCTCTCAAGACCACCACCCATCCAAAAACTCGGTGCAGAAAACCATCTAATGCTCCTGATGATGGGCGTATGTACCCGAATTATTTCGAGCTAAGAATATATCAATAAAATTACCTGGTTGCATCAGGTTGGCATACCACATTATTTCAGTAATAACTGTGTATTAAAATTTAACCTGCTTGAACTTGTCCTTGAGTTTCGTTAGGATGATTCTTGCGGCACGGAGCGGGCTTTCGATTATTTAGATTCAAAAATTATTATAAAACAATAAAACTTTTAAATATTTGGCACAGAATATTTGCTTATAAAGGAGCGACCCAAAATTCTTTCAGCGCTTTAAAAAGAGTTTTATCCTTTTACGATAAGTAACCATAAATCGTCAATTCATGTAAATGTTACGTGATTGTGGTTAAAAATTAGGAACTCATACGCCCCGAATTTCGTTCAGGAAGATCCAATCAATTGCACAAGTGTGGGTACTTTAAGTACTGATATTGATATTCCTGTTTAGATAAAATAAATAAATTAATCTCAATTTTCAGACATTACGCTGTGCAGGGTAATATATATTGCGTAGATTCAATAAAAAATATCATCACATCAACAATGACAGTCATCATTCTAGTCAAGTCTTAACATATTTCTATCATACATATCATCAACTATGATGATATTTTACACAACAACGCGAGGTACTGTAAATTTACATCATTAACATAATAACGAGAAGAAATTGTAGGTACTAAACTGCTTAAAATATATTTTAATTATGGTTTTTGGCAAATAAAAATTCTTTTGCGATCTTGATTTTTACATTTCTTTGCGATACAAGGATTGCAGCAGTTCTCTCGTTAATTTCACAGTCCTGCTCATGTGTAATATTATTGACTCGTTTAATTCTATGGTCGTTACGTAGATTAAGATCATACGCTGTTAGGATTCTAGAACCTGCATGTTAGTTTCCGACTTTTACTTGTACTTAGAGTCAAGTAACCCTCTGCGGTACTTCATCTGCTTCTTATAAAGCGCTACAACTTACACAAGGTTCTGGCTTGCTCAACCACTTTCTGGCAACTGTCTCTATATCTACGGTACTTCGAACTATAAATATTATCATTTTAACTTATATATACTTCCCGACATGCAGGACATGATTTGCTTATGTCTGCGCAATCACAACCATATGATTCGTGTTTCGTTTCTAGCCCGTTTTGGATTGCATTCATGTGGCATTTCTTATTTTGTACCTTTTAAGGTCGTGGTTCTTTCTCTAGTATGTCTGGTAATAACTAGGAGTGTGGCCGGGTAGCTCAGTCAGTATAGCGACTGAGCTACGGGCTGGACGGTCCAGGATCGAATCCCGGTGGGGACGAGATTTTCCGCCCGTCCAGACCGGCCCTGGGGCCCACCAAACCTCCTGTACAACGGGTACCAGGTTTCTCCCGGGGGTAAATTGCAGCCGGGGCGTGCTGCTGACCACTCACCCCCTTCTAGTGCCGCGGTCATGGAAGAGTAGAGCTATACCTCTACCCACCCTCTGGGTCACACCGGGCCTGTAACGGGATCACTTTACTTTTTTTAATAACTAGGATTATTCGCTTTTGGGGGGGGGGGCGACTGTTATGGTCGTCACCACTCTCGATATTCCTGTATTTAATATTTCTACCCAAATTTGTTTATACTCTCTTGAAAGTCATTATTCCCCACCACCTTTACAAATGATTATTTTTTTTTTTGTTTTTGCTTAAAGGAAGAAAAATATTCGGTGTAATGTAAAACAATATACTGCTGGATTTTTTCGAAGATTGTGTGTCGAATTACTATTAATCACAGTAAACGAGTTCACAGCCGGATTGAGGCGTGGGCCAGCCACGTGGCTGCCCGGTGCGCCAGCGTAAGAAAGCTATAAGACGTCAATGGAATAGCCGCAAATGTGATGCTAGTAAATTCAGGTTTCCACGCGCGAAAATCATCTGCAATTTGAGCACATTCTCTCAAAAAGTTCTTCAGCCCCGTTCCTAGGACGAAAAACTGTAAAACATATCGGTTTGAAGTGGAGCCAAATGTTTAGCCTACTGGCGCGCCTACATGACTCGGGACGACCATCAGCTGGTTTTGTAAATATGTCCAAATTTTCCTGATCAATAAATAGGATTTCCTTATCAATTCTTTGTCATAATTCCACATAACATAATTTTGTTGTATTTTTATACTTCTGCACTAAACTCCAGCCTTCAACCTCAAACAGTCAATATACGCCCGTTATTGTCTATTAATGGGGGTCCGTTCTTATTTCTACCTTCGTTTTCCCCGCTCTACTCTTTTAATTATGTCTTCTTATATAAATTGTCAATATTTAACATAACTTTTCTCTATTAATGTTATTATATTATATATATTATCTCTATTAATAGATAATGACGCTGCCACCCGATGTTGGCCGTATCCTCCTCATTCTTCAGGTTTTTAAACCACTCGCAACGACGCAACACAGTCAGTAGGATTCCTCTGGATGAGTGATCAGCCCGTCGCAGAGACCTCTACCTTACAAAACACAACACTCACAACCGACAGACTCCCATTCCCCCGGGGGAATTCGAACCCACAATCCCAGCATGCAAGCGGCCGCAGACCCACGCCTTAGACCGCGCGGCCACTGGGACCGGCTTTAATAAATAATACATACTTTACAATTATCATCCAGTCCCTTAACCTATATTATTTAAGTTTACGTCACGTCTTAGTGTATTACAGGTGACTGTAATTGAAACTGATTGCAAAGGTACTTTTATTGAAGCAGTTTCGAGTAACGCAGCGCTTGAATTAGACAAAAATACGGTTTAGGTCCATTTGTAACAGTCTAAGGTCAAATTTTAAGCTACAACGCCCACCTTTTCTGGTTTATCTCATAACATTTCCACATGTACATTCAGAAATTATCGTCACTAAATACGTAGAATTCATGACGTATGAACATTCTGTCTTGGCCTTTGGAGAACAACATTAATTTGCAACGTACATAAATATGCACATGCAGTTCCTGCCTTACCAAGAACAGAGTATATTTCCACTAGAAATGACCGTCATTTAATGCTGTACAGAGGATCATTCGCTGTTTATTGTAAGATACACACGAAAAATATAAAAAGATTTTGTGGACAATGTATAGATTTTATATTCTTAAACATGGTCACTCATACACTACCCAACTAGGCGTCAAACAACCTCGCAATTCTCACAGCACGTTTGGCGATTTCTAACAAATAATACAAGCTAATAACATATAAGAATTCAGAAATGTGAATATCAAAATCACAAGCGTTAAACTGCTTTTATAAAAAAAAAAAGCTGTTATAACAGACAATTAAGAATATGCGTCAGCAATAGACAAGTAACAAAAATCTGCTTGTAATGTATTTACCATTGTAACACAATAAACATAGGAAAATAGAATGATGAAACAGATACATAATTAACTACACAGTCTTCACGTGGCGACACGTGAACACGCACTGATGGACCAGTAAAATTCATCAGCAACCCATGAAACATAAACCCCAGACCGCCCATTACCAGTTTCACATTACTCCAACGATACAACCAAACTGTAATGCTGATAACAATGATGTGGGTCTGTCTACAATGATTTCAGCGTGTTGTACTGCCAGGTCACGTGTCTCAAGCTACTACAGTGTGTTCTCCGAAAGAATCCAGCATGCTGAATAAACATGATTACTGTCTTGACCAGATTTGATAATTCATTAAATCTTTGGAGAAAACTAATTTTAATTAATTTAAAGGTATGAAGCGATTTAAGTGCACAAAAATGGCGGAGCCGTCGCGTGGTTCTGCTGGTGGGACATTTCATCAGAAGTTCGAGTAAAAGCACTCTCCCACTCTGTGCCATAAAAACAGTTGTTCATTCACTGTAGTCTTTATTCCAACTTTAGCACACTTGTTCTTGACACACACAGAAAAATGTTATGACAAATTTGGAGATTTCATAATTTCGGAAATGATCAACGTGTGATAAAAATTATTTCCATTAATGTCGTGCTATATACCTGTAGGCGGAAATTTAAGATTATTTTGGTAAAACATAAATGCTTTTTTCGTCTCTCAAGAGGTATATGTATCTGTTCGTGAAAAGAAGAGATACTGTAAGTTTTCATGGAAGTATGAAAGAAGGAAAACTTTTATTGATAACAACGAAAAATATAGAAATGGCAGAATATACGCGCATATTTCCTTAATTAACAACAAAGTACTGGTAGAGGCCAAACTCTTATTGACATAGATCACTTTTAGGCAAAACATCTTGCAAACATGACGACATAAACCAGTGCGGCTATTATAAAGCCGACCCAGTTCAGCAGCTTCCCAAGCAAAGCCCATCCACGCACTCTGTCTGCGGCAGGAGTTCCTACAAGCACAGCTCCTTCTGCTGCGTCTCCTTCTGCAGCTGCTGCCATCTGTGGAATAACATAACGGATAAACCTTTCCAAACACGATCTTCAAAAGGCGTAATTCTTCTTACAGACGTATGAATAAGATACAAGAATGGACACAAAATAAATAAATAGGCAGGTATTTTAGATTTCCACGCAAAAATGTCTCCTCACGAAATGTTAGCGCTACAAGAGTCGTGGTGTTCTTTAAGTTGTTTCATTTCAGTGCCATATATAATAAGTTTCCCACGTATATGACGTAACACTTCAGCAGTGATGCACCCCACACACAGGTAAATAAATAGCACTACTCAGTTGTAAAAAATGTCTTCCCAACTATTTGCTAAATTGTACATAATTTATATCTATGGCACCGCCTTATACAACGAAATCCAACTTTTCGCCGGGTGAGCAGAAAACATAGATTTCATTCTTTTGGTACAGGCTATGGCTTAACGTATCTTTCATTATTAACACCCGGTATACATAAAAGTCACCCTATAGCATGCTATACAGTAAAGAGATAGGGTGGCAATACAGCTCTACACCACACAAAACTTCAGTGCCAGAAGGAAATGGGAGATCAACGCCCCGCCACGCCCCGACCGCTTTACCACCAGGAAAGAGACGCGCCAGGAGGCTTGGTGGGCCTCAGGACCGATCTGTACAGGCACGGAAAATCTCGCACCCACCGGCATTCGAACCCGGACCGTCCAGCCCGTAGCGAATCGCTATACCGACTATGCGATGCCGGCCCCCCTATTGAAATTTACGGTAAGATAAATTAATAAACATTATTATTTTTGGCGAATAAAGCTAATTTTTAGTACATGTCCCTAACGGAGGCATTTGATCTCCACTACACATACAAGCCCACAAGTGTTACGCCTAACTGTTGTAACAGTGCTATAAAATTTGACAAAGCTTCACAAAATTCAGCCCAATTACAATCATATTATGTATACATGTTTACCTCTGGTGACAATTTCGTCAGAATGAGTTTTCCGGGACGGTAACTCAGTACCCAACTCACGACTCCAGATAACCAACGAGGAGAGGCTATCGATGGAGAAGCTAAACGTCGTAAAATGATGGCAACTGCCACAGACAGTCCTGACAAGAGCATCGAGTCACTGAACAGCTGCACTGGAAACAGACAGAATTAAAAATTGCCCTTTATTTACTGCACAATCTGAACCCGCTATTTTACTGATCGCAGTGTGCAGTAAACAGCGGAAGTAAGGCCAATTTATACCGAAAGTAATATGAACCAAAAATCGAAAAAGAACGAGAATATGGCACGCTTCATAGCATTCTCGTTAACACAAGCTTGAAAATCAGTGTTTTCTATAGATGTGGATAATGTGAGTTAAAAGGATATTAACCGAGTGTTAACTTTTACATTACACCTTTATGGTGAGGGGACCGCGGTAGCTCAGTGGTTAAGGTACTGGTTCGATCCCAGCTGGTGTCAGTAGATTTTTCATTGACATAAAATCCTTTCTATCGCACTATGGCCTTGGGGTCGACTCAGCCTGTAACAGAAATGAGTACCAGGAGTATTTCCTGGGGGTAAAGGCGGCCGGTGCGTAAGGCTGACAAACTTATCACAATCCTGTGCCGTTGTCACGAAATCTGGGAACCTTAACTTCCTGGAAACCTCTGGGCTACTCGAGGCCTGTAATGGGACTGCTTTACCTTTACCTTTATAGCGACGCTTAATAATATGCATGTTTGTGTTCTCAGAACAAACAGGGATTATTTCGCTGCAGAATATTAAGTGGTTGGTTGTTTTTGACTGAATCAGAGGGTGTTTTCTGCTCGGTACACGCAGAATCTCTAAACATAATTCAAATTACTTTTAAAATTTCATTTCTGTTGTTCTTCAGTAAACAATTTAAACTTCAGGCAGCAAATTAATTTCAAATTAAAGGATCTCTAATCAGTGGCGTACCCAGGAATTTTGTTCGAGGGGAAGGTTCAACAAATTCAGTTGAGGACAGGGACAGAGAGAACGGGTATATAGGGGCAGTAGCCCCCTAGTAAGGGGTTCTGGAGGTAGCTGTAATTTGGTACAAGAAATTTCATTTCATATAGTAAAATGTTCTTAATTTTTGGTAATTTAAGACTATTTATGATGACAACCAATTTATTTGCCATTGCTAATGTAAAACAATTGCGAACCTAGGTAGTTTTAGAATTTTACTGCCTTTTCCCCGAACATCTTGGGGTGTTGGCGTCCTAAATTCAGCCATTTTTAACAGTTTTCACAATCTGGTTGAGTTTGACACCATTTTGGAGGACCTTCGGAATTTCGGGGAGTTTGGGGTTTGAACCCCCAACCTCCTCCCCCTCGGTACGCCACTGTCTCTAATTATTCTGAATTTATTCCGTCATGCTCTTGTTACTGGTCAAAAATATGAAAAATTCTAAAGAAAGAGACAGCAGTTAAAGGCACTGCTGTCTAGGCCTCTGCCTCTTGCATCCTACAGGTAAAAAGGGTAAAGCAGTCCCGTTACAGGCCAGTAACAGTGGCCCAGAGGGTTCCAGGGAGTTAAGGTTCCCAGATTTCGTGACAGCGGCACAGGATGGTGGTAGGTTGTCAGCCTTACACACGGCCGACTTTACCCCCAAGAAATGTTCCTGGTACTCATTTCTGTTAGAGGCTGGGTCCACCCCAGGGCCATAGTGCGATGGAAAGGATTTTATGTCAATGAAGGATTCCAATGGCACCAGCTGGGATCGAACAAGCGACCTTCCGAATTGTAGCGCAGCACCTTAACCACTATCGCTACCGCGGTCCCCGCATCCTACAGCACTGCCCGTTAATTAGGTTGTCTTCCCTAAACTCTGTAAGATCATAGCGTGCACATTCAGCCAAAGCATTACTCACAGTAACCTTAAATGGCCAACAAATGAGAAGTGTTGTCTGTAGAAATCATAGTTAAATACCAAAATTCTCAAACTTTATCTTTGAAATTTCAATCGGACCTTAATAATCAAATATGAAACTACTCGTACTTATTTCAAATTCACTAGTTCTCCATTCGCGTCAGATATATCGTTTATATTACCATGAATATAGGTTCTGGAACTCTCCGGTAGGACCCACGTACGAACGTGGTGTTTGTAACAACATGAGACCACAAAAAGGGACTCGCTTTAAAATATCCCAACAACGTTTATATGGAGAGTATGATTAGATAAATGCAAGACGCAAAACCTAAAATAATAATAATTATTATTATTATCATCATCATCACCATCCCCTCAAATTATACCTATTAAAACAGAAAGTTTCCCAAAGCTGATTTCAAATCGTCCATTACAGTATCATGCGATATCATAGCTCAGCTTTTGACAAAATCTACAACACTTTTCATTACCAATCAGTGGATTCTTGTCTCCAGAGTTCTTCAATTTCCACCCCAAATGTGTTAGGTACAGGCAGTGGCAAATTAAGCTGACGCATGATATATATATTCTGTTCTCTTCCAGTGGTGGTAGCCAAAATGACACTAACACCAGACAGGCGACAACTGAAACAGAAATTTAAAAAAATCCTACGTCATATGTTCTTGTATAAATGCGTGCAAGGGTCATCTTCATGCTTCTGCACTAAGCAGTCTTGTGGTTGGCCTCTGATACCTGTGACTTCCGAAACCACTTGGTGGATTTGGTTGCTACGGGACTTTTGGACTTATGAAACAACTTGTTTTATTTTCGTATTATTCAAAAAGTCTCTTATATATACAAAATTCAAAAATGTTACTAGTTTTTAAGTAATTGCTAATATATTTGTGCCATAAATACCGTAAGAAACGCTGGACCAATATATATATATATATGTATATATATATATTTTTTTAAGTGTCCATAAGCAAACCAAGATGTCCAACCAACTTTGGAAGCCAAATTAGCGCCAACATTTCCAAAGCAGCCTATAATTTGACCCTGTTCTGAACCAGATGAATTCGGAGCCCAACTCCCCCCCCCCCCCCCCCCCTCTTATTTTTTCTTTCTCTTCTACACAAACAACATCTTCCAAAAACTCTATAAACAAAAAAAACACAAAAAACTCAACAAAAAAAAAAATAAAAACACCA
>Ga0123354_10021927_pt1 | contig 10071 bp, 4 predicted proteins | sample TergutLab28metaG_2_FD_97872 | JGI IMG/M metagenome (GOLD analysis project Ga0123354, IMG submission 97872) | Labiotermes labralis P4 segment gut microbial communities from Petit-Saut dam, French Guiana - Lab288 P4 | ecosystem: Host-associated > Arthropoda: Insects > Digestive system > Gut ...
AGCAGCAGCAGCACTAACACTAACACTAATATTAACACTAACACCAAAAACACCACCACTACCACTACCAACAACAACAACAACAACAACAACAACAACACCAACAACACCAACAACAACACCAACACCAACACAACGCTAACCCAAACACTAAAACTAACACCACCACCACCACCACCACCACCACCACCACCACCACCACCAGCACCACCACCACCAACAACAACAACAACAGTGACAAACCTCTTCATCCCTTGCTGATTGCTGGTGTTTCCTCTTAAAGCTCTTATTCCTCCTGTTACTTGTACGACCTTAATCTGTCAAATTGGTTGTAGGATGGAGGTTAGAGATACTTTTACTCTCTCTTCCCGCTTTCGTTCTGTTATTTGTTCTCCGTCTCACCCCTTCCGCCACCTCTTCTCACCCGACATCACCATTTCCATTACCTCCTTGTCAAGTACAAGTCAAAAACGTGAATACCGAATTAATTCCTCAGTTGGCGCATACTGAGCGTCTTTCTTTCATCAGAACGTAGTATTTACCGACCCTCTCTCAACGTTCGATCTAACTGATCGCTTTATTTTGTTAGGGAAACTGTTTTGTATTAGACCTATAGAATATAGTTGAAATATTTCGTATATAATTTTATTCCAAACTCCTAGTATATCTGAAGGGAACTTACTCGTTTAATTTCAGTATTCTATATTAGATATTTCTTGCAGTGTAGAAATAAATCCGTCTTCTCCAACCTTTCAGTTTGTGACCTACTGCCAGTCCCTGCGCTGTTTGACAGATTCTTTTTTTAAATTTTCACATATAAGTTAATTTTCTTTTTACTAAACTCTGTAGCGAATTCAAATTTTCTACCATACTTGTTCACAACAAAATTGACTTCAGTAAGGCCACAGATATATTCTTCGTTTGCTGTCGTAAACCGTCAGTCAAATTTTGGTGAAATTCTACGTGAGAGATTTTACCACTATGATAATCTTACATTTTGCTTTCTAGCTGTATTGATTTGTTGCAGAACGTACTTGACATGGGAGGTACACAGTTAAAATCGATGGAGAGTAAATGCTGCTGATGGTAACTGTGAGGCTAAATACGTTGCACCGTTTTCAGTTCTCCATTAACCTTTCAATGCGGACGAAATCATAGTTCACACTGGAGGATGTCTTTGTACAAAATATAGTTTTCAACATTCTGGTGACGAAGAAATATTTCTAGTACCTGGACAGGATTCGAGTCCCTACAGTTCGGTTTGTAGTCACCCATTTTTTTGTCACTTTAAGACACATCTTTGGCAGAGGTTCTAAAACTCGTCATAAGAAGACGAAAACTCCTTACCTCAGGAAGTAGTCTTACGTTATCTCTACAATGATGTCATTACAACACGGGGTCAGCAAATATCTAAACTCTTCTTGTGCCAGCCCGCCCATATCTGTGTTTGTGTCGTCTCGCACTTCCATCTGGAAACATATAACGAAGGTTCAATTAAACGAACAAGAATCTTGAGATGTGAGATAAAGCTAACACTGCTGGTTATAATTTCTTGGTCGACTGCGCAGAAAACAAGAATTCTGTATGAACTAGTAACAAGCTGTTTTGAACTGTATTTAACCAACCTGATGCACAAAATTTGTTTCACAATAAGTTTTATTCCATGCCTCTACATATTTCGAGCACATGTGCTCGAAACATGTAGAGGCATGGATTAAAACTTATTGTGAAGAAATTTGTGCATCAAGTTGGTTAAATACTAAGATAGATAGTAACAAGCTCTTTTGAACTGTATTAGAATATCACCATATCTTTGTTATTCCGTACATTCTGTCTTCCATCGTACATTTTATAAATATAAATATTTAGTTCATAATCTATATTAATTTTGAAATGTATAAGCAGCGAAGGTGAGATCATTTTGCGGTAAGGACCTGGGTGACAATCCAGTGAAAACATTATAAGGGGTTTTGTAGATAGTTTGCAGATGTGATATTTTCGACAGAATTTATCTAGATTAAGATAATTATTGTGGCCTGCTGCTGTGAGCAAGGCAATGAAATTTCTGGTTGAATAAAAGCGGGAAATTTCTTTAGCTGAGCCACTGTTAGTTTTATGAAGGAATAATGTGCTGAGTGAAGTTTGCTGTTTTACGAAAGATATTGATAAAAAGTATCTGTCGTTGGTAAATTCAAGGCTGAAAGTGTAACTTTACACTGGGACAGGCACGTTGTAACCGTCAGTTGATAGGAACATAGCAGACTGTACAAAATTTAATTCTAATATTTGGTATTTTGAAGGTGTAATAGCGGTACTGCAGCACTGAAACATGTAGTCCGCAGTAATGAAATGTTATAATTGTTTCCTTATTAATGGCGTGTGTTGAATGTGAGGTATATTCTTTTTGAACAAGAAGGACGTCTAGAGGATTTGGAGATGTATACAATATCCTGTGGCAGATACGTAAATAAGCAAGTGCTGTAAGTATAATCAAATTGGAATGATTATTCAGCCCGTGTATGAAGCAGGAGAGTAATGGATAACACCAACTTTTCTTTAAGTATTAAGGGAACGAAATTTAATTTGCTGTAATAAAAGGTGCCTAAACTTGAAATGAATACTTAGAATACACTCTGAAATTCAGGTGGTTTTTTTTCGTATATCAGGAAATGTTACTTAAGGATATATGCCATAAGAATTCTCATTGTGCGTACTTTTGATGAAGAAGTGTCAATGAACAAGCAGACGTCTATGCCCGGAAGAAAATACAGACATCTTGTAATCACGTTAAAATTTGGCGTGTCAAGAGTTATGGAAAAATGTCGATTGCTGTCAGTAGACTTAATTCGAATTCATTTTAGTGCTTATTGAGTGTTTTAAATTCCGGAAATTAATTGCCTTAATACGGAATACGCTTTGCTTACGCGAGATTGATTGAAAGGAATATCAAATTTTTATTTTAATATTTGGTCACAATTTTGCGGTCCCCTAACTTTGTGCCCTTTAACAAACTCCCCGAATCAGAGTTTGTACCAAGATGCTGTTAATCATTTAGACAGATGTGATATTAACCGACGCTTACCCGAAACGATATTACCGTTGTACCTTCTCTACACAAGTCATGTCCAGTACATATTACAAGGCCATATTTCATCATAATATTTTTGTATTTTTCTTATCTTCTTTATGAAATGAAATATTTGTTTCACTTGTTGCTGTCCAATTTAGCTGTTTATAACGCAGATACAGTAGTACCTTATTACAACAATATGTGAAGGTGATAATGGTTTTGTATAAGGAAACCCAACCACGTTCCTTATGTTCTAAATCTAATCATTTTACGTATGCTGATTTTTTATTCTCTGTCCGTCACAGATTTCTCGCCTGGCCTAATCCGTCTTCGAGTTTATTCTGACACAAATTTTTGGGCAACTGACCTGCAAGAAAACTTAGTTTTTTGATAAATATTTCCTATATTAGTTGTCATTTTACGGTATCCCCCTGATTATATAATGATTTACGTAACTCTACAGTTACTTATATCCAGGTATTCTAAAAAAGATTGCTGTCTGGTATGGATACTTTGAGACTGACGTTTATCTAAATCGTATATGAGGTTCTGTTTGTACCACACAGTAAACACTTTCCGAGTCCATTATAAATAATACAGATAATGTATGTATAACGTCACATTGAGGCGCGTTAGTGCAACAAATGTTGCAGTTTACAAGCAATAACTATTTCATATCCTGAGTTTGTATTTGTAGCCTCAGGTATCCAGCATACTGGGTGCATGCACCATGTTGTCATCTGTGGCATTTGTGGCCTTCCCCGCTTTACACTATATTTCCACATTATCTCATAAACGGTACGCTTTTCCAAAAAAAAAAAAAGTATATTGGACATAAAATATGTGTTGTGATTTTCACCGCAAAGATTGTTCGAAATATTTCTCATTCTATGAATCACTGTGCGAGATAAAAACCATAAACGTAAATTAGTCTTCATGTAAAGTTCTCGTTATGCTTGTCTGATTTGAATTGAACTTGAATTTTCTGGGCGTTTGTTTCGAAGAATATTAAAACATGAAATTACATGAAAATCCGTCAGTGGGAGCCGAGTTGTTCCGTGAGGACATACTTGATAAAGCTAGTAGTCGCTTTTCGCAATTTTTCGAACGCACCCAAAACCACTCAATGCTGTTGCAGAAGAGTCTCTGTTCTCAGAACTGTACTGAACATTCATCTCAGTATTTAACCAACTTGATGCACAAAATTTGTTTCACAATAAGTTTTATTTCATGCTTCTACATGTTTCGAGCACATGTGCTCATCATCAGGAGATCAAAATTGCATTACACAGCCTCTGGTATCATCACACCTATAGGTGTGATGATACCAGATGTGCTCGAAACATGTAGAGGCATGAAATAAAACTTATTGTGAAACAAATTTTTTGCATCAAGTTGGTTAAATACTGAGATAAATATACTGAGATGCACGGTCAGCAAAACATAAAAAAAATATACACTGAACATGTAAGTACAGAGTAAAGCAATGCACGTTGCTTATTCTCGTTACAGCGTATGATGTGGGTCCGGTAGCTCAGTCGGTATAGCGACTAACTACGAGCTGGACGGTTCGGGATCGAATCCTTGTGACTCGGGGTTGTGTCCACCGACATTGATATTGCTTCCCTCCTTATGGCTGTCCTAACGTTAACACGTGTGGAATGTATCGTGGACAGACAGTCGAATTCACAGCATGGGAGCAATATGTGAATGATGTGTGCCTTAAATAAGATTGGGGGTAATGACATGGACTCATGTGCCTACCTTTGTCTGATGCAGTTGACTTTCATACTGCCCTTGTGTTTCGGGTCTATACTGGTCCCGGAGGGTGCTGTTGCAGTCCACCGTAATTCTGGAACAATTCCTGCACATATTTTTGTTCCCATAGATAGTGTCGTACCTGTGTTCATTCTCACTGTCGTTATGTGTACTGACACTATGTGCTCCTGCACCCAAGTCTGACATGAATAAAACAACTTAAAAAAAATTCCGTTGGGGACGAGATTTTCCGCCCGTCCAGACCGGCCCTGGGGCTCACCCAGCCTTCTGTAAAATTGGTACCGGGTCTTTCCCGGGGTAAAGTGCGGCCGGGGCGTGACGCTGACCACTCACCCCCTTCTAGTGCCGCGGTCATGGAAGCGTAGAGCTATACCTCTACCCACCTGGGCTACATCGGGCATCGAACGTGATCACTTTACCTTTACAGCGTATGATACATATTACTAGCAGTAGAACTTAATGTGGTGACAGACGCACATTTGTATGGCTTCATTAAGACTTGGCCGGACTATTGCATTAATGTCGCGGGCCGACTGGCTTCATGGTCCAGTATACATATATACATCAAAACACGCTTCAGCACGCAGTTCGCCACTAAATCCGAGGTCTCCGCCGTAAATCTTCTACGAGAGTAGGCTGTCCTCTGTTCTGTGGTGAATTATCCTTCAACTAAAGTGAAATGGTACATTGGCGTGACAACGCAACATGACAGCACTAAATTCTCTTACACAGACCTCCTTCTACAGTTCTGTAAAGAATGGCTTGCCACGCCATAAATAAAGTCTTTTACATCATTGAAGTATGTTCTGTGCCTGAGAACAATACGTTTCACTAATGTTGGTGGTGAGTCGATTAACGCGAGCGTTTCAGACCATAGATTTGAACTGTTATGGCAGCCGATTAAGGCGTAGTGAAGAGATCAGGCGGCAAGGACTTAGGCTAGCGTTTCGTAGCCTTGGGTCTGTGAGCTGTGAATAATGAGTCCGCAATTTGAGTAGATTTTACTCAGTAGAGCATACAGTGTCTGTCTTGGAGACCCTTCCTCATCCCAGGTGTATTGTCATTGCTACAAGGAAGACTATCCTTTTTACGACAAAGTTTTGTATTTACTTATCAAAGAATTCTATATTGCGTTCTTTTCTTTTCTGCAATTACAGGGTAATTCGGAATGACTGTCGGGGTTTTAACAACTTGTCGTACACAATACACTTGAGATAGGAGTATCTATTTTTTTATTTAATAGAACAAAACCCCAAATTTTTTATACATACCTTACAGGTGCTCTACATGTGAACCCTTTGTGATTCCACAAACATCAACACGATAATCGAGTTCGTTCCGAACTGGTGGTAGCATGTTAGCGTTGATGGTTTCAATGGCGGTTCTGATTCATACCTTCAGTTCCGGGATACTTGTGGGAAGAGGAGGAACCTAAACCTGATCCTTGACGTAACCCCATAGAAAGAAATCACATGGGGTTGCATCTGGAGAAAGAGGTGGCAAGTTGTTAAAATCCCGACAGTCATTTCAATTAACCCTGTATTGCAACTCCCTGCAGCCTGCAGTAGTGCCTAACGGATCCGTGAGTTGAGAAAATTTTGGCGATGGAATGCAGCATTGGAATGGTGATACATGTAAGGACTTCATCCTTCCAGAAATTTTCATAAACACTTTATTTTGGTATGTATTCAGTTTTCCTCCGTAGCACGACAGCCCAATCGGTCCAAAGTCGCCTCATTGGTGACGTTCCTAGCTCACACACACAATTGGACACACAAACACGCACGGTAGGACTGCTCTAAACGAGTGATCAGCCCGTCGCAAAGGCCGCTGTTTACACAACACACAACAACAACCAGATCCGAACACCTAAAGCCTCATCGGGATTCGAAACCGCTGCAGATTTGCGCCTTAGACCGCACGGCCACCGGGATCTGCTATACATTTGGCTAATTTTGTGTGATTATTCTACAATTATTTGACATTATTTATTCGTACTGCTTCAATATTTCCGCCTTACCCAATCTTAACCGGGAGTACGTGGAAGCGCTGGTGGAGAAATTTGGTAAAAGACATCATCAGATGAGAGTAAAGAATTATACAACAAAGACAAAAATGTGTTATTGTACGAATCGAGCAACAACAACAACAACACACACACACACATATATGACACAAAAACAAGAATGACTGCCTCCCTCCATCCTTCTGTCCGCATGGAACAACTGGGCTGTCACTGGACAGATTTTCATGAAATTTGGTATTTGGAGTATTTTTCGAAAATATGTCGAGAAAAATCAAGTTTCGCCAAAATCGGCAAAGATAATAACAGTTACTTTACGTGCAGACCAATATACATTTTTATCATGACCCTCGCAATTTTTCTTAGATTAAAAATATTTCAGACAAATTTGTAGAAAAAACGAAAACACGCATCTTACGTTCAATAATTTTTTTTGTCGAAAATCGTACTGTTTGTGAGATAATGTGGAAAAATATTGTAGAGACGGCATGTAACAGATGACAGTATGGCGCATGCGCATTGCATGCTGAATAACTAAAGTTACAAACACACACTCAGGACATTTAATATTTATTGCTTTTCCACTCCTACAAATGGTTGCTCGAACGAGTCTCAATGTTACTTTATACGTTCATTGGCTGTCTTCTTAAACACAAAATTAAATTTTACTTTGTTTTATTTATCTTAGTAAATAACCAACTTGATGCACAAAATTTTTGTTTTAAAATACGTTTATTGCATGCCTCTACACCTATAGGTGTGATGATACCAGAAGCTGTATAATACAATTTTGGCCTCCTGATGATGAGCACATGTGCTCGAAACATGTAGACGCATGAAATAAACTTATTGTAAAACAAACATTTTGTGCATCAAGTTGGTTAATTACTAAGATAAATATACTGAGATGCACGGTCAACAAAACATCTAAACTTTACTTGTTTGTTGTTGCCGGGAACTCAAAACAAAAGAGACATAAATACAGATCAAACTGAACACCGCACAACACCTGCGTGGGTCCGGTATATCGATCACCCAGGACAGACCTTAATTTAGAACATCCCAGTCCGAGAGGCAAATTTAGAAACGACTTTTTTTAAATTTTGAAGCTGTTCACTGGCTAAGTTGCTTAGCTAGCAGCATGTAGTGAGAAGGTGTAGGTTGGGCTGTGGAAAAGGAAAGGAAACGGAGCAGGGAACGTTGTAACTACGATGACCGCTAGGCGTGAGTGATATTAATACGGTAAAGCAGGGTAAGTATCAGATTAGCAGCGTCATTGGTAACACGAATGGTAGGAGTTTTGACACAATCGTGTCTTCTTCAGGCACCGTCATATTGTGTGTTAGGCTGAAACCTTTACGTGCCGTGTGCAATATGAGGCAGAGATATATAGTTGACAGTCACACAATAAACCAACGAATTCAGTGATATCAAAATTATATTTTTTACACACAATTCTTCTTCTTCTTCTTCTTCTTCTTCTTCTTCTTCTTCCATAGCCACTACAATCCACTGTGGGCTTTGCCTGTCGAACAATGTCCTTCCATTTTTTCCTATCTGCCACCAACTCTCTCCATCTTCTGACTCCCAACACTTGAAAATATCTTTCTACTTCCTCTTTCCATCTTTTCCTGGGTCTTCCCCTTCTTCTCGTCCTTTCCAGTTCCTGAGTGAAGATCTTTTTGGGCATCCTATCCTCCTCCATTCTCTCTAGATGACCTAACCAGCTTATCCTTTGCCCTTTTATCTATTTTACTATATTTTCTCCTTTGCTCATCTCTTCTAGTTCTCGATTATTTTACACACAATTGTTGTCAAAAATATATCATTTTAACATTAGTGTATTTGTTTATTTTGTGAATTCCCTTTTCAATACATGCACATGCAGAGCTTTAAGATTAGATGACATTATTAGTGATTAATTGATGACTATCGTGCAATTATTTTCTGAAATATTGCACTACTTTTCATCCTAAAAGAAATTTAATATAGTGGTAAAAGGAGTAAAAATTTCGAATAACATTGTCTTTGTTACGTTTCATGATTGTGATATTTTTTAATATATGAAACAAAAAGAGTGGCTGAAATGCATATAAAATACATAACGCAAATTTACCCTAAGTTATTAATTTAAAGGGACCAAAAATGTGAAGAAATTTTATAGCTTTTTTTTTAATTTCTTTAATGTCTATTCGAATGTATGGCTGTAAATCTAATTATAAACGTATGAAACATTTTTATTTTTCAATACTGATGACATACATTGTTGGGTGTACCTCAGTTCCCATATTCTGGTGTAAATTTACGTTGGCAGAGATATTTTATCATCGCCATATTTAAAGCTTTTTTTTTACGAAAAAATAATAACCATTAGCAGCACGTTAACCATTTTTATAAAATACACCGGAGGTATTAGTGTATAAAATGTTCGTCAGAAGTTATTATACCAGAATGGACGGCTATTTGTCATCAGGCATCATGCGGCAAATAACAGTGGGTGGATCATTAGTGTTCTTGCAGCTGTACTGAGGTGGGAACCATTAACTGGCGGGAGGAAGCAATTTAAAAGATCAAATGAAGACTGATATATTAAATTACTTAGGAACGACCGAAGATTAGGTAGTGAATAATTTAATCATTTAACTTCTAACAAGCTCTTGTTATCATGATAGTCAACACTCGGGATTACTCGTACTTTGCTTCTAGACTGTCAGTTGCCTGCTATTCTGAAAATAACGCACGGTTTCGGAAACTGCAACTCTGTCTCTCTCCTCTTCGCATGAAACGGCGGGCGGCCACTGCAAGAGCAGATACAGTTCCAGAAATTTTTTTTCAGAATATAAGAAGACTAGGTTGGAAGAGTTTAAATATTTGGGAACAACTTTTAACAATCCAAAATTCTATTCGGGAAGAAATAAAGAGTAGACTGAGGTCAGGAAATGCTTGCTATCATTCGGTGCAGAATCTTTTGTCTTGCAGGTTGTTGTCCAGGAAATTAAAGGTTAAGATATATAGAACTATAATCTTGCCTGTGGTTTTGTAAGGGTGTGAAGCTTGGTCGCTGACATTGAGGGACGAAAGGAAGCTGAGGGTGTTTGAGAATATGGTGTTGAGAATATTTGGACCTAGGAGGGACGAGGTAACGGGGGAATGGAGGAGACTGCATAACGAGGAGCTAAGTGATCTGTACTCCTCACCC
>Ga0123354_10021928_pt1 | contig 10071 bp, 4 predicted proteins | sample TergutLab28metaG_2_FD_97872 | JGI IMG/M metagenome (GOLD analysis project Ga0123354, IMG submission 97872) | Labiotermes labralis P4 segment gut microbial communities from Petit-Saut dam, French Guiana - Lab288 P4 | ecosystem: Host-associated > Arthropoda: Insects > Digestive system > Gut ...
TAACCTCCAAAGTTGCATTTTATATATTTATTCAACAAATATAGGTACTGAATATTTTAAACATGGTATACACTCTCCGTTTTTTTCTCTTCAAAATGCAGTTTGTTTCATAATTCTAACGTACTTGGTTCCTGTATTATTCACATTTTATATACAGAGTGTGCTAAAATTTAAAAAAAATAATTCCGGCGTCAAAAGGTTAATATGTTTTAAACTCACAAACACTCAAACCGTGCAGTAACACATTACATTATTTAATAACACATCCATTATTAATTACACGCTTTAAAGGTTGTCTCTGCTCCATTGGCAGGGTTAGAAACGCGAGTGACGCAGATATTTCTGTTATCTTTCCACAATTATTTATTTCTTTGTTTACCGACTTTCTGGTTTAGAGGGTTCCTGTTCGAATTGGACTTCAACTAGGCATGTGAATCTCGTTGGTGCTCGCGGGCCGTAGCGGGTCAGGAGATCTGTCTGACAAGGGGCTGCACGTTTTGAAACATTTATGGAAAGGAATTGTTGAGCGCATGGCGGTTGTGCTTGGGAGGTATTCTGGACCGAGGGTGATTTTACTCTCTCCTTGTTTCAGAAGTAGGGTGGAGGGAGTGAAGTATTTTTGGAACAGGTGCAGCTAAATTTTAGCTTTCGATACAAGTTCGTAATTGTTCTTCCGTGTGGCCTACTACTAGGTAAAAACAAATTTAAAAATGTCCATTTTTAAGTCTTACTGACTACACTGATGATGGTGGTTGTAAAAATCGAAAGGCATATGATTCAATAATTATAAAATCAGAGACAATTCAGAGCTTATGTTGGTTATTTTAAACTATACTGTGCTGCATAATCAAAATTATGGGTGAACTCTGCCTAACCCCTATTTTAGGACCCGTTGTAAAAATATTTATTTAATTGCGTTATTTAAAAGACGCCCACATTGATAAAAATTATTGTATGATTTTAGAACACTTTTACAAAAGGATTTCTCATTAAATTAAGTACGGTCTCTTTCATTTTTCTGCCACCCGTAGTAAATGTCTTCGGCAACTGCATTATGCTAATTCACAATTTTCTAGCCGTGGACCAAAAGAGATATTTTACCTATGGCTGGTCGAGGATGAAAAGTGAGGGCAGGGGACTATCCACAGACGAAAACTGACCTGCCGGTGACAATGGTCATTACCCTTAGCTGAGGGTAGGCCGAATCCCTCTTCACGACAAACACTGTCATAACAGTAAAAATGCGGATGCTCACATTGTGTAAGCGCTGGGGTTTGAAGTTCAAGTATTCCTTCTTCATTCTCATCACGACGGTTTACGATGACAGATCTATTCGCGAACGCGTCATCGTTCTTGCTGGGGAGGTGAATTGTACGTTGTCCCTAAGTCTACTGCAAAAGCATGTCTGCAGAAATCCCGGAAGGATGGGCAAGTTGGAAGGCCTCAGAAGAACTGGGATATTGCGCGTGTCCAGCCCAGTTCAGGATGCTGAGTTAGTAGCCGAAACTCAAAGAAACCCTTTCTTCAGTGCAAAGGATACTAAAGCTGATACTGGCTTTCCTGGGCAAAAAAAAAAGTGGTTATTTCGAGATTTAAGGAAGCAGCTCTCAGGGTACGACAATTTGCGGTGAAGTAGCTTCTCACTAACGAATATAAACTATGCCTTTTAGCATTTGCTGAGAGCAATGTAGTTCGCACCTGGGATACCTTCATATTCTCTGATAAATCTACATTTAGCTCAGCAATTGAAGGGCCGGTGTTCGTTTACAGACCTCTGGAAGTGAGTTAAAACTGTCAGTATATATCTACCTGCAAACGCATTTGTCGTGTGTATGTTCACAGTTGGGGCTGGATCCCCCGTGAAGGGGCTGGAATGACCCATCGTATAGAGGGTCACCTAGACGGCCTTCAGTGTAAGCACATTCTGCAGAACGTAATGGTGACCTCTGGACGAATGCTGTATCCCGATGGTTTAACCCATTTCCAGCAAGGCCACTTCTCCATTCATGATTCTCGTGTTGTTCAAGAATGGCTATAGCTGCAGGCCGAAGTCGAACTCATTGATTGGCCAAAGCGAGCGCCTGATATGAACCCCATCGAGAATGCTTAGAGTGAGGTGAAGAGGACAATGCAGGCAACCTGGCCTGTCCTCCCTCCCAGAAATAGCGATGAGCTACGGACGCTTGTGTCAGACGCGTGGAAAGAATTCGCTTCGTCTCAGCGTTACTTTCGATCACTGACACGACGAATGAAATCAGTGGTCGAAGCAAAGGCGTTCTGGACTTCTGACTAAAGAGGTCAGTTTCTGAAAACAGCCGGTTTAAGGGCTAAAGTAACAATAATCATTTTGTATGCGTAAGCGGGATACTTCGAGAAACGAAAGTCTTTAAAAATGCATATTTTGCACATATAATTTGTTTGTCTACAGCAAGTGCATCAAAGTGGGGGTGAAATGGGCCGCATGTGGCCTTTTATTACTGCGGCTGTCCAAATGAAATAAAATTTTAAAAAGGGAAAAAAATAAATAAAAATTAATATTACACTGAACAATTTTACACACTTTTATTTGGCTCCAGATGAAGTTATCTATGCTCAACTTTCACTATCAAAATCAGCAGCCAAACCCACATCTCGCAGCCGTACAGTTTTAACCACTTCCTACGCGTCTGCTTCCATCGGAGGTTCGGAAAAGAATCCTGTTCAACTGCCGCTTCACAAAACCCCCACACACATTCTCATCATTAGTCAGCAATTACCTTTGTTACCTAGCAACAGTTTCCTGCAGTTTCAGCTCGTTTGCTGTTGCCATGTAAAGGATAGGTGATCCAGCCTTCCTGTTTGTCTAGCTAAGGGAAATACTTGAGCTGTTCACCACAATCTACTGTCGGTATATGTAAAATAAAATGAAATAAAAAATTAGCATTTTTTTGCGGGCACTACAATATTTTAAGACAAAAACTGAATTTGTTTAGTTACAGCTATCGGGCTATTAAGCGATTCAGTTCGTGTAAGACATCAGAATTAGCCCACTTTATATTAATTTGCCCCGTTAAATAACATTGACGTCATATTTGCATAATTATTTCATACTTTTAGGAAAATCCATGTGGGGTACAAAGAGAGTTCCTAAACTTAAATTTACAATACGTTTGAGACTTTCATATTACACAAGTTAATTTTTAATACTAATATATTTGACAATATTTTCAAAGAAAGCAAACTGCCTTTTCTTGAAATGTTTGACCCTGAAGAGAAAAGTATAAGGGTACTTCGAAATAACGGTAAATGTTTACAAGTCGACTAGCGTAACATCTTACTAGATTTTAATCCTTTGAAGCCTAATTTCAACTATAGTGGTCGTACCGCACCGCTAACCTCTAAAGTTACATTTTATATATTTATTCAACAAATATAGGTACTGGGTATTTTAAACACGGTTTATAATTTCCGTTTTTTTCTCTTCAAAATGCAGTTTGTTTCATAATTCTAACGTGTTTGGTTCCTGTATTATTCACATTTTATATACAGGATGTGCTAAAATAAAAAAAAATAATTCCGGCGCCAAAAGGTTAATATTCACGGAAATAAATGCAGTACGATATGAAGTTGACACTGCCTATAAGCTGACATACCCACCCACTCCACTTTCATGGAAACAAAATTTTAACTCTGGTTAATTACATATTGCTGCATGAAAATAAACGAGTAATTGTAAACATAGTTCCATGCATTTCTACGCTCGGTATGATGTGGAAATACGTGGTGTTGCAGAAAAGTAATGAGACTGATTTTCTTTTAACCATGAATTTTATTCTTTTTACAAATCAAGTTTATTTCCTTCGAAATAGTTCCCTTGGGCAGCTACACAGCCACAGAGGCGTTGTTTCCAATTTTCGTAGCAGTGCTGGAAGGCTTCTGCTGGAATACCTTTCAGCTTGTCGGTTACGCTCTTCTGGATATTATCCAAAGTACCAAAATGGCCTGCCTTTCAAGTGGGTTTTGAGTCGGGGGAATAAAAAGAAGTCACAGGGACTGAGGTCCGGCGAATAGGGAGGCTGAGAAACCACAGGAACGCTTTTTTCTGCTAAACATTTATTGATGGAGACTGCCGCGTGACATGGGGCGTTGTCGTGGTGCAGCATCCGTGTGCCTGCAGTGCCTGGTCGCGCACGTGCCACCATTTTCCTGAGTCTTTCAAGGACTTCTCGATAAAAAGTTTGATTGACAGTTTATCCTGCTGACACAAATTCCTTGTGGACGATCCCCTGACTTTCAAAAAAAAACAAATGAGCATCGATTTGATTTTGGATTTGCTCATTCTCGCTTTCTTGGGACAGGGAGATTTTGCGGTGTGCTACTCCCGACTTTGGCGTTTAGTCTCGGGGTCGTACTCTAAAATCCATAATTCATCACCTGTGATAACGATACTGAAAAATTCTGGCTCCCTCTGAAGGCGGTCCACAAGATCAAGCCACACATCCCTCCGATTGGCCTTCTGCTCCGTCGTGAGATTCTTTGGAACCATCTTGGCGCACACTTTTCTCATGTCCAAATCCTGTGTTAAAATTTGATGGACGGTAAACCGTTTCAAATTTAACTGACTACTTATCATTCTCAACGTCAATCGACGATCTGCCCTCACAAGAGACCTCACTCTTTCCACATTGTCGTCCGTTTTTGAGGTTGAAGGTCTTCACGCACGAGGTTCGTCTTCCACTTGTTCTCGGCCTTCTAAAACGGACTTGTGCCATCTGGACACTTGTGCCCTGGATAGGGAATGTTCTCCATAAGACCTTTGTAACTTTTCATAAGTCACAGTAGCGGATTTGCCAAGGTTTACACAAAATTTGATGGCACAACAATGCTCAAACTTTTGCCGATCCATTTTCGTAACGCACCTCACAAACACAACTACACTTCAGACGCTCCCAACAATCGCGTAGCAGTTGTAGCAAGTTCAAACTTGTACTGAATTTACAGCGGGGGTTAACCTAACTGCCAAGTGAAGGGGGAGGCAGCAGTGTTGTCGGTTCGTGCACAGCGTTGTCAGTCTTATTACTTTTCTACCACACCACGTAGGTGGCCAGTTTCGTGTACAGTATAACGCACTTTCCTTACGGTAGAACAGCCTGCAGAGGCTGTACGGAAGAGACAGTGAAGACAAATATTTCTGCCCCTTCCCGGAAGTCAAACCTTAGCTATCTTTCTTGCGTTAAGACACTGTTCTGAGACGACTTACAAACTAGTCATGTATTCTTGCGCTCCGTAATTTAGCAGAAGGTGTAGAGGGATATTTAATTAGCACTGCCAACAGGAAAAAACAAATACAAAAATAAATGGAATAAGGAGGAAATAATAATGGGGTAAGAACTGTCTCGTAGCAATATGGGACAAAAAGTCGTTGTTGTGTGACGAGTAATATGTATTGCCGTTCGTCATGTATAATGTGTAGACCGACATACAACAGAACAGACTACAGGAAACTGGGATCTATTGCAGGATGCAGAAGGAGAGATTTTAAAATCCTTCTATAAACTTTCACACTTCACTACGTTTCGATTTGGCGTTTTAATAAGTCGTTTTAAATTATTTTTGTATTCAGCATTTGAAGTCGTATATTATGGAAAAGAAGTGAAAAGCTGGATTTTTATTATTTACTTCATGTTTAAACAATGGTGAGAATTAAAAATGATAAATTTGTTGTAACTTCAGATGATAACACGGAAGGAAATGAAAGAGGGAAACGAAATAAAAGCAAAAAAAAAAAATCAGAGAAATTAATGAAATGGAGAGAACGAAAGGGAAGACTGGGAGAGAAATGTGTTGGTTTATGAAAGCCATATTAATCCTGCCGCAAAATGTGCTTCCTTTATTATTGCAGAGTTGTGTAATTTGGAATTTATGAGGTTGTTGGTATGAACATTGCGCATCGCAATGCCCATGTTGACTGTTGGGCGCGACATTAGGACTGTGGACACGGAATGAAGTCAGAAATTAACATATATGTGGTAGGTTAAAGTACTCTCTGTAGAGGGTTAGGTGTCCTCTCGAGTTATATTCGTTTTGAGGGATATTAAAGCAGTTGTTTGACTCCTGTTTTAACCATGTAATGAACAATCCTATTACTGGAGCAAGTCGAAATTAATTTACGTACAGGAGAGTCAACTACAGAATCAAGAGAATTTTTCTACAACCCGTCCGCCTAGGATCCATTCAGGTCGTTTTACCCACTTCTAAAAGTTGCCACGTTTTACGCACTTTCTTTCTTTGTACGTATCCTTGCATTGCGGTCTAGTTGTAGAGGGGAGCAGCTGGACGGCTACATCTGCTACTTGTGTCAGTTCTTTAACTGATTCAGTGCTTTGAAAGATAAAACATATTGCTGGGATTCTTCATTTGTAAATCACATGACATTTAACGATTACTTTTTTGTAGATGTGACGTCGTTTGGTCTGGTAGAAGATTTCCGACTTTTCAAGACATTTCTATGGTCTCCACCACCAGGACACATTATTGAGAGCGCGAGTATGTTGGCAGAGCCGCAGGATAATATGAATTGTCTGCACACTTTTACCAGATTACAAGGAGTCACATCTCAGCGAAGGGTTGACAACTCATAGTAACTGCTATGGCAAAATCAGACCTAACAATTTTGTTCTCTGAATTTGGAATCTTGACAGCTCTCTAGATTGGTTGTATAAACATATTTTAGATTGTCAGATTGGAATTATTGGGACAGAAGCAATAATAACTTTCTTATTTACTGCTTGGAACGGAGTCCTTCTTGAGAAGTTAACTGGTTTTCAGCTAGTCAAGATATTACCCGCATTTTATGGAATCCAAAAGTTCATTACCGCATTCACAAGTGCCCGCCACCTGCCCCTATCCAGAGCCAGCACGATCCAGTCCATACCCCCACATCCTACTTCCTGAAGATCCATCAGGAGAGGTCCAGGTTTATTTATGAATGTCTCGGTGCGGGAACTTCGTGCCGTTAACACCTAGATTTTTTGATGTAGCAAAGCTTACTATTCCAACACCATAATCATTACTATCCTGATGTAGACTCTCATTCCCAAATGTTGGTTTGAAAATATTCTCTCTCTTCAGTTTTGCATTAAAATCTCTTAATGATACTTTCATATGGTACTTACGAAAATGTTAGAAGGAAACCTGCTGTAATTCCTCGTTAAAAAAAAACTGTCTTTTGAATCATCTCTTTCTCCTTACTTGGTGCATGCGCATTGAAAACAATGATATTACACCAGCGACCTTTCAGAAATATATATGACACCATATGGCTAACAAACTCTACTCTCTTAACGCTGAAACTTTCTGTGGTGTACAAAAATCCTTTTCTTAATTAATTGATGATTCTCGTTTCTTCTTCCATAGAAAAAATTGTAATCCCCTGTTCTGTGTCCCGTTTGTCCCACCTAATCTCCTGCACATCACTAACTCTAATTTATATCTTGATAATTCCCGGGGTGCAGCTATAAGAGAACCTGCCCTGTTCAGGCTCCTAACATTCCAAGTAACAAATTTCATGTCCCCTTTCCGTTGCTTAAGTCGTACCAGATTATCAGTCCAGGTCCCAGGCTATTATTGCAAATGATACGTAACATGATAAGTTTTTACGGTGAAGAGTTATTAGCACCTCGCCTAAAATCCAAGCTGGAGGACCACCACTTGTCGGATATCCGCGACCTCTTATTCTATATATTCGCAGCCACCCTCCATATTGGAGGCCATTCCTCCATCGGCAACCTGAGGACGCGCCATGCCATGGTGACAGGGATCCACTTATCGCATATGGGGAGAGAAGCAAATAAGATGTAATAAGAGCGGGTGTTGTCTCTTCAAAGTGGAGCACGGCCGCAAGTTCATTGTACCATTATGGATATTTTCCCTCATGGCGCGACATCCCCTAGTGGTTCAGGGCCTCTTTATTGTCGAGGATTCACGATCACGCTCAGAGACACCACACTCGATATGAGCCCTGTTGACAAGCAATCAGCTCAACGCACAGACCTCTACCTGAGTACACACAACACACACAAGGAAAAGGCATCCATACTCCCGGCGGGATCCGAAACCATCATCCCAGAAAGCGAGAGGCCGCAGACCCACGCCTTTGACCGCGTGCTGACTGGTATCGGCTCTTCTGGGCACTGTGAACACTTATTTCCATAACCGAATAAAGTCGACACACTAACCAACACACTTCCTGACATTCCTTGTTATTATGTTTCACTAATGTTTTTAACATTCACCCTTTAATTTTAAAACCAACTGTTCGCTTTTTCGAAAATCTACATTTATAAACACAAGTTCTTTGATTGTGAACTCAGTACATTTAGACCATTCTTATTTAGAATTATTTTAACTATTTGGAGCACCGCAAGTTATAATTATATTGTGTGATGATTCAGAATGTAAAGTTAAAGTGGTCTTAAATGTGTGATTAAGTATTGCGATAATGTGGCGCTGTAGCTCGCATTAGTGCCACATTTCTAGTATTCTTGCTCTTGACAGCTCAGGGGTGTCTTTTGAAAACTAATATTCTAATAATATTTCACTGATTTTAATGTAGAATTCCTAATAAATCTGAACAAATCACATATCTAAACTCTTCAGGAGGACTTCTGTGTCTAGATAGGCGGTAACGCTGTTTAGGATTGTACACTATGACATTACTTTGATTACACCGAGGAGGTCAGAGATCCTTATTCCGACATGTTTACACTGACATGTCCATTCGTCCACATATCTGTAAATAAGAAACGAAGGAGAGAAGTGGTGCATTTTAAATGCAATACTCGTATGTACCAACGAACTGGTCTCATTGCAACTCCAAGCAAATGTGACTTTTCTCCTTGGACATTCTGTGGTTATATTCCCTAAATCGTTGGTTCCTATAAAATCATCCTGTCAAAACTGGGGTATAAGCCAATTTACGTCTAGCTCTTGAAGAAAATATGTTGAGAAAATATCTGTTATTAACAGAGAGGAAGATTATTGGATGTGCGGCAGTCCTGTAAAACTTAACTTCACAACTATCTGTATACCAAAATCACAGTCGAGTCTCATCTTCGAAAACCGGCAGAAAAAGACTTTTGAAATATTTGTGAAACAGCACATTAATAAGCTGGTCAACGAAAGAGAATATCTACTACCGGAACTACAGGATTCAGAAAAAAGTATTGGTACTTTCTTTCATGTGTACGAGGGGGGAACCTGTATCTCATGTCTACACACCTTCATGTACTTTCAACATAAATAAAAGCAGTTAATGGGTGGTTATGAATAATGTAGTGCCTTGTAGAGAACACTTTATTTTATTTTATACCATTTCATTTTATATATTTCATGTATGTTGGTAGTATTATAGGGACGGCTGGGTGCTTCTCCCAGTTGAACAAACAGGCAGTCCAGATCACCTATCATTCACATAGCAACAGCAAATAGTTGAAGCTGCAGAAAACTGTTGCTAGGTGAATAAAGGAAATGCTGACTTTGGCTCAGAAGTGTGGTGTGGTTTTGAAAAGCGACGAGAGAGAGTCTTGGTTGAAACTTCAGTAACGACAGACGTGGAAGCAGAGACGGAACAAATTTTATAAAATGTGGGCTTTGTTGCTCATCATTGTATCAGGTAAGCGTGGTTAGGTTGTTCTGTACCAAATTGAAGCGTAGAAATTATTTGGATTGTATTTGGTGTTTCTTGAGGTGATCAGACTTTCCTTATGGAAATTCCTTTATAGGAAATTGTAATCTTTGTGGTGGAGTTGTACTGTATGCCGTGCCTTAGATTTTGATTTGGTTATTGTGGTTTCTTTAGTGTTATATATTTACGTGATATGTTGTAGTGTCGTAGAATATATTATTTAGTAAAATACGAAATAGTAGTGCCCAAAGTGGTGGCAGCGAATACCCTTTCTAGGTAATGGTGTCGGTGGGTGGGAAGACCGCCGCACCTCATTACAATAAGCATCCAAAAATTTTGCACTCAAAGACAAACGTTGAATTGGCCTTCATTATGTTCCACAGTTCGTGCATTATCGAATATGCACA
>Ga0123354_10021929_pt1 | contig 10070 bp, 10 predicted proteins | sample TergutLab28metaG_2_FD_97872 | JGI IMG/M metagenome (GOLD analysis project Ga0123354, IMG submission 97872) | Labiotermes labralis P4 segment gut microbial communities from Petit-Saut dam, French Guiana - Lab288 P4 | ecosystem: Host-associated > Arthropoda: Insects > Digestive system > Gut ...
GGTTCGTGAAGGGGACGCAGCTAAAATGTCGCGTGTGAACTGCGATTGTTGTGAAGAAAAAAGTTGTTAGTGAAGTTTTGAGAAAGTATGGTGTGCGTGTGAACTAAGATGATTTTTCTGACACTACCAGGCAAAGGCATAACTCCACAAATCTTCACGCTGAAATTTCCTGTGCATACATCAGGCCCGAAACAGAAACATGAGTAAAATAAATTAAGAATTATAAAACTTTTAAATTAACTTCCTGCGTGTAGGCACTAAAGATTTCTACTGAATCAGTAGCGTACCCAGGAATATTGTTCGAGGGTTCCAACAAATTCAGTTGAGGACAGACAGAATGGGGATCTGTGGGCTGTAGCCACCTAGTCAGGGGTTCTGGAGGCAGCTGTAATTTGGTACAAGAAATTTCAATTCATATAGTAAAATTTTCTTAATTTTTGGTACTTTAAGACTATGACGACAACCAATTTATTTGTCATTGCTAATGTAAAACAATTGCGAACCTAGGTAGTTTTAGAATTTTACTGCCTTTTTTCCGAACATCTTGGGGTGTTGGTGTCCTAAATTCTGCAATTTTTAACAGTTTTCAAAATAGGGTTGAGTTTAGCACGATTTTGGAGGGCCTTCTGTATTTCAGGGGGGGTTTGAAACCCCCCCCGGGTACGCCACTGTTACTGAAACTTTTCTTGAACTGAAATATCTCTGATTTATTCGCAACAATGCAGATTATTTAATTGTTTCATCACCTTTGGTTCATAATTTATAAGCGTTTATAGGCAACCATGCACAACTATTTAAAGGGCTGTCTAATATAAACACCGTACCGTGGGCACGAAAACTTAATTAAATGCCGTACTGCGTTCGTAGGATAAAGGTTAAACCCCATAGAACAAATTTGGGGTATCGTGAAAACCAGAATAGCTGCGAAAAATGTTACTTTTAAGCTGCAAGATGTTCAACAACTGGCAGAGCAGAATTTTTCCGCTGTGACAATGGAAGAGTGGGCTACTGTATGCAGACATGCTAAAGCTGTGGAAGAAGAGTACTTGAGTAGAGAGCACAAGATGGACAGCGTCATGGAAAGAATCACAATCAATGCCGATGATGATGATGATGATGACACGTCAGAATCTACAGTTAGTTATGAAGATGATGATATACATGAAGTTGGTCCAATCGTCAGTGACAGCGAGTGAAGTGAAGTGAAGTGAGTAGTGAAGTGAGTTATGGTGAAAGTTCTTGTGGATAAAGTGAAGTGAAGTGCGTTACGGTGAAGTTCTGGTGGACCAACAAAGTACCACTGACCTTATAATGAGGGTACTTGATTATATTGTGACTATTTCATTTTGGTATCTTGTACTGTGTTTGTTTTCATTTGTATTGTGGTTGTTTTAAATTGTTTTGTAATGTGTGGGTATGTGTGGGTTTTGTAGGGTATGTGTGGGTTTTGTAGTGTGTGTGTGTGTGTGTGGATTTTGTAATGTGTGGGTGTGTGTGTGTGGGTTTTGTAATGTGTGGGTGTGTGTATGTGTGGGTTTTGTAATGTGTGGGTATTGTAATGTGTGCATTTTGGTAATATGTACACTAGCACTCTTCGGCTACCCTGACTGAGGTTTTGCCGTGCTTTTTCCTGTTATAAGGCAAATGCCAGGGTAAAACTTGCAAAGACGGGGCACGGCCCGCACTTTTGTGTGTAAATGTGTACTGTACTACTGCCACCGTGTGTCAACAAAAAATGCAGTTGACAAATATATCGTATCATATATCATAATACGGGAAACAACTGAACTCACTGTGTCAACAGTAGTTAAGTGTTATATGGAAACAGTGATGTTGAAACTCTCTAATTTTACTCCTTAATTCACAGCTTACCATGCTGCTAGCCAACTTGCTGCATGTTTTTATTGTTGGTAGTAATGCTGGATAGACCATGTTCCAACGTATAGTGCAAGGCTGCTGGCTACCCACTCCATTTGCATCTTTCCCCTTCACTTCCCCTCCCATGCGTCACCGTGTGCCATCAGGTTCCAAACGCACTATACTTATGAATGTTTTGGTGCAAGAACATCACACTCTTAACAACTAGATTCTTTTAATGTGGCAAAGTTTACTATTCTAACATCATTAACATTACTATCCTGTAGCAGACTCTCAAGCCCAATTGTCAGTTTGAAAATATACTCTTTCCCCACTTTTGCATTAAAATCTCCCAACAGAATTTTTGTATGGTACATAGGAAAATGATCACAACCCTGCTCTAATTCCTCACAAAAACTATATCTGAACCATCACTTTTCTCCTCAACTTGATGCATGCACATTCAGTACAATGATATTACACCAGTGACTTCTCAGAACTATATACGACACCCTACTGCTAATAAACTCTACTATCTTTAACTGTTGATACTATTCTGTGGTGTACAAAAAATACTGTTCCCAATTGATGATATTTGTTTCCTTTTCCAAAGAAAAAATTACAATCCCCAGCTCTTAGCTTGCCCCCTTTGTCCCACCTAACCTCTTCTATACCCAATAAATCTAATTTATATATTGCTAATTCCCTGGCTGCCACTCTAAGTGAACCTGCCCTATACATGCTCCTAACATTCCAAGTACCAATCTCACGTCGCTATTTCGTTGCTTAGGTCGCACCAAAGGATCAGTCCAGATCCAGGGCTTTGGGTGTGAACATTTTGTAACAAGGTAAGTTTTAACGATGAGAATATGTTAGCACCTCATCCAACCCCCAAGCTGGAGGACCACCCCTTGTCTGCCGCCTGAGACTGCTTATTCAATATATTTGCAGCTACGCTCCATATTGGGGCTGTTCCTTATCACGGTCAAAACTGTGCCTTACTGAGGAAAAATAAAGAAACTTATTTACTTGTTTCAAAATATAAAGGAGAGAATAATTTCAAAGGGCTAGGGAAAATAGAGAGACAAGGAAAGGAAACATACAAATAAATGGGTTGCCACTCAATTTCTATATTTTTGTCCACCATTAACACAGATGGCAAATCATATGCAGTGTGGGTAAAAGGACTGAGACATACTGTCAAGCTACTATTCCAGCACTGACCCCCCCCCTCCCCCCCAAAAAAATTCTGGACTACATAGAATCAGGATTTTCCCCAAGCGAAAAACCAAGTGAATGCATGGATTTCTTCAATAACAAGCATTACAGGGGGGAGCTCACCTGTGTATCTGAAGCACCTGGAACAGACGTGCCTGTTTTCCCGTATTCTTGCACAGTGTTCTTCAGTTCTGTATTCTCAGCCCTCAACTACAAATACAATAACAATATCAAGGCACTGTTTCAAAACCCATTATGTCACTCATGCTTTTGCATATTTAACATGTTTATGACAGAAACGAAACGCTTGACACTCAGCCAAATGACAGCATTTCATAAATATGGGAGAACTTTTTTGGTATTTTCTACAAATGTACACACCAAAAAGTAACAAAGTAATAAAAAAGCTACAATAAAAATAAAATCTGTGACAACAATAAAAAAAAAGTTTACATAAACATTAAGTTGAACAAGTCGAAAACAATCACACAGTTTAAATAAAATGTACCAGGCTCAATCACGAAAAGCAAGAAAATAATTTGCATAACAATGAGAGTTCTCATTACCACTTTTACTTACAGCAACTAAAAACTTGGAAATATATACCACTTTGTTCTGTTTTAATACAACAGTCCATACTGACTTGTAGAAATCACCTTAAAATATATGTACTTCAATGTTCATTTAATCAGATGTAGTGTATGTTAGTGCACTATTAACTTCTAGACCAGCAAGTATCAGAAAATGCTGGCTACAAAAGATATATATGGACATCACGAATTCACTAGACAATTCCTGGATGAAGGACTGTTGTATTAATACTGTACAAGGTACAACTGTCTTATCTTCTCTGATTTCCCCAAGGTTCGAGTTGTGTTTTTCGTTTCACACAAAGGAACAAACCAATACACACTGGTTTGCATATCTGCCCTCAGGGAATATTTATTGTGTAGGGTGCATCAGACAGACTTCAAAATATCTGCTCTAGCCAATGATAATATTTTATTGGTTTATTCACAGTTATATTAATTTTAACATAAACTTTTAGTAGATGGCAATCTGTTTAGCAATTACATTTATGTTCCAAATGCACAGCACACAACTCTCATCTCAAGTGGGTGCAACCGCAAACGTCAATGTCTCGTCTACAACTCACTGAACTATCTCACATGATGAACAAACTCCCACACTTGAACAGTTTATATACACACACACACACACACAAATATATATATATATATGTGTCCATGCATCATACTATGACCAACACATATGGTGGGTGGATGTAGAGCTCAATACACTTTCAATCCTGCCACCATACAAAGGCTAATGAAGAGATTTACACCCTGGCCATTTTTTCCAAGGAAAGGGTCCCCAGAGACCACAGGATGGCAGGATGGGTGGACCCTGCAGCCATCTGGATGCTTTAGAGAAGAGAAAAATTTCTCAAATGTGTTGGGGAATACTGATTCCTGTAATCCAACTCACAGCCCAAGCACCATAATATACTGACTGAACTCTACCATTTTGATGTGGTATATAATTTTATGCATAGAGTTCAATCATACCTTAAGAACTAGCTCCTTGGTCTCAGCAAACTTGGCCTTGTGATTCTGATGAACCTTGAACACCTCCTCCTGCCACATGGCAAGTGTATTGAACTGCTGCCTCATTGCCAAGTTGTTCTGTTGCAGAGTTTCTAAAGACAAATGACCTGCTTCAGCACATTCTAAAAGATGGTTGGTTAATCCCAAATTTTAGTAAAATATCAAGTAAACACAAGTTCTATCACACACAAATATATCATGTATTTTTTTAAGTCTGTAAAATATGAAGTTAAAAAATCAACACATGAAAAATCACTCAGGGAAGTGAATTTTCCCTCTCAGAGCATGGGGTTTTACGTTTTTCAGAACATACAGATTGGCAATACTACAGTGCATAGGAAATATGGGGGTTACATTCCCCACTGCTGTGTTTACAGTCATCAGATACATGAAGTTAATATGAGAAATAAAACAGCAACCACACCTTACTATTACCCTGCGTAAGTTAGGGGGTGTCCACACTATAACTTCAGGGTTAGTTTCTTCACACTATGGTGGTGGTAGTTGCAACAACAGTGGTAATGGTGATTTTGCACACCAGCATGTAGACTACAGCAGCTACTATGATCTTGCATAGACAGGATAAAATTTCTGCATGAAACTGTACTCATGCATGTAAATTACATATTCCCACTTCCTTACATTTGAGATAATCTACCATCTACTGCTGCTGAACAGAAGACACACCTTTGTCTCAAAATATGGTCATATTAGTCATGTGAATAACTTGTGCGAAGTACTGTACATGGATGGTCAGCATTTTTCCCTTAAACAATGTAGTGATATTACAATAAGAACAATCCACAGAACAAATATCTTAGAACTGTAACATCAAAACTACCTTTGAGTTGCAAATTTTCTTGCAATACATCATGAAGCCTTTTCTGAATCTCTTCTGGACTTAAATCCGTTGGTAGGGAACCTGGAACATAACTGGAATTCTGCAAACTCTAAAACAGAAATAACATAGGAGATGTAAGTACTGTATCTCTCCAATTTCATATGGCATCATTCAATATATACAGAAATTCATGAAATTCACAACATGGTTCTGTGCAGAATAATTTGGAGTACTATCAATTTCAGGAGTTTGAACAAAACTGGAAGAATCACGCTCGTAAAATGTTACCTAACTTACGTGGACCACGTTACTAAGTAAGAACAATGGTCCATATAAGAAACATGGCCCCTCTCAAGTCAACCTATTTTGCCTATTTTTACTCTACAATAAAAACATGGAATACTTATCTGGGGTAATTCATCCAACAGTGGAAAGATATTTACTTTACAAAAGAACATTGTTAGGATTATAGCTGGCACAAAACTTAGAACTTCATGTTTATGTCCATTAAAGAAACTAAAGATTTTACCTGTTCCATGACAATGAACTTCAATGTAAATAATCATGAACATTTTTCAAACAAATTCATCAGTACATAACATAGCATTAATATAATGAATGAGCACCATCTTCACAGACCAACTGCCAAGCTTTCATGTTTTCAGAATTTTCAACAGTTTAGCATTTAAATACACACTTCTTTCGCTCCATTGATGAATTTTTTATGTTTATAAATGACCCATAATACTGTGCCTGATACCTGTATATTTCCACTGTTATAACCGTGTATGTCTTGCACAATTAGTATATTATTATATGTTTCTGACATATTCCACATCCTACTGTCCTTTTAGCAAACTTTCTGATCTATGCAATTTGCATGAGTGCATGTCTTTTTGTTTTAATGACTGATGTTTTGAGCAAATATTATTTAAACCACAGTCTTGGAAAACAAATAAAAGATGTGTTGAGGACTGAGGTCCTCTGCGATGTAATGCTCTGACACTGGGTGACTGGTTCCTGTTGTTCCAAAGGAATACTGTACTGTCTGCCCCTTGAAGACAAGAAGACCCACTCACCCACAACATAGCATCATGTCACAGAAGGAATGAATCCTCAGGAATGCAGTTGTGGGAAACTCAGATCTTGCATCAAGAAAGATGCTACTGCTCTTGTTTTCTAAATAAGTTTTTGTTTTAACCCTGACACCAAAGCTGGAAATTTTGATGTTGGTGAACATGTGAATATTTTAAGACCCAAAAAAATAACATTATGAAATACAAGACATTTTGTGGAGAAAAAGATGGACTTTTGCAGCATGTTACAAAAAAAAATCAGTAAATATACTGGTTAACTAAATATATGAAATAAAATCATTGTGTGGTAGAATACGGTACAACATATATGACTGATGGTGGCTGAAGGTTAATATGAACAACACCGGTGTTAGGGTACATTTTTGAATGCAAAACACTGTCTAAGAGTAGCATAAAGGACTGATTCCTGTCATCAGATTTCTTCCACTAGCCACCTAAACCAGACTGTAGAAGATGCATGCTATGAGAAGAAAGCAGAATCCTGAATATATTTTATATCGCTGTGGTATGGTTAGAACCACTGCTGCATATTCTAAATTGACAAGATCTGAATCTCGACAGTGTCTGATAATCAACATATGTTCCTATTACGGACTATGGGCATGGCTGGTATCATTCATTATACTGCTACTCCAAGTGGTGGCATCAGTATGTCCTCAGCAAGCTGGAACTTGTCAATGAACTAGTCCTAAACTGTCAATGAAATTGCTTGCATAATCATGTTCTCATACCACTTGTCATGATCTAGAAGACTTCTTTATCAGGTAAGCGGAGGAAAATGTTAAATTGTTGGAAACTATCAAAAGGTTCTTATTTAACTTGTGGGTGTAAGCACTGCTTACAAAAATATCTAGCCCCTGATTTGTATCATAACATGTTCTACATTTGTGGCTTACGCATATGAAGGAGCCATAATGTGAAATAAGTTCTATTGAGTCTTCAGGTTCTATAAAATGACAGGAATCTAACTAGCTAAGCATCTATTAGCTTCACATGAGGGTTCCAAGCAACAGAGTTCATTCATTTAATTTCATCTACATGGCATTAACACTGCAAAATACTTATGAAACTTTTACAGGTAAATGAACTGTATTAAGCACCTGGATGCTAGGATGCAGTGGCAACATCCACCCATGATCGCAAAATAAGGCAATATGCATGATAAAAATAATGAAAACTGTGATAATGCATGCCATAATTATGACAATTAGGTACACCAGACAGCAATTTGATTAAAACTTAATTATATCACAATTTGGTGAAATGTGTACGACATTGTTCCTGGCATAACAGAGACACGACATAACGCAGAGCAAGCCTGTACACTGCACCAAGAAAAAAAGGAGTAAACCCACTGTCACTCTCTGTATTAACCTGTTATCTAGGTATACATGATTCTGAATTCTGAAGATGTCAAAGAACCAAAGCACGTACAATTCTAAACAGCCCCATACTATTACAAAAATAAATGGTGCCCCCTCTGGAAGTCTGAAATGTAACCTTAGATACTGTAACATGTCACTTTCTGTATTGACACGTTGCATACATACATGGTTCTGAATTCTTAATATGTCTTACAAATCGCCAGTGCATGTACAATTCTAAAGAGCCACGAATTACTGCAGAAATAAATGATGCCCCCTGCTGGATACCTGAAATGTAGCCCTTGAATTCGTGCCACAATGATCAGTATGTTGCTAACGCCTTCTAAAAAAACCCCTGGGGATATGAAAATTGTACAACAATACTGACCTGGCTTTCCGTACGAGTTATGTCGCCTGTGTAGCTGTTATGCGGCGAAACTGCCGGATATACCGCGGACTGTTCAGACATAAAAGACGCAAATTGATTATTTAGCTCCTGAGGCGGAGATCGCTCCAACACAACGAAAGATTCGTCAACGGACAGGGAAGAAGGTGGACCCTCTTCACGCACACTTTCGTTTACTTTCACCATTTTCTTTACTGAAAACGACAAACAGAATGAACACCTTTTGATTACAGTCCTAAAAGTACTTACGCCACCGAAATCGCAAACATATCTCTACCTGAACAGTTACGGATGTAACACAATCCCCGTTTATTAATGTCACCGCAACTTTACTAACAACACCAAGTTCATTGCGCAACATTCGAACAACTCCCCGAACCTTTCCCCTTCTACCCCTTCCCCAGCAACCAATTATGGCATCATGATCGTGATTCAGACCCGCAGGGAATCAACAGTTGCATATAGCATGGATTAGAGAATTGAACAATGCAGAGCAAAGATTTATGTAACGGAGGCACATCCGTGGTTCGGGGTGGGTGTTTTTTACACGCTCCCTCCACTGAATCCAATGGCACATGTTGATAAGGGATCCGTGACCAGTTTCCAGCGGATACGTGGATATATTTCTCATATGGATGCTTTCGAGTTCACTTATTTTTTTTAAATTGAAGGAATAATGTGTTTTGTTAAAACTTCTATAATTGCCAATGTGATTGAAGATGAGTAAACAAGAGACAATAGTAAGGTGATTGTAGCTCATGAACAAGAATTTGAAGGCGAAGAAGGTGCCAATAAAGATGGAATGGTGATCCGGGAACCGATTAAACATGGATCTAAATTTTTTTTTTATGCGTATTGGACCGTGCATCGTCTTGATATTTGAATAAAGGTTGACCAACTAGATGACACTTGCTTTATTATATATTGCTCAACATGTGTCAGACGTTAATACGTCCATCTTCAGGAGCTAGCGAGTACTTGTGTTGTGTAGGCTGACTTGAGGCGTGCTGATGTTATGTAGCGGGGGTTGTCTGTTGGTGATGTGGTATCCGAGTGTAGGCTGAGATACATCACCAACAGACAACCCCCGCTACATAACATCAGCACGCCTCAAATCAGCCTACACAACACAAGTACTCACTAGCTCCTGAAGATGGACGTATTAACGTCTGACACATGTTGATCAATATATAATAAAGCAAGTGTCATCTAGTTGGTCAACCTTTATTCAAAAATGGATCTAAATTCTGAAGACACGAATACAAGAATTGGGAGGGGGGGGGGTGTATTTTTGTCCATGAAGATCTTGAATTCTCCTCTATCTCACTTGATAAATACTGCAAGGAGAAGGATATTGAGGTTTGTGCTGTAAGGCTAAAAATAACCCATTCAGTTAAATAATATTAGCCATCTACAGGTCACCTTCAGGTAACTTTACAAATTTTCTGAAAAACCTAGACAGTATTTTGAACACATGGCAGAGTAATAAAGTTGAATTTGTGATATGTGATGACATAAATATTAACTACTTAGAAAACTGCAATAAAAGGCAACAACTAGATGCACTATTACAAACCTATAACCTAATAGGAACAGTATCATTTCCCACACGTAAATCTAAGGCATCTACCACCGCCATAGACAACATATTCATAACAAGGACCAAAAATTATAATATAA
>Ga0123354_10021931_pt1 | contig 10070 bp, 7 predicted proteins | sample TergutLab28metaG_2_FD_97872 | JGI IMG/M metagenome (GOLD analysis project Ga0123354, IMG submission 97872) | Labiotermes labralis P4 segment gut microbial communities from Petit-Saut dam, French Guiana - Lab288 P4 | ecosystem: Host-associated > Arthropoda: Insects > Digestive system > Gut ...
CCACGCTCTCGCGTCACATAACAGGTGTGCATTTTTCAATATTTAACACCAAAAAAACCCCCCTCTTTTCTCTGTATATATATATATATATATATATATATATATAAAAGAACGAAAGCAGCCAACGTGACAATTGTGAACACATACACAGATTGAAGTTTTTTTTTCCTTCACAGTTTCACCGTGCATCTTGATATTATCACGTCTTTTATCTATCCAACTGAATGCACGCCTAGATAGTTCTAGAAAAATGTTAAAACTAACATTAAAATGCTCCTACATGTTTCAGTTTTAAAAAAAAACCATAATCAGGGAATATAATGTTATATAGTGTACGTCAGCACGATCACTTTATTATATAAGGTAATACAAGGCTACATGTTTCGACTATAACCTAGTCATCTTCAGGCCTATATTAACAGTTGTGTTACCAGATGCTATGCACACTTAAAACGTTTTAATTAGATATATTCCACGAATGTAAACACGATGGGATTCCAAAGTGTGCATAGCATCTTGTTACTAAATTGTTAATATAGGCCTGAAGATGACTAGGTTATAGTCGAAACATGTAGCCTTGTATTACCTTATATAATAAAGTGATTGTGCTGACGTGCACCATACAAGATTATATTACGTTACAAGCACATCGTGATGCTTCCATTCAAACATAATCAGACAGCTTATTGTTGTGCTATGCTAAAGTTACAATTATTAAAACAGTTAGTTAAAAACGTCGTTCTGAATCAGTTCGTTGCTTTAGCAAAGCATAACAATAAGCTCCCTGATGATGGTTTTTTTTGAACCGAAACCTGTAGGAACATTTAAATGTAAATTTTAGTGTAAATTTTAATGTAAGTTGCAACATTTTACAACAATCTAGTCGTGCATTCAGTTGGATAAATAAAAGACGTGACGGCCTGAAGTGCTAATCGTAGTTTAAAAAGGTACAAGAAGGAGGTCACGTGACCCATCGCTTTCGGACACCAACTCAGGCGGTTCTTTAAATTTTAGTATCGAAATTATCGTTTGAGCGGCTAGCACTCCAGCTTCATAACCGAGATGTAAAGATAAAAGCATAAGGGGAGCAGAGGTAAGCTCCACTCGTTCTTAACCTCGATACTAAATGGAAGTGACTGGTTAAATTCATGCCCCGGCCGTTTTACCCTCCCCCCCCCCCAAAAAAAAATCCGGTACCCACTGAACAGAAGGCTGGGTAGTCCCAGGGACATTGAGTTACCTAGAGGAGAGGAGAAAAATCTCTCGGCCTGCCCGGATTCGAACCGCTAATCGCCCAGCCCGTCGCTTATTCACTTTACTACGAAAGGTTTCGTACTGAAATATAAACCGAGGGGTTACCAATCCTGACGGCGACTTACAATATTCTTCCTCAGACCTTCCACGAAGAAATGACAAACAGTACCTCAGATCTGGCCACGACCACTTCATATTCAATTCGTTATTCATACTCCCACTGATATTCAATGATATACAATCCGATCCAATGAATGTGTGGCTAAATAAACCATAAATCAACTAACTCCCATTTCCTATACACCACATCGATGTGAATCCCGTAACTGACAAAACTGTAGACAATGGTCTCCATTCCTTGCATCACAGCCTCAAAACAGTAAGTTTGTTTTAGTCTGGCCTCTTCTACCTATGGATCGTATGTATAGAGTTGCATTAGATCACACTCAATGACACACGCATACACTCGGTAGGATTCCTCTGGACGAGGGATCGGCCCGTCGCCGAGACCTCTACCTGACAACACACAACATTCACAAGAGAAAGACATCCATGCCCCCGGCGGGATTCGACACCGCAGTCCCAGCAAGCGAGCGGTCGCAGACATACGCCTTAGACTGCGTGGGCACCGGAATCGGTTCAAAAGCAGTAAGGTCTGTACAAAAATAAATAAACTTATTTCACACCTGACATACGACACAACAGTTCGTTAGCAGAGTTGTTTACCATATTCATCGGCACTACGTCATTGACATTTATTACTGAACATACGATAACTGACTTGTATTGAAAAGAGGTCAAAGATCTTTATATCTTATTGAAAAAGGTCTCCGAATATGTGTATGGTGTCTGGTTGCTACACTAGTGAAAGACGCAGAGAGTCCGTCCTACTGTCAGAGCAAGTTCTGGCTACCTTGAGCGTTAATCATGGTGGTTTTGGCAACATTCTCACACTTACAAACTGCTCATTCATATGCATAGACTACACAGACGACCATTACATTTCCGGCACTACCATAAACAAGAGTCAACAGAACGCGATTACCCAAGCGGACAAGAGAAAGAATTTATTTGAAACCAAAGTGGCACAACAGCGAGCCTTCTGCATACATGGCGCCACAACTACTGCTTTGGGTCCGACAGAGGCAGCAGCTGATTTGGGTCTGACAGAGTTACTGATTTGGGTTCGACAGAGACACTAACTGATTTGGGTCTGACAGTCACTAACTGATTTGGGTCTGACAGAGTTACTGATTTGGGTCCGACAGACACACTAACTGACTTGGGTCTGACAGTCACTAACTGATTTGGGTCTGACAGAGTTACTGATTTGGGTCCGACAGACACACTAACTGATTTGGGTCTGACAGTCACTAACTGATTTGGGTCTGACAGAGTTACTGATTTGGGTCCGACAGAGGCACTAACTGATTTTGGGTCTGACAGAGTTACTGATTTGGGTTCGACAGAGACACTAACTGATTTGGGTCTGACAGTCACTAACTGATTTGGGTCTTACAGAGTTACTGATTTGGGTTCGACAGAGACACTAACTGATTTGGGTCTGACAGAGTTACTGATTTGGGTTCGACAGAGACACTAACTGATTTTGGGTCTGACAGAGTTACTGATTTGGGTCTGACAGTCACTAACTGATTTGGGTCTTACAGAGTTACTGATTTGGGTCCGACAGAGGCACTAACTGATTTTGAGTCTGACAGAGTTACTGATTTGGGTCCGACAGAGGCACTAACTGATTTGGGTCTGACACGGTTACTGATTTGGGTCCGACAGAGGCACTAAGTGATTTGGGTCTGACAGAGTTACTGATTTGGGTCTGACAGAGGCACTAACTGATTTGGGTCTGACAGGGTTACTGATTTGGGTTCGACAGAGACACTAACTTATTTGGGCCTGGCAGAGTTACTGATTTGGGTTCGACAGATGCACTAACTTATTTGGGCCTGACAGAGTTACTGATTTGGGCCTGGCAGAATTACTGATTTGGGTCTGACAGAGTTACTGATTTGGGTTCGGCAGAGGCACTAACTGATTTGGGTCTCACAGAGTTACTGATTTGGGTTCGACAGAGGCACTAACTGATTTGGGTCTGACAGAGTTACTGAATTGGGTTCGACAGAGGCACTAACTTATTTAGGCCTGACAGAGTTACTGATTTGGGCCTGGCAGAGTTACTGATTTGGGTCTGACAGAGGCACTAACTGATTTGGGTCTGACAGAGTTACTGATTTGGGTCTGACAGAGGCACTAACTGATTTGGGTCTGACAGTCACTAACTGATTTGGGTCTGACAGAGTTACTGATTTGGGTCTGACAGAGGCACTAACTGATTTGGATCTGACAAGAGCTACTGATTTGGGTCTGACAGAGGTGCTAACTGATTTGGGTCTGACAGAGGCACTAACCTATTTGGGTCCGACAGAGCCACGTACTGAGCTGGGTCCGACAAAGGCACTTACTCACGTGGGTCCAAACATCCACAGACGGCACAGCTCCTTTTTCAGAAGTGAGTGACTCGAGTAGATGCCATCCCTAGAACGTCGCGGTTTTTATTTGGAAGACGGTCAAAAGTTCATAAACCGAATAATGCTTGATAACCCAAGTTTGGGAGTTCAGGCTAATCAGAAAGGCGGGGTGACAGAACAAAGGGCACAAGAGGACATTCGGGGTTAAACGAGCCGAAGAAACGGAAGGATGGAATAAACGATGTAATGAGCTCAATAACTTGTATCATTCACGTACTGCATTGCTGTCATCAGAGCTGAAGCAGGTGCGACGTGCAACAGCTGTGTGGAAATAGTATGAGGCATGCAAAACTCTGGCCTGTAACCCTGAAGGCACAGAGCAGCTTCAAAGCATGAGATATCAAGCAAGGTGATACTAATAGCATTAAAGGTGGACTTAGGAAATAACGCTTGAGGGTGGAGTAAAAGACAGAAGGCAAGCTGTCCCGTTGTACTTCATGAAGACGTAACGAGTCGAAGTATAGCTTCCCCGAATTCTTAACCTCGACACCGGACGGAGATGAGTAGTCGGCTTTGTTCCTCGGCTTTCTAGTAACCATTAAATATGAGGCTGGGTGAGCTCCGGAGCCGATCTGTAAGAATAAACTTTTGATCATGTCGGTTATCGAACACCGAACCATCCAGCTCACACAGCTGTCACTACACCGATGGAGCTATTGCGTTCCTTTGAGGGGTTCCAGTTTTCTGAGAACAGGCTGGTCCAAACTCCGAAGGTCGTCTTTTTTTACCAGACAAACCTACGATTTCCGGGGAAGACGAGTAGTTTGGTTTCCGTTTGAACAATGTCGCACATTACAGTAAAGTTTATGTACTTTAAACTGAGTTATCAGCTGCAACTAGCACCACACCACTGTTCATTACCCCCTCCCAGAACGAGATCCACTAGGTCAACAGATAAACGATATCGTACATTCTGGAACAGTGAAGAACATAGATCACTGTTGCGCTGAGTAGAATAACATAGCTGTACAGTGCTGGGCGTCAGCAAACAGCTTTAGTTTTGGTGTCACGGTCTAGAGACAAGGGTCTATTTCTGAACATATCTGGTCAAACGAGCTTACCAGTACCAATAAAACATCTCTCTCACTCTCTCTCATTTTCAGTTCTTTCTAAACACGTGTGCTGTTAAAGACTCTTGGGAGTGCCACTTTACTGAAGACTATAAGTAACAAAATTTAATACACTGATCCTTGGTTTATGCCGTGATGATTTCAACTGCTCAGATCACATCGCAACTTAAGACTGGATGATTAACGAAAAATTACTTGGTAAGACGCGAAAAAATGTGATCTGGGCCTAATATGAGGTACAATCATCATCATCATATATCTTTCATGGAGTTGTACCACTTGTTGACCCGTTCCGGTCTCACGTATCCAGAAGTCTCTTCAAAGGTCTACCATGATTCCTTCTGCCAGTTGTGTAGTAGTGTTTTCTGTGAGACTTGCCAGTGGTTAAAATTTCCCCTAAATGGGTTACGGACCCAAAGCAGGGTAAGTCCAGTGGTAGGATTGCTACCTTTAGCCTCTGGACTGGCATGTTTAGAGATGGCATTTCCTCCATTCCTGGTGAAACAGTTATACCGCGAGAAGGTGTGGATGACTTTTGGGTAGGATAGGCTATAGTATTACGCATCACTACCCTTTATATGAGGTACAATACAGCCATTTTATTTGAGGGACTTGGTAAAAATTAACAATGAATCTAAGGATGGCCGGTCTCTTGGTATAGGTTTGTAATCTGAGACCTCTGCACCACGAAGAGCTATCCAGTGGACCACGATTGGGCTTCAAATGTTCGCATCCAGATGCACTGAACACGCCGCGAGGTTCATGCAAAAAAGAAAATAACCAATTTACTGTTCACAAAGCTAGCGGTAAACGTAACAAAGGTCAGGTTTAACATTAAAAAAAACTGTGTTTTTTCCCCCCACGGTTGTATCTGTGTGTTCCGTTTGATTCTTACCGTGCAGCATCCAGAGCAGGCCTATCTCATGAAGGCAGAGATTTAAGGTTTTCAAAGGGTTAAGTGTTGAATCTTCTGACGAGCGGTAAGACTTGTAACTTACATTCGGGAGGTAGCGGGTTCGAATCTGGGCTGGAACACCGGTGGTTTTTCGTGATTTTCCACAGCCCCTGCAGATGACTGCCATATCATTACCTCAAGTTGGGTCAAGACTGCTTCCTTTCACGCCTATCTCAATCCATTGTTCATAAACAATTCCCGTAGTCTTCAGAGGTACTTTATCAAATCCACCACAAATAAATGAATAAGTACAAGATTAAACAGGGTCGTAAACAACTACATTTCAAAGGTGAAAGCCCCGAAACAAGAAGTAGAGGGGACCTGAAGCTAAACCCGCAAGTAATTCTCACCTTCACATTACCGGGAGTGGCCCAGCTTCATGCGCCGACCGCTCACGTAACAAATTATTGATTTATGTCTCATTTAACGACGTTGTCCGTAGTTCGAATTATATAACATCGACCGGTAAGATCAGCAGCGAACAATATACTAGAAAGAATGTGAAAGGGAGCGGTGGCCGCCTAACACAACTAGAGAGACTGAAGAATACAACAACGAGTGATATATTATTGGCACAAAACTGAAGGGGCTGAAGAACACTACACTGAACGGTGTACTCTTGGTACACTACTGGAGAGGTTCAAGAATACTATGATGAACGGTGTAATATCTTGGCACACTAATGAACAGGCTGAAGAACACTACAAAGAACGGTGTAATATCGTGGCACACTACTGGAGAAGATGAAGAACCCTACAAAGACGGTGCAATATTTTGGCACACTACTGGAGAGCTTCAAGAATACTATAAAGAACTGTGTAATATCTTGGTACACTAATGGACAGGCTTAAGAACACTACAAAGAACGGTGTAATATCGTGGCACACTACTGGAGAAGGTGGAGAACACTACAAAGAATGGTGTAATATCGTGGCACACTACTGGAGGAGGTGAAGAACACTACAAAGAACGGTGTAATATCTTGGCACACTACTGGAGAAGGTGAAGAACACTACAAAGAACGGTGTAATATCGTGGCACACTACTGGAGAAAGTGGAGAACACTACAAAGATCGGTGTAATATCTTGGCACACTACTGGAGACGCTGAAGAACACTACAAAGAACATCGGCCAAGGGTTGCAGGTTGTCGGGCTGGTATCTGAATCCAGGATCTCCCGAACACGAAACAAGAGAGATAAATTCGGATCCGCGACGTTCGTTCACGGGTCAAATTGACATGGCCACTAGTGACCAACTAGGGAATATTATTCTTCAGCAAACCTGAAGATGGTCGTAGCAGGTGGCTCTGAAACGTCGATCCCTATGTAGCAAACTATAGGGCGTTACATCCCACAACTCCTCACAGCCACTGCCGTGAGAACCTCAAATAACAAGCACTCGACCAGTTGTTTGTCTTTGAAGTTTCTATAGATATAACTTATCTCACGGGACAAGTGACTTTTCTGACAATCATTACCGGCCTGTCACGTCTTTATTTTAATGACGGTGCGATACATGTCACTCGTAGACCGGTGACATGCAAGCCATTACTGACTAGACTACGGACAGGAAGACCGAGAAATCCGACTTCGTTCCCTGACTGAAGAAGAAATTTTCTCCTCCAAAGCCTCCAAATAGGCTCTGGAGCTCACCCAGCCTCCTACTGCACCGGGACTGAGGAGCTCCTTCCCCCGAAGGTAAAGTGGCCAGAACGTGAAACTGATCAGACCCCCATCTGGTGCATAAGTTAAGATTAAGTAGAGCTAAGTATCCACCTTCCAAACGCCTTCATGGTGTGGTACTTAAGGGCAGTAACAATTCTACCCTTGTCTTTTATGTGTCATTCTTGAGGAAGGTAACAATAAAATATAGGGTAGTGTTATGGACAATATTACATAATACTTTAAAAATATTGTTTCTTCCATCACTTGTACTGCATAGCCTCAAGTTTACATTTATGCTTCAGCGCACACAAAAATGCCGCTAATTTCTTGTATACTGATATTTCTGTCATTTTACAGTGTCGCCACAACACACAGACTTAAGTTTGATTATTCTTCCCTAGTTACCAACAATTCGTAAGTAAATACAAAATGGGGAACTAAAACAACCCTTTCCACACTAATAATTCGCACTTATCATGTTTTCTGTTGCACTATTACCTACAACCAACATGAAATTCGCCAGTTAATCAGTTCCGCAATATTCTCACTGTATATTGTTACATGGCTGCCATTACCATCAGCAAAAGCGTGTGCCTTAGGTTCATCAACTTCGGCACAAAAGAAGGCCTCCTGGAACAGAACCAGTACAATTCAAATTATTCCCACAGCCTACATCCCAAAACCCAACCTTCCAACACACGCCTGTTTTCTCACATGGTTTCTAGAGATTTCGCGATCAGCTGTCTGCCACTTATAGTTACCCCTCACTTCGGAGCCATTTCGATCAATTATAACCGGTGGCGCAGTTGGTTGAGGCACTGCGTTACAAGCCCGAAGGCCACGGGTTCGATTCCCGAGGTTTCATCGGAATTTTTCGTTGACATAATCCTTCTGCACTATGACCAGAAATGAATAGCAGGAATATTTTCTGAGAAGCAAAGGCGGTCGGTGCGTTGGGCTGACAACCTTACCACTTTCACGCGTCGACTGTCTTGGTTTAAAATAATATTTAAAAAAAACCAGCACAATTACGCAAACAAGAAACACGAACAAAGTGTGAGTACTGTGTCAGCACTGTACTGAAATACATACAGGTTCAAATAAAATTGTAATACGAACAAAATGTCCCAGAATTTTGTGAGTAGCGTCAGTTAATGCTGATAACTGACAAGTACTAGTCATAAGACACTATAGTGTGGAAAGCGTTTTAAAACGTGTTGGCTTTCAACTGTACGGGGGTGAGTCACACGAAAACCTTAAACATGTTTTATCTCGCAATTTACTGAACACAAGAGGTGCACAACGACTTCATTTTTCTATACAGTATCGTACTGCCATCTGTCGGCCACTCTTCAAACCACGTGTATCATTGCTGAAACTTAACAACAAGACAATCGAGCTGTGGTTCGAATTTTTATCGCACTTTTAAGGTTTTCATTTGACTCTCCCTCGTATAAGAAACTGCACAACAGTTGCTATATTTATATACGAATGTATTTCTATTAAAGTATGGAAATGTGTCTCGGTGCCAAGTTCGGTAGCAAAATAGCTAAAGCTCTTGCACTAACTGCTTGCTAATATCCTTGCATATGTCACAGTCTCCGACAAGATCATATAAATATGACTACCATTTCCTTACATACAACTTCCCAACCCAAAGGAAAGATTGCCCCATGACTTAGCATCACACGCCACTAAGCTGTACAGAGCAAGCACAGCACCAACATTACCATTAACTGTAGACAGAGGTGTGATCAGTTTCATTACATCAGGGAGTAAAGACATCCCAGTGAACACTAGGCAGAACAGAACTACACTCCCTGCTGGAAATCGATGCCTCGTCATCCACATGGTAATCGACGAGGTTATTACGCTATCCCGGGTCGTCTGAAAGTCATTTGTAAGGCACTCCAGATCGTATGGAGCCGACTTGACGAATTCTGCTGGTAATGGCCGTCGTGCGTTTCACCTCCCAGTTGAAGAAAGTCATTTAGCAATCGATTGGAAGGCGTCTGTTATACCTAGAACTTTAATTTCAGGGTGTAATGAACCTTCGTGCGCAAGAGGTGACACCATTTCTTAATCATGCGAATTACACGGCCACTCACAGGCGCTTTATAATTAAGAGTGGCGTTTAAATAGTGTATGTTCCCCTTCTACATGGCTACTTACTCCATACAGTAAATATGGCGACAGGAATCCTTTCCCTGCAACCCTCCCCCACAGCGCTTCGCCTAAAACCGACAAGCATCCAAAGGAAAACTGGTAAAGATGCCTCTGAGCTTAATCCAGAAGCTCGCTATGGAAACACTTGAAGGAATGGACGTATAGTTCCAAGTATTCTTAACCTGGCCCCGTGAGGAGTTGCTAGTCTTCCATCGGGCGCCACCCCCGGTGGCGGATAGGGGAATGCTCACCAGATATGGTGGGTACCGGGGAAATAAAATTCCCGGGGCGGACCAAAACTAGCATTGTTGCCTTGCAGTTTGATATTGATTTATCAAGAGCTAAAGGAAGAAAATCTTGATCAAAAATCACCTGGTCCTCCAAGTTGGGGGGGGGGGGGGGGGTGGAGCGGG
>Ga0123354_10021932_pt1 | contig 10070 bp, 6 predicted proteins | sample TergutLab28metaG_2_FD_97872 | JGI IMG/M metagenome (GOLD analysis project Ga0123354, IMG submission 97872) | Labiotermes labralis P4 segment gut microbial communities from Petit-Saut dam, French Guiana - Lab288 P4 | ecosystem: Host-associated > Arthropoda: Insects > Digestive system > Gut ...
CACGGCACCATCCGCACCGCACACACGACCCACGCAGCGGCTCTCAAGACCACCACCCATCCAAAAACTCGGTGCAGAAAACCACATGCTGCAACTCAACATCTAATGCTCCTGATGATGGGCCTATGCGCCCGAAACATGTCGAGCTAAGAATACATTAATAAAATTACCTAGTTCATCAAGTTGGCATTTCAATTTATTTCATGAGGAAGATGCGCAGTCAAACAACCCTCAAACTAAATATACGTTTACAGTGGTAACGACCCATTGCGTAACGAAAGAAGGAGAGGCATTTGGGCGTTAGGCCTACAAGCTTACCACAATGAATAATTTATATAGTCTATATCCAAACAGCGTTTTAATCAAAATTCCCTGCCCCACTTGCTCTAAACCTTTCGTTCGAAACATTTTTCACTACGATAAATATTTAGTGACTTCCACTCCAGATGTATGCAGACATGCTATCACGTTGTGGTGTAAGGTATCTATCTGTTTTTCTAGCTCGATTTTAACAAAGTCGGGGTGTGCACATAAAATTTGGCAAAACAATCCAGTATGAAATGTGATGGAAATTTATTAGGGGTTGCCGAACTGTCGTACAAAGTGGGATGGACGGACGGAGCGATTTTAACAGATGATACGTAGGGAAGCGAAACACCCGAAAGGTCCGATTTTGCTACTGTATAATAAACAGGTTAAATGATGGAGCGAAAAGAGTGTAATTCTGGCTATCTATCTCATGGACGTTACATGAAACCAGAGAGAGTTCGAATGGCAGTATGTCACTTTGTCATATTTCCTCTTCTGCATTCGTTTCCAATAAAACGCACGCATTTCTACAAAGAACGCTCTTTAAGTTGGGTTTATAAGGCAGTCTAATAGGTGAGAATTTTATGATGGCTGGCTGAATTTAAGCAACCTAATTCCACGCCCTTGACTACTTTGTGTGCCGAATTTCGTCAACGCAGAGCAAGTGGTTGCCTACAGAAACACAAATGTGTGCTAAATACAATTCAAATGCGAAGATGTAGTTTACAATTGCACATTGGCTGTTTAAGGCTTCATTCTTACAGCATAAATCGCCAGGTTGAATAATAAAAACTCCGAAATTTGTACACAGAGTGCACTTATGTGTTCTTACATATACCATTAGTTCCTTGTAGAACATATCCCGACTGGTTTCCTAATGGAAACACTTCGTTCTGTGTGAGTTACAAACTTAATTAATCTTTGTATGTAAAGTAGAATATTTATTTTTCGAAGGTTTAAGGTACCATTTTGTACCTCATTAGCATAACTGTGATCTGCAAGACAAAGGCGTGTTATTTTTCTAGCACTAATCCTAGGGACTGGGCGTAATTGCTTTAGGCATTTGTTTGTAAATGATTCCCGCTACAGGAACAAGATATGGTATATATTTATGTGTAAGGGGTAATGTTACGGACCGACACGTCAAGAAATATATCATTTAACAAAGTATGTGTTTATTTTGCCTATTGATAATTTGAGACTTTTTGGTATCAGGTGGCATCAGGCAAAACCCTTAGTCCTTATCGTGCAAAAAACATAAAAATTTCGACCATCAAACAAGACAAAGAAACCAGCTTTAATACTGAACTCAATATGAAGGAGAAGAATGAGAGGGTCAATAACTCATAGCAGTTCAAATACATGTACACTTCCTATCAGCTGTATGTAGGCGGGAATTGGGGGTTACATTAGTCAGGTTTCCTTAACTGCTTACTGAATTATGTTTATTGAATAAATCTAAATAAGCAATTGAGACAATGTGCAAAAAACAATGCAATGTCATGATTATGAAAGTAATCTACCAAGTTTATACCCATAATGGCCCAAAGGACTACTTCGAAGGGTTCAGGCTCAGACTTTTCTTAATTCCTACAGCCTATATTCGGATATAAACTCCCTCTTCCATGTCCACCATCCACCGCTACTCTGCATCACATTCGACGCCAAACTTTATACTAATATATATATATATATATATATATATATATATACATGTGTGTGTGTGTGTGTGTGTGTGTGTGTGTGTGTGTGTGCAGGATAGCGTAGTCAGTATTGCGACTCGCTTACGGCTGGAAGCTCCGGGGAACGAATCCCGAATCGGGCGAGATTTTCCACACCCGTCCAGACCTAGGGCCCACATAGCCTCCTGCATTATGGGTCCCGGGTCCCCTTCTCGGTGGTACAGCAGCCGAGGCGTGGCCTTAACCACATGCCCCCATCTAGCGCCGAGGTTAAAGAAAGAGTAGAGCTACACCTCTATAGAATGTGAAACCCACCACATCGGCGGTTCTTAAGTCACCTAATAAAGGCGGACATACGTGTGACTCAAAGCCGCGCATGAACAAAATAAAACCTACACCAAGACCTTGTAGTACACAATGTTGGTACTTATTCGTATTGTTTACTACGCAAACGGTCACAATGCGCGATACAAACTTCTTTAGAAACTCAACCCATCAACAAATATTACACGACCCACTGATCCCTGTTCTGCGGCACAAGATGCCAGTCCACACATTCACACCCTATTTCTCTCATACAATTCAATATTTCTCTCCACATATGTCTACATCACTCAAGTGGTCTTCTGCCTTCACGATTTCGACAGAAACACTTTTATTGAGTTTTTATTTCCCCATTGGTGTGGGTCACGGCCGTACCGGCCTCTTTGTTTCAGCATTCCAATAATATTTGTTAAAGACAGCAAATTACTCGTGTACAGAAAAACCAACTTGATGCACAACTTATTCTTAGTATATTTCGTCAACCTGTACATGTTTCTGGCGTATCTAGGCCTATCATCAGGAGGTACAACCGTATGTATACAACAATTGGTACTTGTTATTCTTTGTAGATGACTGTCGGTTGACCTGCAGGACAACAGACAGTCATCTACAGTAACAACTGTTGTATACATACGGTTGTACCTCCTGATGATAGGCCTAGATACGCCTGAAACATGTACAGGTTGACGAAATTTATTAAGAATAAGTTATGTATCAAGTTGGTTTCTCTTTACACGATTATATCTAGATGCAGCACGGTCAACAAAACATAAAAACAGCAAATTACGATGTTCCTAAGCACGTAGCTTACACATGAACTTATTGCTTCTTTTGCCTAAGTCCAGTTATTATACTCGGTGCTTTGTTCTCAGGTATTACCAATCTATAACCTTGCCTCACGACTAGAGACCAGTCTTCACCATCACTTCAAACAACATATATATTTGCACTTTTAATGTTTATAAAGAAATGTATATTGTAAAGTGGTATTTAATGAACAAACGAAATGTTATCTGACAGATAAATCATATTCATTGAAGCATTAACTTTCACGAGAGTCCAGTAGTACTGACGAAGAGAGTAAGAGTTGAAAAGTGGGTAAAAAGTAAATATTAAAAAGGGGGAAGATTTATGGAGCAGAGACAAATCTTTCTCTTCATTGACTGTCAGAAGAAGGTTCCCCAAATCTGATTCGTTCAAAAGAGAAATCTATTTCAAATAAAACCAGAATTTTATAGTTGAACAGTGTTTGACTTCCTCATTTTAGTAACACTGTCAGTTTGAGAACCGTTACGTCGAAATGACCAAGCCTTTCCTGTGACGCACACAATACCCCCATATTCAAAAATACTTTTGAAACATTTAACGTTATGCGGAAATCTGTGAATTTTGTTTTCTACGAAATTTGGTATACATTCTAAGGTGTGTCATCCCCGTTGCGTGTTGAAAGACTAATGGTGAGTTAATTTCAGTCAGAAAACACAACTATAATTGTATGCTAGATTATGGTATTTATTAGCAAAAGTAAACAACTACATGTTTCGGCCTAAAGCGGCCATCTTCAGGTTATCACAATTACAATTTTGCTCAAAGAGTGTCATATATATGTCTATATTGCATAGTGATGTTGAGATATCATCGTATTACGTGCTACAAATAAGTTTATCTAATTGTGTTTTCTGACAGACATTAACTCACCATTTGGTATGCTTTCGTGAATATCTAAGTGCAGTTTCGCCGAAGTCCGCAAATAAAGCACGACATTTATCAATGTGTAGCAGTGACGTATTCAAATGTTTACTGCCCACTGTAAGACGCTCCTCTATACCAATTAATATAGTACTGGGTTTTACTGACGTCAGTTTTATCAAGTTTAGCAAGGTGTGCTACGGCTACAGATAGAAACTACGAACCGCTGCCAGGCCAATCTGTAATGATTCTTACCCTATTTAAGCACATCGTTTTATCTCATGATGTGATGATGCTGCCAGTATCTCTGACTGTACAACAGCTGATAACGGGGAAGTTAACAAATATTTAAAAGGAAAACTACTACAATGAACCATCCGTACTTAATTTGCAGTTCTATTTCCGCACTCGTTTAGATAATGTGATTGAAAGTATGAACGAAACAGACAATGTACGTATAGAGGTAATATTAAGGCGCGTTCGCGTAACCATTATTGTCATGGACAAGCAATAAATATTACATATTCTGAGTCTGTGTCTGTAGCAATAGCTACCCAGTAAGCAAGGTGCATGAGCCGTATTATATTGACATTTGTGACCTGGTCGGCTGTACCGTATTTTTCTACATATCACAAAAAGGGGCACGATTTTATAGAAAAGGGTTATTGAACATAAAATGAGTTTTGGGTTTCTCACCCGCTTTTGTCTGAAATATTTCTCGTTCTAAGAAGAATTAAGTGAGATATGATGAAAAATGTATATTGGTCTTCATGTAAAGTACCCGTTATTCTTGTCGGATGTTAATGAAACTTGAACTTTCTGGACAGATTTTCGAAAAATACAAAAATAAAATTTCATGAAAATCCTTTCAAAGGGAGATGATTTGTTCCATGCGGACGGCCAGACAAACAAACAGCTAGACAGACGGACATACAGACATACATGATGAAGCTAATAGTCGATCTTCGCAATATTGCTAAATCACCTAACAGTCTGTCGGAACAGTCCGTCTCCAAGCCGAAAATGTCTGTGGAATATCCCTACTAAGTAGTATGATTACAAGTGCACTCTTCATACACTGTGGTCATGAGGCCCCAGTCCAGTCACTGCGACGGTTCCTTTGAGCAACGTAACAATAGCTAATTTATGGAAAGCAAAACCCGTTTTTGGTACTATTGTCTTTTTCCTTGCTGCGCCATCAGCGACGTCTCCTGGACTACTGACGCCAGGAATGTACCCCCAGATGACCGTCGCGACGTCAAACTCCATGTAGCAAATTGTATTATTGTTGTTGCTGTTGTTGTTGTTGTCTGCCTGAAGACTCGACAGTCCCCTCCCCCCGTTTGGCTATGTTTCGAGCATCACATGCAGCCGAACTTCCATTATGTGGTGGATTTGCGACAAAAACCTGAGTCAGAATCTTCGCTAGCGTTTTCGCATTGCCCTAGTCCTCATCCTCCTCTTCCTCCTTCGCCTCCTTCTACTCCGCCTCATTTGCACTCTCTCCAGTTCCTGTTAAATTACCTCCTCACAGGCCAACTTTTTACCGTCAGATCTAAGCACTTTTTCCTACGGTCACATTTACACCAAGCTCCTTACAGGATCTAAAACAGGTTCTGTGCTTTTCTTTATGTTGTTTGTGTTCCCGCTCTATAAATTAACATAAATGGCATAAACTGGAAGCTGATAGGTCCCATTTATGCTAACCTATCCTTCCCCAAGCAAAGGGACGATTAAAGTTTTCCACAAATCCCACATCCTTATGTTCGTAATTTATAGCAGTACTTTCAAACCTAAGAGCCAAAAAAATACGTTTCCAGATTTCAGTCAAGCACAGCACACGTACCGTTCACAGTAAGCGCGCTGTTTAACGTCTGTACTGTCTTCTACCCCAGGACAAAAATTTTTTGTGTATTACACATACAGTCGAACACAACTATACTTCACCTAGTAGTACAGGAGGTACACAACTACATGTTTCGGCCCTATATATTGGTCATTTTCAGGTTGTGTTTTAACTTATAGAGCAACTATACAAGATGTGTGGGGTGTTCTTTTAGGGTATTGTATAGCTGCTCTGTAAGTTAAATCACAACCTGAAGATGGCCAACATATAGGACCGAAACACATAGTTATATACCTACTGTACTGCTAGGTGAAATACAGTTGTGTTCGACTGTATGTGTAACACACAACAATTTTTTGTTATTGAACCAAAACAACGGGAATGACGCATCTCAAAATTCTACCCCAAAAGTCGGCGTAACGTACAGCGACTACGATACGGGCTAAACTGTTTGTGTTCCAACTCCTGTAGAGGTAAGATCTTTCACGCCTTCCCAGACCGGCCATGGGGTCCACTCAACCTCCTTCACAACGGATAACGGGTATTTCCTGAGTGTAAAGCGGTAGGGAATTAGTGGTGACCACCCACCTCCATCTTTTGCCTAGGCTAAAAATGGGTACAGCAATACTACTTCTCTTCTGTCTCCAATGGAATGTTACGAGGTGACCTTTACCTTTACCTTTGCCTTGCATTCCACAGCTGGTCACAACAACCCCCATTCGGGCCATGAAAGTGTGTATGCGTTTTCACACATATACACATATAATGGACTAGCGATGACCTATCTCTTGTCCAAGGAGTCCTAACAAGTGTCCACAAAAGATATTGGGATACCAGGAAAATGGGAGGAGCTGGAAATCATTGGCCTGTGGGACCAAACAAATGGGCAATAAAAGGCCATCGAAGGTTCTAGTACCTCTCCCAATCTCACTCATGGTCTTCCTTAGCCATCAGCAGCTTATGTCGTAAACTGTCGTTTAATTACCGTAGAACATGAAGCCAGATTACGCTGTGGAACACCACTGCTGTCCGTTTCGTGCAATTTTGAGGCAAGCTTGTCTAGCAAGGCGATCAAAATGTCTGTCCTCGGGGTACACTGGCACAAGCGTTAAAAATCTTTCCAATTACTCGCCGCTGAAATTACATTTGTGTCTGACACTACATTTACAAAGCTTCTTACTTGTATTCGGGAGGTAAACACTTTGAATCTCGCCTGATACAGGGGTATCATGATTGAGGCACTTCGTAGTATTGATTCGCCCCCCCCCCTCCCTCTCCCCAGGATAAATATGGGGTAATGGATGGATTAGTCCATGACAGCTTCCTCTAAGCCCCTTCAAATTCGTCACTTACCGATAGTTCTATCGCCGCACTGTATATTCTCTTGAGGTACTGCGTTTGCCGCAAAGTAAACAAATGAAACGGCTTATACGAACGCACACGAGTATGGAATCTTACTTTTACGTCCCTGTAAACTACAAACTGCTTAGTTTCTAGGTACGTTCGCAAAAACTGCGAAAAGAGGCTCCTAGCTTCGTCATGTCAGTCCGTCTGTCCGCATGGAACAACTAGGCTCCCACTAGAAGAATTTTCATGAAATTTGATATCTAAGTATTTTTCGAAAATCTGTCCAGAAAATTCAAGTTTCATTAAAATCGGACAATTATAACGGGTAGTTACGGGAAGACCAATATATATTTTTTTTTAGTAAATCTCACTCCGTTCTTCTTGGAATGAGAAATGTTTAAAACAAAAGTTGTAGAGAAAATCAAACACACATTTTGTGTTCAATAACGTCTTCGAAAATCTTGTCGTTAATGAGGTAAAATGAAAACAAATTGTAGACCAGGGCAGGACACAGACGACAAATAGGGCGCATGCCCATTGTATTCAGGATACTTAAGGTTACAAACATACTCTCAGAATATGTAATACTTATTGCTTTTCCACTACAGCAATGGTTGCACGAAAGCGCCTCAATGTAGCGTTAAATAACATTACGGAAACCTTACATTTACGTCCATGTAGAAATCCCAACTGCTTAGTTTTTACCCCTAAGAATGAAAGATGATTAACGACTATACCTGTAGTTTGTTGCATATCGCCCACTTTCGAGGAACTATGAACGATCCGCCCCTAGCCTAGGTTCAGATGGTCTATGTTCCCAGGACCCAACCGCCTTGACAAATCTTGAAACATAATACTAAAATTATGTCAGTATCATGAATACGTAAACATCGAGTACAAAAAAATGCTGCTCAAGTGATAGACAAAATATAATACTAGTGTGTTCACTGTCACTCAGTTTGGAAAATAAATTATTCTTATAGGAATACTTGCATTATTTAGTAATTCAGTTTCAGTAACTGCAAACAAGGAATGTACGTATAACGTTACACTGAGGCGAGTTAAGGCAACCATTGTTGCAGTGAAAATCAGTAATTATTGCCTATTCTGAGTTTGTGTATGTAGCCTTAGGTATCCAGCATGCAATGCGCATGTGCAGTGTTATATTGTAATCTGTGGCCTCGTTGGCTCTACAGCGTTTTACCACATTGTCTAGTAAACGGCACGATTTTAAGAAAAACGTTATAGACCAAAAGAATGTGTGTTTTGATTTTCTCTACAAAATTTGTCTGCAACTCTTATTCCACAAAGAACTGCGTGAGATATTATAAAAAAATTAAAACTTTTCTGCAAGTAAAGTACCAGTTATTGTTGTCCGATTTTAATGAAACTTGAACGTTTTAGAGATGTTGAAGGAAAACACTCCAATACCAAATTTCATGAAAATGCGTTGAGTGGGAGCCGAGTTGTTCCATGCGGATAGACGGACTGGCGGATAGACGAACAGACATGACGAAGCCAATAGTTGCTTTCCGCAATTTTGCGATCGCACATAAAAATGTACACTGGCGTCGTGTGAGACCGGATGGCGACTGTAAATATTTAATACAAAGTTGTTTGGATGAAAACGACCGCTGCTCATTCGGAGGAACTGCCTTTGGTATTTCTCTGACGTACGTACGCCTATTCGTAGTATTAATTATATTATTTGGTACCAAAGTAAAATTGCTCAGGATATTCCAGAAAATTTCGAAGTGAAGAGCAAAACGGCCTATAAGCCTTATCAAACACGATTGAGGTAATCAATTTAGGAGACCTTTATGGGCGACACACCCATCGCGCATATGAAAGATGACAGTGCATAAGAACTTTTAGTAGAAAATCTTGAATGAATTATACCAATTTGAAGAACTAGGTGTATACTGAAGTATAATATTAATATGCGAGAATTTGGACTATATCTGAGGCGAGAACCACTGGCAGAAACTATACAGCGCGGCTACACACACATTCTGATTCCAAGCAAGGCAACATATTTCTTGACCAGCTGGTTAAAAAAAACATCACAGCAAGCGAGACTGTACTCTGTTTCATGCAGTTAGGCGCACGCTGCGATGTTCTGCGCTTGGCATACTGCCGGGGGAAAAAAAAGAGTGTATTTTATTACAGCTATGACGGCCATGCCAAACAACCGTGGTGTGAAGTTTCATCCCGCTTCATTTTGCTTCAATTACAGCGCACAAAACCAGTCACTACATTACAGTATTCATTCATAAAGCAGGAGATTGCACAACATTACCTGACAGTGTCCACAGAATCATTTTTTGTGCATTGCTAGACAATTTTGTTTCATAACGGATCCTACACTGATATAACAACGTAAATTTAATTTTGTGTGTGTACAAAACCCACGCACTGTTTGTAATGTCCCTCGATTACAGGCATGGATGCCAACAGATTCAGTGAAACTTAGATTTTTCAATCATCATACGGTCAGATTACTGAACGTATTGTTTCCTAATCTGCCCACGTGTGTGAACTTATCACATGGATTTATAAAGTAATCCACATTCACACATTGTAACTCAATACCAGACAAACTGTATTCTGCTGTTTTTGTGAATACTACATTTACGTATGTAATTACGTACTTTCCGTTGGAACTCAAAGAACGAGCAAAATAAATTTATATTTTAGAATATCAGCGTAATTAGCTGTTAATGTCACTTAAAAAGATATTGAATTTGAATCTAGGAAAAGGTATGTAGTCAAACACAACTTAATCACTGAGGTGTATTTAATGACTTTGATGGATACAACTACATGTTTCGGCCTGTATTGGCCATCATCAGGCTGTCTAGGGAACTTAAGGG
>Ga0123354_10021933_pt1 | contig 10070 bp, 5 predicted proteins | sample TergutLab28metaG_2_FD_97872 | JGI IMG/M metagenome (GOLD analysis project Ga0123354, IMG submission 97872) | Labiotermes labralis P4 segment gut microbial communities from Petit-Saut dam, French Guiana - Lab288 P4 | ecosystem: Host-associated > Arthropoda: Insects > Digestive system > Gut ...
GGGGGGGGGGTATATTTGTGGGGGCCTGTCACCCGCAAAAAAAAAAAAAATGGAGGGGGGGGGGGGAAAAAAAAAAAAAAATTTTTTTTTCCCCCAAAAAAAAAAAAAAAAGGGGGGGGGGGGGGGGGGGGGGGGGGGGGGGGAGATACAGATGGAGGACAGAAAGAGAGAGTCACAGAGAGAGAGTTTGTCTGTCTGTCTGTCTGTCTATGTAATGATGATGTGATACCTCCAATTTTAATTATCAATTCCTTTGAAGTTCCCTGCTGAATTAAAAGGTTAATTTCAGCTCTCAGCATCTCTGTCTTTATCTTCCTTGTTACCTCAGTATCACTGCCATATTTATTTCAGTACTTGTACCACTGGTATTTTAAGACCTGTATATATTTTATAAATCAAGTCCTCTAAATAACTGAAGGAATACAAGTATTTCAATGAATCACAGATTGATATGGCCATGGAAATCTGGTGTGTGTGTGTGTGTGTGTGTAACTTAAAAACAAAATGATTTAAATGAGGGAATACAGACACGCATAAAAAATTAATTTATCAATACAAATCAGCTTTTACATAGTACTTCATGTGCAAATAAAATAAAAAATTTAAGGAAAAAAATCATGAGCATGCTTACAGACAGCAAAGCGTGGTCCCACATGCAGGTCTGCTGTGGCGACTGTGATGACTCACTCACCCGTTTGTGATTGTCGGGCAGGCTAAGGTTGCACTCACTGTCAAACCGAAACTGACACTGCAGCAATAAGGAATTCATAACACAGTCTTTAGTTAAAAATCATTGCATCCAACACAAACTAAAAACCATTCCAAAAAACTTGTAATTCCAAGACACTGCGAAATAACAGTTTTCTAAATCTACTATATTTGGGGTGACTCGTAACTGATAATGTACTTCAGAGAAAAAAGAACTTTTGACAAAAACTCAAATATATCAAAATGGACATCTTGCTTTACACCTGTAGTCTAATAGAAACATCCAGCAAAAATCTAAATCCATGTTCCTCAAATTCTCCAATCTATACATTAAGTACCATGCAGAACATTACTCAAAACACTACAACTAGAATGGTGTGATTTCCAGAAAGTTCATAAATAAATTCATATTACTTTCCTAGAGTACCAACAAAATCACCTTTCATGACCTCTATGAATGGTTACTTGCTAAATTTCCAAATTTAGAATGGAAGAAAGGAGACAAAAGATACAGATTTTCTCTGAGGAAAGAAAGTAGAAGCCCTCCCACCACCACCAACCAAATGATAAGTGCAGAAACTCTCCAACATAATGCAGTAGCTACACTCTAGAAGATATGGTATAAGGCAGAACCAAGTGCACATGTGGTCAACTATAAATAAGGTGGACCAGCTGAGCTCCAAACCCCAACACACAGTAACCTGATTGGCTACAGCATGTCTGCCCCCCCCCCCTCGCAACCTGTGTTATCACATAGCAGTATTCTTCTGCCACCTTTGTGTCACTGTGCTTCCATTTCTGTATGCAAACATTTAGCACACATTTAAAAATTCTATTATTTCCTACTTTTCCTCCCCCCTTCCCTAACTTCTTATGAAGTTGTGTAAGTCTGAAATTGCATAACTCGAAACAGTGTAAGTTGGGGAGTGTCTGTACTTTGTAAAGTGGCACCACATTAATGGTTTTCATTTATCTGAACTCTGGATTTTGTGACAACCCTAACATAAAGGTATAATTAGCCCGGTAAGTTCAGAAAACCAAAGCATATGAAATTGAGAAAAAAAAGGGGGGGGTGGGAGGGGGGAATCACCAGAATGTTTACGCATATGTCCTGCAGCTGTAACTTACAATGCAGGCACAGCACATGGGGTGGGCCTGGGTGGGTCACGGTACACCCAAATATCAGTCAGCCCAGCCCTCAGCAAAATTCCACTTGAAGAGATACAGCACTGGTACACAAACACCACAACTTGACAGCATCTAAATGCTATTTCTCTCTTTACTGTAAAACCACTAGTAATGCATAATACATGGACAATGCTTATAACTGTAAACATGGTCAGGCCTTTATGCTAGAAGATTATATTTAATATTCATGTAGAAAACACTGTTGTAAAATCACATAATCCAAGAAAAGTTTGTTGCTTTATTAGATGCTGTTAAGTGTAAAGGGCACTGTATATCAGAATGCAACATTCCTGTGTTATAAAAAGCAGGTTTCCTATGTCAGCAATAACTCAGAGCCTTGTGGCTCTTTCCAAATGAAACCTCCAACACTCAAAGCTGAAGTGGACATGACCCTCCCTTCCTACTGAATGCATGAAGTTACAGGCTGCTTTCAGCATATATGACATACATTACCTTATTGTATTATGTGCTACAGAATTCAGTTTCTTTTCTACACTACATACACAGCACCAATATGGAAGCACGCAGCGTAACTGTCTTCTGTTGATACTATTTTGCTTAAAATTATTGCTTTACCAAATGTCCATTACAGAAACATCCAGTCAGATTAAAGTACATTTCTCATTCCGATTATGAACTGCACACTTGTTGTACCCATAGTGCAATATGATTAATAATGCCTGACTTTGCAGACAGCAGTGATTATTAATCAAAAAGAGACATAGAAAATACAATGAAAACAAGCAAGCTGTCTAAAAGTGAGGACAAAACTGAACAAGAGAGTGCAGTGTTAGTAAAGAGCATTCTAGATTAACAGAGTTATGCACCTCCACCACTACATGGACAACTGTAATGTGTACAGTGTCACCAACATGTCTTAAAAATAATTACTCATGGACAGTGATGTCCCTGAAACAACAACTGATTCTCCTGTACATTTCTGCAAGAATCTAAATGGACAGACACTAATTTCATAAAAGGCTGTGTGATATACCCACAAGTTTCACTAAAACACCAATGCAACCAACTTCTTCCGAAAAGCCACCTACGCAAAAATTGGAGACTAGAAACAGAAACATCTACCTATTGTAGCAAAATTTCCAACTCCTTGTGGACTACAATACTGAAAAGACTTGGCATTATGTGTGCACACATAGCATTTGGTACAGCTGCGGTAAAAATGAAGCAATTACTACACCTGGAAATGGCCTACAGAAAAATCCTCTGTTTCAAGAAACATAAGGACAGCACATCATGCATGAAATGAATGACAGCACAAAAACTGTATGAGAATGTGCAAGTATTGGGATGAAGAAACTCTGCTGTCTTGCAAAAAAAGATAAGCCTATGAAGCAGACGTATGAAGAAGCCAGGATTATACTGCAAAGGTAATGAACGTATTACAACCCACCACTGCATCGGGTATCATTCAATGAGAGCCCAAGTCAGTCAAATTCCTGTTACAATAAAGGAAATATTCTGGAAATTCACATTCTACATGTTGCAGCAAAAAGCAGTTTTGCATTATGAAAAAGACATCAGGGCTATGAATATGCAAACACATGAATCATCCTGTGCAAAAAAGTTTAGCATGCATCTTGCCAGAACTAACAATTGCTGCCATTAAAAGGAATGTTCAGAAAGCTCAATAATTTGCAATTACTGCTGATGAGTCACAGAGACAGCCATGTTAATACCATATTACTTAAATTATTCACAAACATCCACATGAGAATTCTCTCCTTTCTTATGTCAAATGGACCCTCAACATATACTGAGGATGCGATCACAGTAATGAGTGGGGGTGTGTGGTGGAGAATGAAACAAGAAGTCCCCCAAGGTTTTTTAAGTAGAACGTATGAAACACCACTTGCAGCTCAAAACTGCTGATGCTTGCAAATCCATGAAAACTTTACAGTTTTGGAAAGATGTTACATGTCATCAAGTTTTGTGGTGTCATATGATCCCATTATACATGTACAGAAGAAATTGTACACTCGTATTACAGAGTTAGAACATTTTACCAATACTTTGTGACGAGTGACAAAGATCCAACACTTGTGACAGAGGAACATGCTGGACTCAGAATGATGACAGAACAGTGACATGATCTGAACATATCACTCATACATCATCTTTGCACAGTACATCAAGTGCTGAAGCAGTCAAAACTTGCGTCTGACTACTGCCTGTTGAAAGACTGTGACACAGTTACTCTTCCTCAACAGTAAGATCATCTGCACATTCTTTCAACAGAATCTGGATCAAAATTACAAACACTGTTTAAAGCAATGGTATAAAGTCAACACTCTGTCAGATGTTTGGGCGAAGCATCTGTGGTCTCATTCAGAGCAGTATATTACAATTGAGGCTTGGGTTATGAAAGAAAAAGAGCATTAACTCATGTGAAGATTACTGAACCCAAGTATTCAGTCTGGTGACTGAAACAACACTAAACAGAATTGAAAGAGTCTTCACTGATAACAGTGGTGTTTAGTAAGAGTTCAGTGCATTGCACCCAAGCTGCAGATTTTTTTACAACAATCTACCCCTGGATATTTGGCACAGCATTATGTGCATAATGTGAGATGGTGTGTGTGTGTGTGTGTGTGATGTGAGATGATGTGTGTTTGATAAGAAATATACACACAAATACACAAACATGGTATTAAAAGAGCTCCTGGCAAAAATGACATACTAATAATGCAACATGAAACACATGCAGAAGTTACAGGGTAAACCATGTTCAATTGCCTACTTTCTTCCACAAAAGTAACATCACATTCAGAGGATTTGTGTTACTTTTCTTATTATGCGAACAGCAGCATCAAGAAAAAAATGAACACATCTGGACTTTTGAAATACACTTCACACACACATAGGCCACACACGAAATAATAGACTTGATGCAGAATATGCTATAAGGAAACACTTGAATATTCCCTCCAACCTTCTTACTCAAGCTATCAATTATCACTTCATGAAATATAACCCCTACAGTTCATTCATACGAAACAAATCAATTGCCTGCACATCATCAGTGCAAGAAGTGCCTCAAAATGAAACAAATAATTATGATGACACAGTAACTAATAAACACAGAAGAGAACTATAGCACAGACAGAAAACCACATAAGGCTTGTCACTGCACTGCTATAACTTCCTAGAAAGTTATGCATATAATTAACGCAACATACAAAAATTTTGGAAGAACTGAAGTCTGGAAACGCACCCTATAAACACTTGCAGGTTCTCGGAACATTCTATATGAAATACTAACATACACACATACACACTATAGTTCATCTGTAAATCTTTCTGTCACTACTTTCAACTAGAACATACACACAAGACACACTTCATGATTACAAAACACACATTGTTTCAAGCTGAGGCAGGTGCCAAGAAATAACATGGAAATAAATACAGCCTATTTTTAGTTCTTCACTGATACTATGAAAAATTACTCCCACCCCCTCCCACTATTCAAAAAGGAAGTCTGTTCATTTCCTAACAGGAAGTGAGTTCTAAACACAATGGCACTTACTTTGTATCCAGGACCTAGCCTATGCATGGCACAGATCTGATGTGTTGTAAGTGCTTCACTGAACAAATAGATGGCTGACATCTGGCCACAGAATACACGTTCTTCATCCAGTTCTGGAGTTGCACCAATGTAACATTTGTCAAAAGGCTAAAATAAAAGTGCAAATGATAAATAACTTCTCTTTAGCTACAACATCCAATAGAAACAAACATGTAGCTTCAGTCTTTGAAATCACAGGCTCTCAAGAGGCTACACATTCGGTCACTATGAAATATTTTTGTTTTCTACAAAAAATGGTACTGAAACTGTTCTATCTTCACAACCCAGTCACACACTGCAATACAAAATGGCGGGAGTTCATAATAATACTTAAAAACTTAAAAAACTTCCTTTAAGAGTACAATCCATTACCAACACTAGCTTCATATTATTTTACATTAAAATTAATGGTATGAATTCTACATTTCTCTGTCCGAATTCAGTCACTTAAGCTGAAATACTATCACAGAGTAGGAAAAGAATGAGTTTCAGTGCTCCCTAAATGTGGATGATTTCTAGCTGAAAGGGGGTGTGATGTTCATTTACAGTAGCTGGCAATTCTGTAACACATGATGACAAATCTCCCTGGAGAAGACTAGCCTCAGAATTCATTTCCGCTTTAGCAAGACCAACAATGGGCACTCCAATATTACAGTCATCATATTCAAATTCTTAAGTTCCCACTGAAGAAACCTAACAGTGGACTTCATTTATTACTACTAAACTCATCTGATTCATTTGGTTACTGACAACATGATGAACACCCTCAGAAATACTATGAACACTAGGATAGGGGGTGCAAAATTCCTGGGTGCCAGGTTGCACATGCAGCCATATTCTGCACAGTTGAGCCTAAAATTTGCAGGTCTGCAGTATAAACTTGCCTCATGAAACCTTTATGGCACCCAGAACTTTATGGTGGCTCCAAGATTTTTGGAAAATTTGTGTACCCCTGCATAAGGAATAACATGAAAAAAAATCAGATATGGTATCTTTTAATAATGCAGCATACATAGAACTTACATCATTTGTTGAAACAAACCAGGCCATTTCTGTGCTGGAAGCCAACTGTCCATTAACAAGACATTTGATTTCACTCTTTGTCCATCTATTGTAGATGTACACAATAGCAATCATGTACCACTGAAAAAAGCAAACAATATAGTGTTTAATCTCTTCAATGTTTTTGCTAAAATATTTTCTACTGCTCTGCCCATACAATGGCATTCTTAATTAACACCATACTGTACATACAGCAAAACAAAATAGCATTTCCTTCTCCTTCAAAAGGTGTTGAACTTTGCAAGCCTTTAATCAGATTAAATTGTTGTACATGTTGTTTAGGGAGCAAATTTTATCTTCATAATTAGCAACAAGATTGTTCTTTTGGTTCTTAATGGAGGCTTTAAACAGTTGCAGAACGAAATGAAGTGCAAATAGGACAATGCAGTCAACTAGGGACACAAAATGGAGTACACTAAAACAAGCACTTTACCTGAATTGGTAGTACCCTGACTGATAACATATCAGTACATACATAAAATGCAAGCTGCATGAGGCAGGGGGGTAAAATCATGAAAAGGTATGACACATGAGGTGTATGGCGGAGTGAATATTTTATCACAGATTCTATGATACATACGATACAGAACAAATGCTCCAGACATTTAAAACTGCTCTAGAAATTTTTATTTGAAAAATCTCAAATTTTAAATAATGGATCAGTTGTTATGGTCATAGTTTCAAGAAATATTTGACTGCACAGTTCTACCAACCACATGACACCACTGAGGTTATATAACAGAAATTGTTACTTTTATGGCCACAGTTCTGGGCTAATATCCTGAGAAAGATATACCCTTTGTGAATTCCAGAATTGGTTTCAAACATTTTTATGATACAAAACTTAAACAGAAGGTATTGTGGGAAAGTTTAAAACTATAAGCCAAGTATAATGCCAACAAGTGGAAAATAAACCCAATCCTTCAAACAAACATACCTTTCTTGGCTGAAATTCATATTTCACACAGTGCTGGAATCCCTTCCCCTTTACCTTCATTGATGTTAATACAAGACAGTTTCCAACAAAGTGTGCTGAATAGCCCACCCCTTTGCTGGTCTTGAAACTGGAAAACAGATAGCACAGTGTCACTTTGTTATGAAAAACCCAATAATTTTGCGTTTTGAATGCAAAGTTACAGTACAGAAAAAAACCTTCATTATGTTCTAAGTAAACAAAATTAATTTTAAAATCTGAAAACAGATCTTGATACATTACTGATGAAATGTTAAAAAAGCAATTTATACGTCCTATAATCACAATAATAAATTCTGTACATACTGAAACTGCTTTATTCTGCTGCTTGCATAAGGCACACAATTCATGCAATAAATAGTCTGAGAGCTGTACCAGTACAAATAAGGCTTCTCCCTCTCAATGTTGACAGAATTGATTGGGTCCAGGCGGAACCAGGTGGTAAATGTAAACCCATTCTCATATGGCCACCGAGCAAGGGGTGGCAGTACAACAGCCTGAAGCGAAAATGACAAAACATTAATACAATCTCTGACTGGATTCAGCACCAATGAGGCACCCAGTATATACAACAGTGAAAAGTGTAAATTACTCATCACCAATTATCTTTGTTTAAAAGTTTCCATTTGTGGATCTCTGAAATGTTAATGGAGATTAAAATTTAAAAAATCCTAAGCTATGTGAGGATGAGATGCTCATAGGACGGATAACGAAGATGTGACAATGTGCTGTCTAGCAGAAAGGTACTGACATCTTAGAAAAAGCTACTGTCCCCACATACAAGACAAAATACCCTTCTGTTATTTACATGGAAGCAGCAAGTTCCTCTGAAATTCTGCACCTACCTACCAAACTGCACATTGCCACATCCCAAATGACAGTAATATGCACAGAATTGCAGTGAGCACCTGTAGTTATTTACTGATTCTCTTTCAGCTGCACAGATGATTCTACTAAACGAGATGCAGGTAACAGTGGTGTTAAATGCAGACCTACAAAACCAAAATTATATGCATCTGTGAAAGAAACAACAACCATGCTAGTATTTCAGTTCCTCAAAATATATTATCTGCCCTGTATAAGTGTTGTAACAACTGCAGGACATAAATCAGAAAAAGTATATTATTTTGCCTCCTCAGTCAGTAACCAATTCAAGTTCATCACTGTACATGATCGCCCTTTGTACCTTGCTCATCCTGGTAGAACTTCTTGCGGGATACATGTGGGGTTCATCAGATCCACACACAGTCTTCACCAAGTTTATGTATTTATTTGAGATGCAAGGTCTGAGCTTGTTCATTTAAATAATAATCATGTTCTAACTAAAGGAAAACCAACAGTCAATTCATTCCCAAACTTGTAACCTGTTGTTTTAGGTCACCACACTCTCCACCATCTCATTCACACCGCTCTCATAATTGAGTGCCAACGTTCACCCACTTCCGTTACCTGCTGCTGTCTTCTCGTTTAAACCTCTCTGTCGGTAACCCCTCCAAGCTATCACCAACGGTATTTGAATGTATGTTGGTTGTTTAAATTTATAACAGATGGTGGTGGCCAGCAATTGCTCTACCTAATAAACAAATACGTATACCAAAAATGTTCAGCTACATCACTGTGACCTCATGCTCACTGCTGCATGAAGCAGTGAGAGTATTCCAGTCACAGAGCTCTGAGGCTACAGATGTAAAAGACTGATACAATAGCATGAAACTAATTAATTCTAGATGTGATAATGTCTTTGCTACAGCAGCAGAAGGTCAAGATCAGCAGTACTTTGTGACCTTCTTTAAAAGGCCAACTGTCTCGCCTTGAACAAACATTTACTAACCCTAAAGTGAAAGGAAATCAATAACTCAAACTCCTCTGTCTGGACTCATCAACAACACACAACAGGTTGCAGATATTTATCACGAGGATTAGACATTCCAATGTAACTTCGAAACTATCTACCACACAGTAAGTTTGAAACGCTAACTTACAGATCCCTTGCGACCCGGAAAGCTGAAGAACACATCCGGTCCATTTCTCTGTGGCATCTGACGGAGAACATTCAACAATTTAGCTGAATGTCTTGGCTGAAAATAGTACCAGAAAAATATAGCATATACAAGTAGCACATATTCTGGTCTTCTGTCCCATACATTATCCCTGTATCTCCACACAGGTCCATTTAAAATAATTAACGATATAAATTATGCACACACTTGTCCACATTGTGGAAAACACTAATATCCCAGAAACACATCTGAGTGATTTATCTCAGTAATTAACCAACTTGATGCACAAAATTTTTGTTTTCAAATAAGTTTATTTCATACCCCTACATGTTTTGAGCACATGTGCTCATCATCAGGAGGTCAAAATTGCATTACACAGCCTATAGGTGTGATGATACCAGAGGCTGTGTAATGCAATTTTGACCTCCTTATGATGAGCACATGTGCTTGAAACATGTAGAGGCATGAAATAAACTTATTGTAAAACAAAAATTTTGTGCATCAAGTTGGTTAATTACTGAGATAAATATACTGAGATGCACGGTCAGCAAAA
>Ga0123354_10021934_pt1 | contig 10070 bp, 5 predicted proteins | sample TergutLab28metaG_2_FD_97872 | JGI IMG/M metagenome (GOLD analysis project Ga0123354, IMG submission 97872) | Labiotermes labralis P4 segment gut microbial communities from Petit-Saut dam, French Guiana - Lab288 P4 | ecosystem: Host-associated > Arthropoda: Insects > Digestive system > Gut ...
AGTCCGTGGATGCAGTGAAAGCAAAAGCGACGCAACTCTTGAACAGCTTAACACAAGATGACCTGCAGCACTGCTTCCAACAGTGGAAAATTCGCATGGAGCGTTGTAGGGATCGGGGAGGGGACTACATTGAAGGGAATAACATTTCGATTGTCTGATTTTTTTTCAATAAAGGGTTAGAGCATTAATCCGGTTTCTTTATTGCCACACCTCGTATACTGTCCGTAAGTCGGGGAGTACCTGTATAGGTAAAACTGTAGAGCAGTAGCGTTACTGTCACTTATGCCCTTACACATGCATTCACCTTCTCGAGTACCTCTAGAGTGTGAAAAATTACAGTGTGAAAGGTGTGCCAGTTATTTCCCTTACTCCCGAATATGCCGGTATTAGCAAGTTTAATATACGTTTAAAGACCTTTAGCATCGGACTTTATAATATTTCTCGGCAGCAACAATCTTGAAGGTAGAACTTCTTTCGCAGTGGACCTCACATTATTTTAATTGCCCGAAACACCTTGTTGTATACTTTTTATCCTGCAGATTTTGATCTTGTCTGGATTTCTCCAGAATCTTAATTCCGCAAGGGTTCAGTGGAACGGAATTTTGGAAGAATTTCGTTAGTATATTTTAAGACCGACGTTTGTTTACGCTACACGTGTGTGCCGATTATGAAGACCGATAGGTTAACGCAACATGTTGTGCGACTCACAAAATAGGTTAAACGTGATGGTATACAGAAACCACTGAGCGTTAAGGGTTAAGAGTGTATGAAAATGAAAGTGCAATAAACAAATTTGGTGCTCATAACATGATTCGACCGTAATCGATTACTGATTAATCGAACGCAGAAGATAATGGCTGGCAAGCTTAAAAGACCATACCTTGTAAGCGTGTTATACTTCATCACTTAAGTACCTGAAAATCAGACGCAGTAACTTTATTTAGTCTTTTATCCTACATGTATATAACCATTAACTAGAGATGTTTTGTTTGCAGAAGAAATATTATCCCTTCGGGCGTGGAATGCGGTCGATCATTTCTAATCGTAAAGGTGTGTTGCCTTGTTGAATGGGGTAATAAATACCCAATGCGTGATATATGAGTACGTAATTATAAGACAAATTAACAATCATTTGAAAATTACTATACTCATCAAATCATGCTCAAATTTCGAAGTGGAGTTGTTTTTAATTTATGAGATAAAATCTGCTTATTTACTTGTGAGGAAACACTTTTCTGCTTCATATTTGAAGGGCAAAAGATACTTTATCCTATCATTTGCTGCTATTTTCACTAGAGACACTACACTGTTTACACACTATGATCAACTATATGGCATCACTTGACACAAGCCTGTAATCTTAACTTACATATTATTAAAGCCTGTTAATGTTACAGCACTTTACTAGTGAGAATAATGCTATTGTATGTGTAGACTAGCAGACATTACCAAATGGGGTTGCCTTTTTACTTTAAATTCAAGTATGACTGAAATTAAGACACAAAATTTATAACTTTTCAACTGCAGTTATGCGATATGATGTGTCAAAATAAATGTTTTACCATCATGAATTGTCAACAATGTTAAATTGAAAAGTAATGATAACCTCACTTATATTATCATCAAGACTCTGAAGCTGTGGTGATATTGGTTGGTGCCATAATTTTAGGTTCTGCCTAACACAACAAGTGTGAAAATATTGGTGACACTGAATTATTAATATTGTGGTGTATATGTACCATTAATTTTTCCCCCTTTTGTGACTGAATAATTAATGTGACATTAAGTTATGCATCATATATTGTACAGAATAATGCATGCATTCATACTGTGTTCAGGAATTCCTGACTAGAACACTGACACTGGTATTCTTAAGGAATAATAGTAATACATCCATATGAATGCTAGATATACACACTTACACACGTGTGCACACTAGTGCTCAAATCTGGCCATCTTTGGCTAAAAAAATGTGATTCATTCTTAGCAAGATATGCTTCTGTGCTACACAGCAAATGAAAGATTCTCCCTTCCTGTCATTCAGTGGAACTTCTACCCTGATTCTTAGCTCCATTTCATTCAATGCAAAGAGCATATTTTCTGCCACTTTTAAACGTGGTTATGATCTGTTTTTAGGTGTTTTCACAAAATTGTGAAGAGGAACTGTTAGCTTCATCATGGTTTTACCATTAAAGCATTTATGTGCAACATTTCATATTTTTGTATAGTTGAGAGTGACATGTAACTCAACAACAATACACACAGAATGCACTGTTGTGTTTTCACTGTAAAATGGTTACATGAATGCACCAAAATATTACATTGTATATACACTCTCTATCCCTGTATAAAAATAAGCTGTAAAAATTATATTCGGATTGTGTGCTGTTGTGGACAAGGCTCCTAAAGAAATTTGAGTTCTCTAACAGGTTACTTAAATCTCAACTGTTCATGGAAGACCCAATTGGCATAAATTAATGCTTTATTACAAGCGCTTTTCCAACTGCAAAATTTGTGGTACAAGTATTAACCGATTACAACCTATTTGAAGACACTGCACTATCATAAAGAATTTTGTATATTATGGTGACATGAACCATAAATGTGATACAGCTGATCTTGATTCATTGCACATTTAGGTTTACATCCACTGAAAAAGGCAATGCTAGAAGAAACAGTGAAGAAGATAGTGGGGAAGGGTTCACGAAGTATGACTGCACATTCGGCAACACGAAGGTATATAATGTCATATACACTAGTCTTCATGGGCCAGGTAGTGTAATCGGTATAGCGACTGGCTACAGGCTGGACGGTCTGGAGATCGAATCCCGGTGGGGGCGAGATTTTCTACAACTGTCCAGACCTGCCCTGGGGCCCACCCAGCCTCCTGTACAATGGGTACTGGATCTTTTCCAGGGGTAAAGAGCGGTCGGGGCGTGACGCTGACCCCTCACCCCCTTCTAGTGCCATGGTCAAGAAAGAGTAGAACTATACCTCTACTACCCCTGTGGACCATATGGCCTGTACAGAGCCTCAGTGCCTGTAAAAGGTGCACTTTACTTTTTTACTTTACACTAGTCTTCAGGTATTTTATTCTTGTTTGTATTTTGCAAATGGGGAATTATTTATGTAAATACTGTATAGAATTTTTGGGGGGGTTAATCAAATAGGGTTTCTTTTTAAGAATACCATTATAAACCTGTGTTTATCCTTATATTCTCTGACCCTGCTAGGAACATCAATACAGTTGCTTTAATTACTCTTTTGTTTTATGCATATGGTCATAATATTGGCAGATATCCCCATTTTGGTACCATATAGCAGTACATTATTGTTAAAAGTATAAACATAGCAACAGTGCAGAATTGTGACACATAAAACTGTAGTTCCATTGAGTGCATTGCACCACCATGTAGCGCAGAATTTTTGTGTCATAAATAATACTTGAAAAGTAAACGCCACTAAAATGTAAAATAGCAAAATGGTAAACATAGAAAATATTTTAGTGTGATGACATCAAATGTATTGTGACTGAATGTGCGACATTTTATGGTGATAGAATAAGTACATTACATTACATGTGATAACTACAGGAATATTATGCCAGCAACTATTTACCAACTGACACAACTTCATATTGCAGAAGCCTGACTATTCAGTAACAGGTATGTTTTTCTAGCTGTCTAAGCAACAGAAATATGTTCTTTATGAGTTCTGTAAAGAATTTGGTCTGTATTAAGAATTACAATTAATTCCATTCATAATAGCCTTCATAAGCATGATGGATTGTGACTTTTCAACTTTTTAAGTTCATACTTAGAGATTATGCAATTTCTGGCAGTATTCCAGCCTGGTTCTTTGTTGCAGCAACAACAGTATTGAGAATTCACCATCTCCAGATGACCCTGTTCCTGACATGATGTTTGAATACAGGCATAATGAGCACACAACTGGCAGGTAAGGACAGTTTTAGGGCATGTCAGAGGCCTGAGCTTTTGATGATGTGGTGGTCATTTGTAAAATAGGTCTGAAAATGTCAGTACACTGTTACTTATAGGTCACTGAGCTATATCAGTCCTGTGTTGGAACCACTTAATGTGTCATATCATGAGACACGATTGCTCCCAGCTTTAAGAGTTTTTAAACATTTTAAAAGGATTTATTAGTGGTAGTTCTATTGTAATTTTTTTACAAGTTTTGGTTTCTTTACTTACTTAAATCAGTACATTGCATTGTCAAAAGACATACACGAAGTATGTATTCTGTTACTAAAACAGGCATAACAAGATAGTGTTATCAAACAGGTAGCTAATATATCAGCTTTCTCTCTTCTTTCAATTTTATTATATTTATAAATTTATAGAGAATTATAATGGGGTTGAGCCCTATGTTTTTACCTACAGGACATCTTCTGGAATACTTCAGAATCGGCACAAAAAGAAAGGGCAGATAAAGAATGTGGTAGAATTCCCAGGGACATCTGAAAACCCTAAAGTAGCTAAAGTCAAGAACACTGAAGACAGAAACAAATCCTCAGAAAACCCTGTGATGGAGTACATGGAATATGCTGTGGCAGTTACATCGCACTGGGACAAGGAGTTTTCAAAGAAATTCAGCACAAAGAGTATGTAATGACTTAACATAATTGTCAGCTGCAAGTAAAATAATTCAACCAGACTTTATAGTAGTTGCAGAAATGATTTCATCAGCCCTTATGCAAGTTGTTCATGTTATTTAGTTGAAAATTCAGTTAAAGAGTAGGAATAACTCACATTTCTAGATTATTGAGATATTTCCTCTGTGTGTGTGTGTGTGTGTGTGAAGAGCCACTTCCAGTTTTTCCCATGTGTTTGTGAAATGTACCCTAAGTAACAAACCAATTTAACTCACCAACCAAAGAAGCCAGCCACCTGACTACTGGTAGTTGAATCCAAAAATTCAGTACTACTATTATCTAAGCCCTTCACTGGACACAATTTTGAACCAGTTCAGCACACCTCTAATTCTAACAATTATCCCTAACATCCATTTACTGTAACCTTCCCATCTCCTTCATAGGCTTTCAAATGGCTGTTTTACAACACATGCCCCACCAAAATTCCATATGCATTCCTTATCCATCTCATCCCAGCTAAACGCCTAGTGTATCATAGCCTCCTGTATTTAACTGCTGTATAAGTACTGGACAATGTATAACCTACAAAGTTTTGTTACATAAAATTACAAATTCCCACTTAGTTTGCTTTTAACTCTATTTATTTCTTCTGTTCTCACATATTTCTTTGATTCTTCCATCATCCCTTCTGAATACATATTTAAACTGTTGAAGTCATATAGCTCAACTGCTAGAAAATCTACAACTTTGACAAATTTTTGGAAAACCACACTTTGTGAATCTATTTATGGCAAATCCACATATTATAGATTAATTTTCAGCAAACTCACATCATGAAGATCTTCTCATCATAAACGAAAGTTGAATGAGTAATATCACCAGATGTACATTGATTTGTATTTCAGACTACTTGCTGGAAACACAATGCCAGCTGCAGGACATCTATTTCAGGAAGTAAGTAGTCTCCATTATTTTGTTGTCAGGCTTTACTGCTTTATACAGGTAATGAAGTAGTTATATCCCAATGTGGTACATTTGAAGACCCCACAGTGAACAAAACAGTGTATCACACTTTATCACTTCTTACTATTACAGCAAATGGAGCTCCAAGTACTGTCTGAGGAAACCTCACATATGATAGCTAGAGCAGCACTTGCACCTGTCATTTTACATGCTTCAAGTGTGCAATCCATTGTAACAATTTAATAATCAGTTTCTGTTCATATTTTTAGAAAAAAAGGAGGTTGCATTTATACCAATTTCAGCACATTTATTTTTGTATGCTGTATGTTTCCTACCATGCAAAATTACATATTTCAGAGGCTTTGGCAAGGCCTTGAGATGTGTAAGAGATACTCTTTGTTTTGTGAATTTATTTAATACTGGTATCTGCAGGAAGCTATTTGCAAGCCATACAAGAAAGCAGCCATCGGAGATGCATGTGGAGGCCTCCCTGGTGCAGCCTGATCATACTTTTTCAGGTGAACCACTCTTAATTGCTCAAAATAATGATACTTAAAATTTTGTAAGTGCAACCAGCCTTCACTGCACTGTCGTTCTTATATACTTTCTTGACAAATTCTTATACTAGCTTCATAACAGTACCAACATGAGTACGTCTGTTTTATGTATAAAGTGTTTTAAATTGCTTGCGCTAGAATAACTTAAAATTCGTGCAGGAAATAGGTACCCCAAAGAGGTCTCAGTTTTCAACATTCTAGGTGAAACCCAGATCTGCAAGAACTAGAAAAAATATACTGTCTGGTTATGATCAGTAATAGGCACAGAAAATTTGTAGGAAGATACATGCATGAGAAATGTATAATTTATAATTCTCCTTGTATTACAGCATGAGAGATTTGTGTGATTTAAAATAATAAGCATCAGAAAATACACTTAAGAGTAGAGCATGAAGAAATGCTATATTTCCTAGATTTTTTGTCATATAGAAATACATACAGAATTAAATTATTATTCTTGGATTTCTTGACCCATGAAGATGGGACCTACAGGTTGTCTTGAAATGTTGGTAAGGAATTAACTCTATATACTGTGTAATATCCTGGAAGAGGGCAGATTTCATTTGTATTGTGGCGGAAGCCTGAAATCATGCAAATTAAGTATACTTTGTAAACTAACACAAACAGTTATAGTGATTCACACCACCTGTGAACACCCTCATGAACTTCACAGAGTTGCATTTCACTGCATACCAGATAGGATTAGAAGTCTGTCACAAATGAGTGAAAAATAGAATGTGATAAAAATAATGAAACAAAGTGGACCAACAGTGGATACTTTACACATAATATTAGGAAGAGTTACAAGAAAAGTAAGAATAACAGAAAAAATATTATGAAAAGCAACAACCAACTTAGTAAGTCAATGTTTCTTTCTTTGATAAATCGAATATCGCACTAACAGAAATATTTAAATATAAGAGCCTGAAAATAAACAATCTGCTCTCTAGGAGCATTCTGTTTCATCTGGGATATGGGCTGTGTCACTGTGTAATTGGTTCCTGATATTTCTAGGGAATGTAGTGCCCTCACCTTCAGAGGTCGATAGGTCCCATTCTATTTCCTGCCATCTCCCCCCTTCACCCAATGCCCTAGTGGATGCTTCATGGTGTCAACTAATCCCAAGAGCCTCTGTTTTACATTCTTTACCTCACCTCCTGATACTTGGTCCCTGCCTGTTTCAGGGCACATGTATCATATACAGAATGGTGGCTATGCTTCTGAACTTCTTGCCATGGGGCAGGTGACATCTGTGCTGCATCCTAATGATAAAGCCAGTCATATGGCTTTACCTTGTCTGGTGGTGGAAACCACTCCCTCTCATTAATCATTTCTGCTCTTCCCTACAACACCAGTTACTTGCCCCACCCACTGCTTCCTGATGGACTGGTTAACCTTTCCAGGCAGCCAATCACTGGTTTCACTGTCCCTGTATATTCATGTCATCTGTCTCTTTCTAACATTCTTCTAAGACCTACCAACCCTTGAAGATGAGGGTACTACATGCCCTCAAAACGATAGGATCTCTTCATGCACTGACACATTGGCACATCCCAGAAGAACAAAATGTTTAGCACCGCCACTGAAAAAAATCAGAAAACCTGCTTCTTAATTCATAACGTCAAGAAGAGAGTGTACCATGACACTGCAAGGTAAACATACAATCTACGTCCAGTGATACCTTGTAAAATAGAGAAAAATTGCCAACATGACAATGGACATAGTGCAAGACACTCTTTCTCTATGTGACAAAATTAAGTGTATAATGTGTGTGTGTGTGTGTGCTATACAGTATGCAGTTACGTGTGTCTGTGTAAGTTAATAGCTGCATACTGTACAGCAACTAGCAGCATTTTCTGCTCTCCAGTGCTCAGTCCCTTTAGTCCCATGTTAATATAATATTGCACATTTTAGACGAGATGGCATAAATTGCTGCAGTGTGACTCATGATGGTCCCTGTTCTGCAGTACTGGCATTCAATTCTGAATTAAATAAAAAGAGCGAGAAATATGTGTGTGTGTGTGTGTGTGTGTACATGTGCATGCTTGTGTGTACACACAATTCATAATGATAAACAGAGGTACACTAGATATCCTTGAAGTTATTTGGCCTACAATCTAATTATAATGAAATGGTTTAAAAATGTTTTAATCTCAACGTAATACGCAAGTTAGTATCAATATTTATCTGAAGCTAATATAAGCCCTGGTGGAGGCATTGACAATAACCTCATATAGGGCGAAAATTATTTGTAAAAATTTTATTTGAACAATGACCAACAAATGCACAATTAATTGACAAATTATCACACTCCTCCTACATGTTTTGACACTATTGTGTCATGCTCAGAGAGTTCGTAGTTAGTATCTTGCCAAATTACAAAAATATGTCAAATGAATTTGCCTTCCTTACATATTAAAAAGTTAGCTCATAATGCTAAACAATTTAGACTGGCCATGAGTGTTTTTCTTCATTCTCAGTCCTTTTATACTCTTGATGAATATTTCAATCAAGGAAATCAAGAAAATATTCAAGACAGTTGCTGCTTTGTTGTAACAATTTACTTTATTGTCTATATATGTCTAAACATAATTATTATATTTTATTTCATGTATGATAATTTACTAAGAGGTAAATAACTCTGTAACAACTGTTTTCTACTGTTTTATTCCACGTGTTGTACTTGTATACACTATTAAGCGCAGCAGGCAATGAGGGATGAAAATAGGGACTTTGAATGTTAGGAGTCTTTATAGGGCAGGGTCCCTTAAGGCAGCAGCGAGGGAATTAGTGAGGTATAAATTAGATGTAGTGGGTGTGCAGGAGGTCAGGTGGGACAAAGGGAGCACAGTAAGAGTAGGGTATTATGATTTTTTCTATGGGAAAGGAAATGAAAATCATCAATTGTAAACAGGTTTTTTTGTACACCGTAGAATAGTATCAGCAGTGAAGACAGTAGAGTTTGTTAGTGTTAGGTTGTCATATATAGTGCTGAGAGGTCGCTGGCATAATATCATTGTTGTAAATGTGCATGCACCAAGTGAGGAAAAAAGTGATGAGTCGAAAGATAGTTTTTATGAGGAATTGGAGCAGGTATTCGATCACTTCCCGAAATATCATATGAAAATGTTACTAGGAGACTTTAATGCAAAAATGGGGAGAGAGAATATTTTCAAGCCAACAATTGGACAGGAGAGTCTCCATCAGGATAGTAGTGATAATGGGGTCAGACTAGTTAACTTCGGCACATCAAAAAATCTGGTGGTTAAGAGCACGATGTTCCCTCACTGGAACTTTCATAAATACACCTGGACCTCCACTGATGGTAAGACTCACAACCAGATTGACCACGTATTGATAGGTAGGAGATGGCATTCGAGTGTACTGGATGTGCAGAGTTTTAGGGGAGCTGATGTTGATACAGATCACAATCTGGTGATTGCAAAGGTTAGGGAAAGATTAGCAGTGGGTAAACAGGCCGCACAGAGGTTTGATAGGCAAAGATTTAACTTGAGGAAGCTAAATGAGCCAGAGGTTAGGAAACAGTATCAGACTGAGATTACAAACAGGTTTGCAGCTTTGGAGAACTTGAACAATGATGAGGACGTAAATAGGACTTGGCAGAACATTAAAGAGAATATCCAGACCTCAGCAAAAGAGAGTCTGGGTCTGCACGAATTGAGGCAGAATAAACCCTGGTTTGATGAAGAATGTTAAGGTTTTTTGGCTCAAAGGAAGCAGGCTAAAATGCAGTGGATATAGGGTCCAAGCCAAAGCAATGTAGATATTCTGAACAATGTAAGACATGAAGTCAGCAGACATTTCAGAAAAAAAAGAAGGCATATCTGAGAGCTAAACTTGAGGAACTTGAAACTAACAGCAAGATCTAAAACATTAGAGACTTGTATAGGGGCATCAATGACTTTAAGAAGGGG
>Ga0123354_10021935_pt1 | contig 10069 bp, 6 predicted proteins | sample TergutLab28metaG_2_FD_97872 | JGI IMG/M metagenome (GOLD analysis project Ga0123354, IMG submission 97872) | Labiotermes labralis P4 segment gut microbial communities from Petit-Saut dam, French Guiana - Lab288 P4 | ecosystem: Host-associated > Arthropoda: Insects > Digestive system > Gut ...
AGTACAGAGAAGTAGCCTTACAAGAAAGTATTTATTTCAGAGAAGTGGGCTTAAATACAGAGAAGTTGCCCTAAAAGAAAGTATTTATTTCAGAGAAGTGAACTTAAGTACAGAGAAGTAGCCATACAAGAAAGTACTTATTTCAGAGAAGTGGGCTTAAGTACAGAGAAGTAACCCTATAAGAAAGTGCTTATTTCAGAGAAGTAGGCTTAATTTCAGAGAAGTGGCCCAACAAGAAAGTATTTCAAAGAAGTAGGCTTAAGCACAGAGAAGTAACCCTAGAGGAAATATTTATTCCAGAGAAGTAGGCTTAAGTACAGAGAAGTAGCCCTACAAGAAAGTATTTATTTAAGAGAAGTAGGCTTAAGTTCAGAGAAGTAGCCCTACAAGAAAGTATTTATTTAAGAGAAGTAGGCTTAAGTTCAGAGAAGTAGCCCTACAAGAAAGTATTTATTTAAGAGAAGTAGACTTAAGTTCAGAGAAGTAGCCCTACAAGAAAGTATTTATTTCAGAGAAGTTCGCTTAAGTACAGAGAAGTAGCCCTACAAGAAAGTACTTATTTCAGAGAAGTAGGCTTAAATACAGAGAAGTAGCCCGACAAGAAAGTATTTATTTCAGAGAAGTAGGCTTAAGTTCAGAGAAGTAGCCCTACAAGAAAGTATTTATTTCAGAGAAGTAGGCTTAAGTACACAGAAGTAGCCCTACAAGGAAGTACTTATTTCACAGAAGTGGGCTTAAGTAAAGAGAAGTAGCCCTACAGGAAAGTATTTATTCCAGAGAATTAGGCTTAAGTACAGAGAAGTAGCCGTACAAGAAAGTATTTATTCCAGAGAAGTAGGCTTAAGTACAAAGAAGTAGCCCTACAAGAAAGTATTTATTTCAGGGAAGTGGGTTTAAGTTCAGAGAAGTAGCCCTACAAGAAAGTATATATTTCAGAGAAGTAGGCTTAAGTTCAGAGAAGTAGCCCTACAAGAAAGTATATATTTCAGAGAAGTAGGCTTAAAGAGTGTTGAATTCAGAGCAAGGTATTCTTTTGTCTTGAAATACTTCAGGGAGATAGGCAAAAAGGCACGTGGACCTGCAGTGGTACATGGTACACCTTTTGCGGAGCACTGCAACACACAATATATATATATATATATATATATATATATATATATCAGTCATATATTTGTGTGTTTTCAATGTATATTTCTCTCTTTGTAATGCATATTTCAAAACTTTCTGTTTCATACTTAACACATATATATATATATATATTTTAGGATCGTTCAGTGCATACAAATCTGAAGCCATGATGAAAATGGCCAACGTCAGATACAGGGTGATTCAGGAGGAAAGGTCAATATATTGGGAAGTGTTACTACCGGTCATTGTGAGAAGAAAAATTTCATATGGACATGCGTCTAATTCTAATTACTGACAAAGAGCTGTTTGCATCTACAGACCTAAACAACGTTAGATTTTTGTTTGTGGGGGTTTGATGAAGAGAGAAGTGTACAAAAGAAAGGTGGATACACCAGACGAATTGCTTGCTCGCATTCTGGATGCTGCGGCCAGCATATAGACACGTGAAGATCAACACAGACGAACAACACGCGATCTTCGCACACGAGTTGCGAAGCGTACTGAGGTTGACGGTGGGATTTGCGAACATTTAACATGAAATGTAACAAAAGTCGCTCATGTTTAATACATTTATCTTCTAAAAATTAAATTAAACGTAAAAGCAAATTATGAATAATTTCTCTTTCTGTATTACAACGTAAAATGTTTCTGTATTGGTAGATTCAAACAATTTTCTGTCGAGCCGCAAATTTGAACAGATGCATCACGATGTGCTCATAAACGTAATATAATATTAAATAGTGTACGTCAGCGCAACTACTTTATTACACAAGGTAATTACATAGGCTACATGTTTCGACTTGGCTAATAAAGGCTTTTATGGATTGAAGAGACAATTTAGGTCACAATTTTTATCCATAAAAAAATAAAATAAAATTATATAAGACCTTGATCAGACCAGTGCTGGCTTATGGTTCTGAAACATGGGTATTATCAAAATGTGACGAAGCTATTTTAAGAGTTTTTGAAAGGAAAAATATTGAGAGCTATTTTTGGACCTATAAATGACAACGGAGAATGGAGAATAAAATACAACAACAGTTATATATATTGTACAAGGAAAGTAATATAGTAACATACATTAAAATTAACCGATTAAAATGGGCAGGACATGTTATTTGTATGGAGGAACAGAGCGCTACAAGAAGAGTTCTGGTTGCAGTGGTAGAAGGAAGAAGACAGAGGGGCAGGCCGAAACTGAGATGGGAAGATGGAGTGATGGAAGATGCCAGGAAGTTGGGGGAGAGAAACTGGAGGAATGCTGCAAGGAATTGGGACAGTTGGCAGAAACTTCTGAAGAAGGCCTTGGCTCAAAAGGGGCTGTTGTGCCAATGATGATGATGATGACATGTTTCGACTATTGATACTGAAGGTGACTGATCAATAGTCGAAACTTGTAGCCTATGTGATTACTTTGTGTAATAAAGTAATTTGCTGACGTACATTATTTAGTATCATATTAAGTTTTCTGTCGGTAACCAGTCAGAATTAGACACATGTTTATGTCCACTTCTCTCACAATGACCGATACCATGATCTCCCAAAATATTTACCCTTCTTCCTGAATCACCCTCTATAATACACACAAAATTAATCACTCGACAGCACTAACATTTAGACGCAACTACCTTGAAAAGTGTGGGCCGGGTAACTCAGTCGGTATAGCGACTGGATACGGGCTGGACGGTCCGGGGATCGAATCCCGGTAGGGACGAAATTTTCCGCATCTTTCCAGACCGGCCCTGGGGCCCACCCAGCCTCCTGTACAATGGGTACCGCGTCTTTCCCGGGGGTAAAGAGCGACCGGGGCGTGACGCTGACCCCTCACCCCCTTCTAGTGCCGTGGTCAAAAAGAGTAGAGATATGCCTCTACTCCCCCTATGGGCCGTACGGCCTGTACAGAGCCTCGGTGCCTGTACAAGGGTGCACTTTACCTTTACCTTTTACCTTGAAAAGTAAACGACAATTCATTTCTAAGCACAACAACTCTAGATACAGATCATAAGATTATCGCGCCGAAAGGGTCGGGAGGTGGGCGTGTCTGGCGCGGTGCGCGAGACTGACAGATACTGCAAGAGACTGCTGGATATCGGTGGGCCTCTTGGAATGCTCTTTGCGTAAACTACAGACTGGTCTAACATTACACACATACTGAAAACATCGAGCACTTCAAGATGTTTCTAGGGAGCGAGCGCACGTCGCGGATTATTTCATGACGGATACTAGCAACACGCCACTGAACAAGTAAAGTGGCGCATGCGCCTCTATCGCCTTCGAGGTAGGTATTTATAACGAGCAACAGATAATGAAATGATGCGGAAGTTAAAAGAAGAGTAAACACATGGTAAAAAAGGGTGGAGCTGCAAGATATAGTAATGGTTTACGAAAGGGGTATTATGATAGCACAGAAATAACACTACTAGTAGTAGTAGAAGTGTAACACAAACGGTTCTGAACAAAGAGGCAACAAAGTGCACTAAGAATAAAAATTACGACTTTGAAAAATAGACTGGATTAATTGGCACGGCCAATACGAGGAACGTACGATTCTATTGTCATCGGGAGCACAAGAATTGTTGGTTTAACCTTTAGACGCCTAACGTCAACTATAGTTGACGTACCGCACCGCTAACCTCCAAAGTTGCATTTTGTATATTTATTCAACAAATATAGGTACCGAATATTTTAAACACGGTATATACTCTCCGGTTTTTTCTCTTCAAAATGCAGTTATTTTCATATTTATAACGTATTTGGTTCCTGTATTGTTCACACTTTATATACAGTGTGTGCTAAAATTAAAAAAAAAATAAATCCGGCGCCATAAGGTTAATAACACGCAGACACAACATTATTCGGAGTCGAATAATATTATTTATGATCACGTGGTGTTTACGCTTCAAATTATCGGCCGCACGTAATTATGGATACGACGCAAGCCGAGGAACCGGGGTAGCGTGGGTGGCGCGTTCCATAAAATTACGCATTTTTAAATGCTTTTGTCAGCGTTGGTTACCACAAGAACATATTGCCACAAACGCCAAAGTATATCGTTCCATCGAACTGAATGCAATGTTTTCCGACAGCCATTAATCAGTCTTAACCACGTCGCTTTTACCCTAAAATAATAAACCACCAGCTGCAACGTCACGGCCTGGCAGCTGATCTGAGTGCAGAACTGTTGTGAAAATAACACATTTTCTTCGCAAAGATACCGGAGGCCTGAACGGGACAGGGGTGTACAACCGCTCGGTACGGGGAGCATGTCGCATTTTCAGATCTTAGCTCTTCTGGGATGTTATGCAGCCGACGTTTCGGGACGAAGTATCTGGTCCCTTCTTGAAGATGGACACGAAAGGTTGTCCCGAAACGTCAGCTGCGATCAATCAAAGACGTGTAAAAGGTAAAGTGTTCCCGTCACAGGCCCGGTGTGGCCTAGAGTGTGGGTAGAGGTATAGATCTACTCTCCCATGACCGCGGCACTAGAAGGGGGTGAGTGGTGAGCAGCACGCCCCGACCGTACTTTACCCGGTAAAGACCCGGTACCCATTGCACAGGAGGCTGGGTTGGCCCCAGGGCCCGTGTGGACAGGTGCGAAAAATCTCGCCCCCACCACCGGGATTCGATCGCGGACCGTCCAGCCCGTAGCTCAGTCGCTATACCGACTGAGCTACCTGTCACTATCCTGAGCCAGATCGATATAGTACATATCTCCACATCACATTTCCTGAAGGCCCATCGTACTATTATCCTCCCATCTAAGCCTGGGTTTCCCAAGTGGTCTCTTTCCTTCAGGTTTCCCCACCAAAACCCTGTATACACCTCTCCTCTACCCCGTACGCTCTACATGCCCCGCCCATATAATTTTCAATTTTACTACACGAACAATATTAGGTGAGGCGTACAGATCATTAAGCTCCTCATTATGTAGTTTTCTCCAGTCCATTGTTACCTCCTCCCTCTTAGGTCCAAATATTCTCCTCAACGCCCTATTCTCAAGCACCCTCAGCCTCCCATGCGGGTCACATTTCCATGCAACCTCATCTTCCTCAACTTTATACTTTAATAATATCAGGCTGGGAGTACAAATCATGAAACTTTTGAATACAAAATTTCTTCAGCCTTGTCATGAGTCCACCCTCTTACGGACTAAGCACCCCATCCTCTGTCATCCTCGGTCTATATTATTCCCTCGATATGACAGAAACACATGTCTGAATCAAGAGATAAAACAGGTAAATCAGTCCCATTAGATGCCCGAGGTGCCCAGAGGGTTCCAGGAAGTTAAGGTTCGCTGATTACCTGACAATGACCCAGGATGGTGGTAAGGTTGTCAGCATTAGGAACCGGCCGCTTTTTATCCCCAGGAAATACTCGTGGTACTCATTTCTGTTAGTGACTGTGTCGACCCCAGGGCCATAGTGCTATCGGAAGGATTATGTCAATGAAAAATTCCAATAACACCATCTGGAATCGAGCCAGCGACCTTCCGATTTGTAGCACAGCGCCTTAACCACTGTGCTACCGCGGTCTCCTGAGTCAAGAGAACTTTATGTCAATTCATGATACACTAGAACACAAGAACAGGGTGGTGGTAGGCATAAGGACATGGAGTCAGCGTCAGTGCAGGCAGCGAGCATCAGCACAGGCGGAGTGACGTCACTGCACGATATGCTTACGTCACTCAAGCGACCGAAGCAGCGCGACAACAGACGAGAACATGTGAAGGTCTGTCGGTGCAAATGTAAAATGAGACAAACGATTGAGTCCAGACTGCTCCTAGTTGGTGAATGACATGTATACACTCAGTGCTAAGTACACAGTGATGATAACGAAGCAGCAGTGATATGTGCTTGTACTCAACAGAAGTTTGTAGTAAACAAAATGAAAGGCTTAAAAGAGTACACAACTCGATGTATGTTAGGACTCGGGGAACTGTGAACTGAAGAACAAAGCGATCGTACACAGAGAAAAGCAACGAGTTTGTCTTCAAACACGAGCACAGGGAGTGAAAAGAATTTTGGCGTGCGTCCAACTATTCTTTATTACGTACGGCTACAAGACATACATAAACCAGCTATCCAGACTACAGCTTGAACAGAGATAGATGTGCACCAAGAGCCGCTAATTGGAAGCAACACTAATTAATAATGAAACCTTTTTCAGTGTTTGCCATCCCGAAGTGTTTAACATATATATAAATATACAATGTTTTATCAGGCAAACACAACAAAACTTTTTGTTTATTATTGTATTAGGGCAACATGTTTCGATTCTTATAGAAGCACTAGTAGTGCTTCAGCCTGCATCCGGATACCACACCACCCCAGCCAAACCACAACACCAACACACATCGTACCAGAGTAATACAACCCATGAAATAACTCAACAAATAAGTCGCAAGCTCCTGAGGATGGATGTATTAACATCCGAAACATGTTGAGCATTAAATAATGAAATAATAAAGCAAGTGGTATCAAGTTGGTCTCTCTTTATTCAACTATCAAGATGATGCACGGTCCAGTAGACATAAGAATGTAAGCGTTTGGGATCCCACGGCGCATTTTAAACATTGCTAAGTAAGGATCTGTATCTTAGTAGGGCCTGAGGATGATTCTATAGGAATCGAAACACGTTGCCCTAATACAATAATGAACATAATAAAGTTTTGTTGTGTTTGACTGATACTTCACTGTATATTTAAATATTTAAACCGTTTTGTAGCTCAACTTGTGTTCGTTCACCAATTTGTAAAGCACAACCTAACATAACCTCAATTTCAGACCACTGTTATTACCAGGGATTATTTTACGTGAAAGAAATACCATTAACCAACATTAACCTTTAGGCGCCGGAATAATTTTTTAAATTTTAGCACCCCCTGTATATAAAATGTGAATAATACAGGGCCAAACAAGTTAGAATTATGAAACAAACTGCATTTTGAAGAGAAAAAAACGGACAGCACACACCATGTTAAAAATATTCGGTACCTATATTTGTTGAATAAATTTATAAAATGCAACTTTGGAGGTTAGCGGTGCGGTACGTCAACTATAGTTGACGTTAGGCGTCTAAAGGTTAACATTCTTTACATTTTATGGATCGCGCCACCCACGCTACCCCGGTTCCTCGGCTTGCGTCGTATCCATAATTACGTGCGGCCGATAATTTGAAGCGTAAACACCACGTGATCATAAATAACATTATTCGACTCCGAATAATGTTGTGTCTGCGTGTTATTAACCTTTTGGCGCAGGATTTATTTTTTTTTAATTTTAGCACACCCTGTATATAAAGTGTGAACAATACAGGAACCAAATACGTTAGAAATATGAAACAAACTGCATTTTGAAGAGAAAAAAAAGGAGAGTATACACCATGTTAAAAATATTCGGTACCTATATTTGTTGAATAAATATACAAAATGCAACTTTGGAGATTATCGGTGCGGTACGTCAACTATAGTTGACGTTAGGCGTCTAAAGGTTAATGTACGTAATTAAACAGCATAACTGTGTGCATAAATTGCATAATATAAACACCATTAATACTTTAAGAATACGTGTAACAGAAATAAGAAATCTTTCTTTTGAAATCCTTCATTACGCTCTAAAGAATAAGATCTTATTCTACAGGGTGCGGCAGAAAGAACTCCCCTATTTGGGAAGCTAATAAAATCGAAACCAAAGAAGATACGGCGAATGTTTTTTTATTTCTGGAAAGTACACAGAATGCCGTTTTACATCAACGTGTTTTGAACAAAACATCACTCAACTGGCGGCCTTGAACATTGATACACTGATGTAGCCTCTCGGTAGTTGTCCATGACCTTGAGAATCATTTCAGGTGTAATGGCAGCAACTTCCTGTCGTATCGCCTCCTTCAGAGCTTCCAAAGTTAGGGGACGCTGTTCGGAAACCTTTGCTTTGAGGTAGCCCCAGAGAAAAAAATCGCAGGGTGTCAAATCTGGCGAACGTGGCGGCCACCCGATATCACCACGCAAGGAGATAACATGTCCAGGCAACATTTCTCTGAGAAGTGAAAGGGAAACGACGAGATGTATGGGCTGTTGCGCCATCTTGCTGAAACCACACATTATCAGTACCATGTTGATCATTGAAAATTTCGCCAAATCGAGGCTGGAAAAAATTCTGTTAACATCGCACAATATAACGATCGCTGTTCACCGTAACGGTGGCATTGTCCTCTTCAAAAAAGTATGGACCCAACACACCAAAGTTAAAATCGGCACACCACACTGTCACTTTGGAGTCATAACCTGCTCGTTGGTGAAGTTCCCGAGGGTTACTCTCAGACCAGTATCGGAAATTTTGCTTGTTTACTGTGCCAGAGAGATGGAAATGTGCCTCATCGGAAAAAAAAAACACAACATCTGTGACGCGAACGTTCAGAAGGTCACGACACAACTTTGTACGGTTTTCAAAATCACTTCACTTCAGTTCTTATGCAATCGCAATTGTGTAGGGATGCATTCGCAGATCTCGGTGCAGAACGCCGCGGGGATTTCTGAATCGAAGCCCTGACAACTGCCACATTTTCCGGTCCTGTTGCGGTCTGAGGTCGGCCAGGAGATGTCTGTTTCAATGCAGAACCTGTTTGTCTAAAGTTTGATACCCAACGGTAAATCTTTTTTTTTTATCAGGAACAGTCTCCCGTCGACCAAGCGCAAAGCGGATGCGAAATGCACGCTGTGTTGCTACCGGCGACCCACCATTTCTTATAAACTCCTCAACAATAAACGCTCGATGTTCTCCCTACCACGCCATGGTGTACACTGAAAACGGCACGTACACAGCTGTTCGACGACGCGCTCCCCACCCGAAGCTATGCCCCTCCCAAATCGGGGAGTTCTTTCTGCCGCACCCTGTATCATCCAAAAATCACCGTTGAACTTCATTATCCAACTAATTCACAAAATATAATCTGTAGATACAATTAAAATTATAAAATATTTAAAAGTGTTCCAACATGTTTCGGATCACAGAAGATCCGTCATCAGGGGGTCTTGTATAGTGCCTGGCTAAAAATTACAAGAACGATTCTATCGTGCACAAGGCTCCCTGATGATGGATCCTCTGTGATCCGAAACATTTTGGAACAATTTTAAATATTTTATAATTTTAATTGTATCTACATATTATATATTGTGCATTAGTTGGATAATAAAGTGTTTAATTATCATTGATGCACGGAGCGAACATGAAGATCACGGTTGCAATTATTCCTTCCTATAAACATGTTGTGACATGATACGCCTGATGGTGTCCAAACAGCCGAATGTGTGTAGTACATAATACATCAAACATAACACGGTTGAGATCGACGTTATATTCCTTTATATTGTAATTTAAGTATTCTGAAACAAGTAAAATTGTAACAACAAACTGTACACAGTTATTTTTATGTATTTTATAACACTGGACAGAAGATGATCCTGTGAGGTCGAAACGTGTCTCCAAATTGAAGCCATATCTTAAACAGTTGCGTAGACGGCAGTTTTCATTTCTCTTGTAGTAAGAATTTATTCAGACACAAAAAGGGGTAAGAAGTGTGTCTGTAAATACAGACAGTATATTCGTACAAAAGGCTGCACGGTACATAACTTGCTTGTAAAGGCAAAGCAATCCCATTACAAGCCTGGACAGGCCCTCAGGGTTCCAAGAGGTTGAGGCTCCCAGGTTTCAAGACAATCGGCACATGAAAGTGGTAAGGTTGTTCGCCGCGCGCACCGGCCGTCTTTACCCCCCCAGGAAATATTCCTGGTACTCATTTGATATGATATATTTGTTAACTGCAATTGGGTAGCCACCCGGTGGCGCTAGTGCAGTACACATATACACAAACACACACACACACACACACACACACACACACACACACACACACACACACACACACACACACACACACACACACA
>Ga0123354_10021939_pt1 | contig 10069 bp, 7 predicted proteins | sample TergutLab28metaG_2_FD_97872 | JGI IMG/M metagenome (GOLD analysis project Ga0123354, IMG submission 97872) | Labiotermes labralis P4 segment gut microbial communities from Petit-Saut dam, French Guiana - Lab288 P4 | ecosystem: Host-associated > Arthropoda: Insects > Digestive system > Gut ...
AGGAGCTTGCGACTTATTTGTTGAGTTATTTCATGGGTTGTATTGCTCTGGTTCGATGTGTGTTGGTGTTACGTTGTGGTTTGGCTGGGCTGGTGTGGTATCCGGATGCAGGCTGAAGCAGTTCTGGATGTATTAACATCCGAAACATGTTGAGCATTAAATAATAAAAAAAAAAGCAAGTGACATCAAGTTGGTCTCTCTTTATTCAACTATCAAGATGACGCAAGTTCCAATAAACAAAAGATTAATAATTTTTGTTATTAACGGGAAATTGTGGTTACTTTCCCCGAGCGCAAAAAAAAATTGTAACACCGATGATCGTAAACAAGATGGTAAAGATAGTAGCGTCAAAGTTACTAGTCGAGAAGGTAAGAAACAAAGGGAAACGACCCACTGTCCAGTTCGTCCCATTACAATCAGACAGTGTTGAGATCAATGAAACAAAATCCTCATAAGATGCCTTTCTGACATTCCTTTTAATTGATTTGGTGAAAAGAATGTTATAGACCGTCCCTTACCTTGATAAGTTTCATATATTGTGTGTTACACTTGTCGTTTGGTGTCTACAGCGACGTTAGCTATAAACAGCTCTTAGTGACACGCCACTGTTGCATACGAATGGTCACGCACAATTTGCTTTCAAGATTTGATCATGGCTTGAAGCCAACTTGTCACAGAATCGGACAAACTGCGATGTTGTGGTCGAACATTATTTGGCGTGGGAACTCGGTTGCTGAAACCCGTCTTCGCGCGATTATAAGTCTAATTATCTTGTTAAGGGTACTTTACAAAAAAAAATACATAAAACAGAAGCAGAATTATGTCTGTCTATCCACATGTCCCAGTTCTGAAATTAATAACTGCTTCTGCATGAACATTCAGTATCAGATACAGTAGGGTGTGCTGAAACGAATGATGCTACAACGTACAGATTTTTATCAGTAAAATCTGGTTGCTACAACGAACACAAATGCTAAAACGAACACGGAGGAATACTATCGGCCGACGTAGCACTAGCGTGCGCATGAAGTGTCGGGCCTTACCGATTTGATTAGAGCGTCAGTCACCATCTTTGTTATCGTTTGTAAGGTTCAGTGATCAGTTTAGTTCATTTATCTCAGTAATTAACCAACTTGATGCACAAAATTTTTGTTTTACAATAAGTTTATTTCATGCCTCTACATGTTTCGAGCACATGTGCTCAACATCAGGAGGTCAAAATTATATTATACAGCCTCTGGTATCATCACACCTATAGGTGGCCGTCTCGTGCACTGCCTGTGCACCGGACGGCCACCTATAGGTGTGATGATACCAGAGGCTGTATAATATAATTTTGACCTGATGATGAGCACATGTGCTCGAAACATGTAGAGGCACGAAATAAACTTATTGTAAAACAAAAATTGTGTGCATCAAGTTGGTTAATTACTGAGATAAATATACTGAGATGACCGGTCAGCAAAACGTCAAAAAAATCAGTTTAGTTCAGTTAACTGCTTTTCAAATTTAAATGTACAGTTTATAAATTTAAATAAATTGATTTTATATTTTTATGCTTACATTTTTTATTTTGTGTCATATTTTTCCTGTTTAAATGGTTGTGTTGGATGGTAACTTTGCTCTAGGCTGTGGGTCTGGAACGGATTAGCCCTAAATACATATATTTCAATGAATGCTAGAAAGAAAAGATGCTATAACGAACGAGGTTCTACAACCAATTACGTTCGTTCTAGCATACCCTATTGTATCTGTCTAGAGATTTCCAACAGTAGGCAGAACACACTTAATGATTCTGAAGTTCTCACACGATCAGTCCACATTCTGATATGTTTCGCTGGAGGCCACCACCAGCATCAGGTGATTGACTTTGTAAGTTAACACATCGCTGTTAGATCCGTTTGTCTTGTTATACACTGACAGTAATATACGCATCCCGTTCTTTATCATGCAAAACTTGGTAGCTACTAGGTGCGCAACATCGCTGGCGTCGTCAAACACCGTACGGATAGCGTTATGGCGACGAAAGAAAGTCTTCCGGAGTATATGAATTACAGAAGTAGCTGGCCTTGTGGCAACCAGGCAGTTTTATTGTAGTATGAAAGTATAGTAATATCATTTGTCTGTGAAAGCTTTGAGGTTATTTAATATTAAAATAGCACTACTAACTACAATATAGAATATGTGAGCAATAGACACCTACATATAAAATTAACTTAATGTTGATGTTTTGCTGACCGTGCATCTCAGTATATTTATCTTAGTAACTAACCAACTTAATGCATAAATCTTGTTTTATAATAAGTTTATTATACCTCTACATGTTTCGAGCACTATGTGCTCATCATCAGGAGGTCAAAATTGTATTATACAGCATCTGGTATCATCACACCTATAGTAGGTGGCCGTCCCGTTCATAATCTGTGCACCGGACGGCCACCTACAGAGTGTGATGATACCAGAGGCTGTATAATACAATTTTGACCTCCTGATGATGAGCACATGGTGCTCGAAACATGTAGAGGCATGAAATAAAACTTATTGTAAAACAAAATTTTGTACATCAAGTTCGTTAATTACTAAGATAAATAACTTAATGTGTTTGGGTCTATATGTGATTTCTTCGCATGAATTTGGATTAAATATACGTGTAAAATTTTCCCTATTGAATTCTCTCCTAGCTTTAGTTGTCAGTTTACAGATTTTTACAATTACGTAACGAAACCAAGTTGTGTGGAAGTTAATAGTTGGTAAGCTAGTTAATATCGTGTTTGAAAGAACTTGCCACTTGTCCATATCATAACAAAACTAAATCTATTCCACGCTGTCATTCCCTGTTCCTTAAAGATCCATTTCATTATTATTCCACTTCTATGCCAGGGTCACAGTGACCAGGATGCGGGTAGGACGTCCAAGCAACCGTCATCATATTTCAACAGGAGCAATGGGTTACCTCTCCTCCAGAAAGTCCCGACCGGCTCTGGAGCCAAACCAGCCTCCTGCTCGGCGAGTTCTGGTAGTGACCGGCACGTGAATCTCAACACTCAACTAACCCACATCTATTTCAGATGTTAGGAGTAAGTGGAGCTATGCCTCAACTTCCCCATATCCCTCCATGTATTTCACAGCGACAAATTTACTTTTCCTCCCTCGTCTACCGCCTCTTCAAAATGCTTTACTCGCCTCTGATCTTCCGAATAAAATTGGTTTTTATGCAATACTTCCGTTAACACATTCGGCACTGTAATCAGTCTATATACGAAGAGAAGGACGCGGAAAAAGCATGAAAATCTGTAAGAGCGATGTCTAATTTTCTTTTCCAACATAGGAGCTGCACAAATTCCACGATCACTTTGTTCGTGTGACCACCTTACACAGTTCATTTTACATTGTATATCATATTGTTCACATACACCGTGTCAGAAAAAAATTCGTTGTTTATTAGAACTTTCAGCATGGTAAGTGAATCTTGTTAAAATAGAACTGTTTATTGGCACAAGCAAGCTGAAAAACTATTTTGGATTAAACAATATGACGACGAGAAAATGATCTTCCCTCCGTCTGACGAAGAACGCAGTATTAAAACAAACACATTGTGGTAAAGCAGTCCCATTACAGGCCTGAACAGGCCCACAGGGTTCCAGGAAGTTAAGGTTCCCAGATTACATGACAACGGCACAGGATGTTGGTAAGGTTGTCAGCCTTACGCACCGGCCGCCATTACCCCCAGGAAATACTCCCGGTACTCATTTCTGTTAGAGGCTGAGTCGACCCCAGGACCACAGTGCGATCGGAAGGATTTTATGTCAACGAAAAATCCAATGACACCAGCTGGGATCGAATCCGCGACCTTCCGATTTGTAGCACAGCACCTTAACCACCGTGCTACCGCGGTCCCCGAAGCACATTGTGGGATGAAGGCAAAAATTCCCTCGTAATTTTCTTTATCTGTTTTTAATATGGTTGCCAACAAAAACGTCTCTGGGGAACGCACTATTGTAGGAGTATCAACGACAAGACTGGAGAAATGTACTCCAGTAAAGTGCACACACTTTCACACTACGAGTATCGAGATTTTGAGCAACGTATTGGCCTGGATGTTGTCTTCGCCTCGATAAATCTAAAGTACTCCCATAGACATTTGAAGACTAAAGAGAAAGAGAAGGGGTACGCCGTGGCGCAGTTGGATGAGGCACTGCGCTGCAATCCGGCAAGTAGAGGGTTCGATTCCCGAAGGTGTCATTGGAATTTTTTTTTTTTTTTAACTAATCCGTCCGGCCGCAGTAGGGCTATGGTGTCGGCTCAGCCTCAAACAGAAATGAGTGCCATGGGTATGACCTGCGGGGAAAGGTGGCCGGTGCGTAGGACTGAAAAACTTGCCACCTTTGTGCCGATTGTCTTGAAATTCTGGGAGCGTCAACCTCCTGGCTCCCTCAGGGCCTCTCCAGGCATGTACACGGATAGCCTAAAGAAAGAACGACGAAACAAAAAGGGAGAGGAGAGTCAGAAAAGTTCGCTGTTCTGAAGGTTCCCAGGCAGTAGCCGCTCATCCTTCTGGTAAAGGCGGGCTGGTGGCAAAGTAAAAGTCTGGTACAGGAGAAAATAAGGTAATAGGAAGTAGACTGTTGGGAGTATGCAGTAGAGAAAAGAAGCTGAGATTTCGGAACAATTTTGTGTTTGGTTGGCAAAAATTACACGTTTGGAGGGCTACGTTTACGCGATAGTTCTTAAGTTTATTTTGGGGATGGCTGCATGAGAAGCAAGCACAGCAATGTGGATTTTGGTTACCAACGTGTCATTTGTTCTAGAACCAAGAAAAGCCACGGAAAACCTCGGTCGACTAAAAGAAGTCAGTGTTATATACAAAGTTTCAGTTCGTACCTCGTGAAGAACAACATTCTTCCACTAGAAACACCAATCGGTTAGTGTTGTTTAGGGAAATAATTGTTTACTGTGAGAATAACATGAAACAAAAATACACTGTATGGGCAAAGTGCAGCGATTTTAGTGTTAAACCTTGCGGTGCACTTAATAAGGGATTAAAGTGCCACGATGAAAATTTGATTAAAAACTGAAAATATCAAATACCAGTTAAAACCCTTTCACACGTGGACATAAAAGGCAAATTTCGTAGCTTCAATACACGTTTATTGTCCTGTAAAAGGCAAATAAAATTTCTGAGATTTGGACTTCGCACTCTGTGAGGTTGCATTTTCAAGGTACAGTCTCGCACCGCCGCAATAAAATATACAAAGATTTTTGGTGTAATTAAAACAACATGGGAAGACAGACGGCGCCTGCATTGCGTATGGAGAAAATAAGGAATATTTGCAAGGTTTTGACAGGAAAATATTAGGAAACACGAACACTGGCATATAGAAAATATTAAAATGCTCGTTACGACTGACCCAGTATATCAAAGAAGGGACAACTTTTGTGAAAACAGCAACGAAGCTCTGGGTCCAGTGTAGTAAATGAGTAATATCGTATTTCACGGAAAGAATCTAACCATACAATTAACGGCTAAAATAAGACAGCACTGAAATTTGAGGGTCTCATGAAAGTGAGATTTAAAATCTTAATATTATCGTCAGAGCCTGTACTAAGATTTATAAGAACAGTACCGTCTTTCTATAAAACAAGGTCTTCTACTAGAGTGACGTGCAGGGGGGGGAGGCGTAGAAGTTTGGAGTTTGGAGTAAAATTTCCTTTTCTTGACAAATTTCGAAATACCATAAAAAGAATATTACATTTTCAAGCGTTCTTTTGCATTAATTTCACTACATGAATACACGATGATGTCGTCTTCTTCATCATTTACTTTCCCCTTTCATATCATTTCCAAAACCGCTAAACGTATTTCTACAAAATTTGGTATTCACATGCGAATTTCATTTTCGGCCCTATTACTAAAACATAACCCATATTTCCCATGATGTTCAGATATAAGTCAACCGATTTTTTTCTCCAAATAAACCGGGAATATTACGCTTAGCATAATAATTCTTTCGTATTCGCTCTTTTTTGTTTTTTTTTTTTTTGTTTCAATGTCTGAATACGAAAATTATCCTGAATTTTATTTACAGATTCCGTTCGTACCGAGCGGTAAATACATTATTTCGGGGTAATAAAACCCACACAGGGAAATAATCGCTGTTGTCATTTATTCTAAAATCCATACAAAAAAAACGTAAACGCAATCTGTTTGCAAAACGAAGAATTTTTGAACTGTAAACCTTCTGCTGCATAAAGTAACCACTAGGCTTTAAATGGTTAAGTATGTCAAAAACAGTAGAAGTTCTTGAAAACATGTTAAAACATAAAACATAAAATACTTGTCTCTGTTGCGTACACCATTTTTGTTCCAAACACGTTTCACTTTGGTAACGAGTAACATGTCAGTTCACTTCGAATGTGTACAGAAACGCGTGTTAAGTGTCCGTTATTACTGGCCGGCTGTCCGAAGTAATTAAACTTGAATCAGTAGACAAACCTTAATTCAATTCTACAACATCAATAGTCATGAAAATATGTTCCGATACAGGCATAGCCGACTTCTTTCATGCAAAAAGATGGCCGGACAGATTTCTTGTACTAGGCGCCGAGCAGGAATACCAACGACATAAAACACAAGATACTTAGTTCGAAGAAATCAAACAAGATGCAAATGTATGCAGATATTTATTTACTGCTAAATGACTCTACATGTTTCGGGCGTCCATCACACCCATCATCAGGAGTACATAAAACTGTAGTTGCAGCCTCTGGTACAGATCATACTATCTGGGAAGCAAACTTCTTCAAAAGTGACAAAGTAAGGTCACGTTTGAGGAAGGTTGCTTCCCAGATAATATGATCTGTATCAGAGGCTGCAACTACAGTTTTATGTACTCCTGATGATGGGTGTTATGGACGCCCGAAACATGTAGAGTAATTCAGCAGTAAATAAATATCTGCATACTGTTGCATCTTTTTTGGTTTCTTCAACCTAGAATTAAGATGCACAGAACTACAAATATAAAACAAGATACTTAGTTGCGATTCACATTTACAGACAGTTAATATTATTAAAAAAATACAGTGAAAACTCATTTCTGTGTGTTGCAGTTGTGCAGTTCCGAACTAAGAGTTTATTTGCATCTGTAGTAAGTGAAAGTTAGGGCGAATGAAGCCCACAGAACCGCTAAGGGCGCGTTTTGAAATTGTGAATATTCCATTTTAGTTTCTGTGACGATCTGAATTAATACCAGAAATAAAACTGTAGCACAATAAACCGTAGCTTCTCAGGCCGGGTCAATAGTAAACTGACAGAAACAAAAGTGAAACAACTGTCCACACACACACATCCGACAAAATACACAACTTTTTCTAGACATTTCAATGTTGTTACCTGACCGCATGCAGCGGACAGGTGCGCTTAAGACAATGTATGATGTGGCACTTGAGGAAAATGAAGAAGAAGAAGGCATTTGCGTGGCTGCTGCTGGCTTTATATTCCTTGCATCAAAACTATAAAAGGAAAAAAAAACAAAATATGTTGTATGGGTGAGGCCGGCACTGAGTACACGAAACATATTAATTTCCACGTCTCTTCTGCACTTCACTTACGAGCTATTAAATCGATGTTACTAAACAAACTGCGAAAGGTCCTCGCTGCCCTGAGACCAGCCTGCAGGCAGCTAAACTTGCAACAAAACAGCAACCGTTTACCGACCGGCGACGGGAGCCAGTAGAGTTGCAGAAAACATAAACAAGTTCAAGAAATTATTCATAAATGTTGCAGAGTTATTGCAGATCTGTCGCAAAAACACTAAGTTTCTCGCTTGTTTCTGTTCTGTCAGTTTAGTGTGGACTCGTCAACACAACTACATCGCACCGCCAGCCAAACTTAAAGCAATTCAAACAACGCCAAACCTAAAACCAAATTTAAACAATTCAGGAAACACACGAAGAAGACCACAACCACCCACTTTCAACAAAACACCAGCCGAAATTATAGAACCAGAGACAGGGGCCTCAACATGAGCCCTAGGAACCCACAAATGAACCACAAACATAGGCATCTTAACCAAAAAGGCGAAAGCTATACGTACAAACATTAAATAAACCACCAACCAACTTCACTTTCCTACACTAAACTGCCAATGCAGTCATGCACACATCCTATCCTGCCCAGCTTTTGCCATCGATTGACACTTAGGAATTTGATATCTACGACAGTACACGGAACCATGAATGAACTAAAACTTATCACAATCTGAGTGAGACAAAGCATCTTCCACGTGCAACACAACACAAGTGTGACTTACCATATTTATGAGGGTCATGCTGATACATGTCTCGTATAACCAAACACTTGTGTATGCTCGTCCTTCTCCGCTCATGACCCTCCTAACACTGCCGCCTCTCCCTGTACCTCTTCAGTATACCACCATAGCATCCCCTCCACCCGAGTCGTAATTTAACCTAGACGCTGCGCGTCGAGACGCTTTGCTCACCCACTTCACAACATAGTAGTCCGAATTCACTACCCGAGTATCGACACATGCGCAGAGGCATGGCGCATTGGCGGGAAATAGTTACGTTATATCGCTTGTATGCAATGGTTAAGTCCATGGTGAAACAAGACAGGTAACGTACGTACAACGTAACAGTGAAAGGCGTTCGTGCAACTATAGTTGCAGTGGAAAAGCTATAAGTATTGAATATCCGGAGTGTGTGTTTGTAGACCTGGGTATCCGGCATGCAAGGCTCATGCGCCATATTGTCGTATGTGGCACGGTTAGCTCTACAATATTTTTTCCCACATTATCTCATGCCGGTCCCAGTAGCCGAGCGGTCTAAGGTGTAGGTCTACGGCCGCTCGCCTGCTGGGATTGTGGGTTCGAATCCCACCGGGGGCATGGATGTCTGTCTTTTGTGAGTGTCGTGTGCTGTTGTCAGGTAGAGGTCTCTGCGACGAGTTGGCCACTCGTGCAGAGGAGTCCTACCGACTGTGGTGGGTCGTTGTGTGTGATCTAGAAATCCCATGAATGAGGAACCACATCCAATCAATGTGATTGATCTTAAATAGGTGTATCACTGGATGTATTTCCTACATGCCATTAACCCTTCGGCCCTGGAGCTGGACATTTACAGTTTAGCACACCATTTATGTACAACGTAAATATTTTATGAACCAAGAAGGGTAAAATTAGAAAATACACGATATTTTGTGGATGAATAAACGAAGATGGTGAAAGTCTAAAAAATAATTAAATAATATATTTGTTGACTAAATAAATAAAATGCATACTATGGGGAGTAGCGGTACGTCTGTCCTGTGTTGCCTAAAGATTAAGGTCCAGCGACCGGCCACCTCGACACAGGTTTTTCTCGGTTTCCTTGTGTCTATAAGCAAATGCTGAGATGTTTCCCAACATTCCAAGTTGCCACTACATGCTTCTCATGTAGCCCTCCCGACTTAAATCTAGTAGTAATCAATTTCATGCTTTGTTTACATGTAAAATAAGCACTGCCACCGGGTAACAACCCAACACGATTGCTGAATGTCGTCGGACAGATTTCAATGATACTGGGAGGTAAAAAAAATTATCGCATAAACGGCACGATTTTCGGGGGTTGGGGGGGGGGAGGATGTGTGTTTTGGCTTTCCCTACAACTTTGTCTGAAACATTTCTCATTCTAAGAGTAACTAAGTGGGACATGATTAAAATTTATATAGTACTCGTTATTTTCGTCAGATTTTATTGAAACATGAACTTTCTCGATGGGAGCCAAGCTGTTCCATGTGGACGGACGGACAGACGGACTTGACGAAGTTTCTTCTTCCTCAGCTCTACAACTCTTTGTGAGTTTTGGCTTTCTCAATTATTCCTCTCCATGGTTTCCTTTCCTGTGCCTTCTTTTTCCAATTATTTACTCCCATCTTCCTCAAATCATCTCACACGTCATCATCCCATCTTAATCTTGGTCTTCCTTTCGGTCTTGTTGCGTGTGGTTTCCATTTATAAATGCTTTTAACTACTCTTTCATCAGGCATTCTTTCAACATGTCCCACCCAACTCAG
>Ga0123354_10021940_pt1 | contig 10069 bp, 10 predicted proteins | sample TergutLab28metaG_2_FD_97872 | JGI IMG/M metagenome (GOLD analysis project Ga0123354, IMG submission 97872) | Labiotermes labralis P4 segment gut microbial communities from Petit-Saut dam, French Guiana - Lab288 P4 | ecosystem: Host-associated > Arthropoda: Insects > Digestive system > Gut ...
ACAGCGTCGCGCTGCTCACGGTGCTCGCGCATCTGCGGAGAGTGCTGGATTTTTCGGTGACTGCGGTTACGGTGGATCCGGGGTTTGAAGGAGGCGGGGGCAGTGTGGGGAACGGCCAAAACGGCGAAAAAAGCGCCTTAGAGGACAACGAGAAAAACATTGGGAATGCCGCGGGGGATACCGGAGAGAACGCCTTAGAAAACATCGCAAAAAACGCCCTGGCGCCTGCCGTGGAAACCGCCACGGCAGGCGCCGCAGCGGGCGAGTATGCTGCGCTGGAGGCGCTGTGCCGGTCGCTGGAGGTGCCCTTTGTGCTAAAGCGCACCAATCTATGGGAGTGGGCGGGGAAGCAGACGCGCCCGTGCAGCCTGTGCGCGCGGCTGCGCCGCGGCGCGCTGCACAGCGCCGCTGTCGCCGCGGGATGCGACACCGTGGCGCTGGGGCACCACATGAACGACGCCGCCGAGACGTTTCTGATGAACCTGCTGGACGGGCGGCGGCTGGCCTGCTTTGCCCCGAAAGCGACGCTTGACCACCGCGGGCTGACGCTCATCCGCCCGTTTGTCTTCGTGCCCGAGCGGGACATCGCCGCGTTTGTCAAAGCGGCGGGACTGCCCGTGCTGCCCTCGCGCTGCCCCGTGGACGGCGACACGCGGCGCGCCGAGGCAAAAGAGTGGCTGGCCATGCTGAGCTCGCCGGAGAAAAATATTGTTGCGGCTATGCAGAAAGCGAGGTTGTCGGGATGGTAAGTTTGCCATGGACGGTGGCTTGTTTGCGGGAGCCTGTGCCAAGATGCGCCGCGCGATTGCCCGCGCATGCGTGCAGCGTGCTGATCGACGTATTTCCGTATCGGTTTGAAAATGACGGCGACCGCGCGATGGCGCGGTTTGCCTGCGTGGAGGACTATCACGCTGTGGTCGGGGCGGCGCTGCGGGAGCGGGCGGGGGAGTTATCAAAAAAATATCCCGACAATGTATTTGTCCCCTTTGTGGACAACTCCCCGCTCGACGAGGTGTACTGCGCGGCGGCGGCGGGGCTGGGTGTGGTCGGAGAGCACGGGTTGCTCATCACGCCGGAGTTTGGGTCGTGGGTGTTTATCGGGGCGATTGTGACCGATAGGGAGATGGGGGAGAACGAGGCGAGAGAGGAAACGGACGGCAACGGAGTCGTTTCCGCCGCCCACGCCTCTGCCGCGGCGTTGCCGCGGTGCGAGCGCTGCGGCGCGTGTAAAGCGGCGTGCCCGGTGGGGCTCGACAAAACGCGCTGCCTGTCGGCGGTGACCCAGAAAAAGGGCGCGCTGACCGAAGCCGAAGCCGCCGCCCTGCGCCGGTACCGCCTGCTGTGGGGCTGTGACATCTGTCAGGACGCCTGCCCGCATCAAGGGCGCAGCGCCCCCGCGCCGGGATTTGCGTATTGTCCACGGCCGACAGCGGACGTAACAGGGAAAGTGTATGCGTGGAGGGAAGCGGCGCTGAGAAGGAATATGGCGATTCTTGAAAACCCATAATTTTTATGATAATGTTATGGCAACAGCCGCAGGGGTGTAAAGAATCCCTGCGGCTGTTGTGACAATAATCTTCAATCCTTTTTTATTTTAATCGGCACAAAATATCGAACCTTACCGTAATTCCATTCTTTCATCTGAGCCGAATGCGGTCCGGCAAAATGATATAGCATAGGACGTTCGGGAGATTCATCAAGTTTCAAATGCTCTTGCCGCGCGGGCCATGATAATACTCCGTTATGAATCCGCTCATATTCGCTGAATTCCCAACTGTCCGCCAGTGCAGCCGCAAACAGTCCGCCGTCGAACGGAATGATTTCAAACCCCTCTGTGTCTGCTTCGGTCATCCAGTCTTCAAGCATATACAGCCAAACACTTTTATTCTGTGTTTCATCATGATACATATAATCGCGCGGATTTATTTTATCGGCTATCCGTGAACTAAGCCGCATCCACATCGCGTTAAATCGCAGGCTTTCGTCATCACTGTTTGTATCTCCCGTTATCAACCCGGAGGTTACCATTCGACACGGCGGCATTTCAACGATCAAAATATCCGGCTGCCGTTCCATTTTTTCAGCGGCAGCTATTAACCGATTTACGTTCGCCGCGTTCCCGTCATAATCCACGTTGACAAGCTGCGTTTCGATTTCTTTCGCTTTTTCATACAGCAGCTTGACATCCGATTCCTTGGCGAAATCGGCCTGCTCTATCTGCCGGATAAATGCAAGGACGATTTCTCGGAGCTCGTGCAGGAGCGATACTTCCGCGTCAATCGCCTCGACCTTTTTCCCGAGCACCTCTAAGACAATCTCCGAGCCGGAAGCGCTGAAAATACGTTGAATATCTTTAATACTGATATTCAATTTGCGCAGTATCAGGATTTGCTCAAGGCGCTGCACGGCGGCATCGTCGTATAACCGGTAGGCGTAATCGTTGCTTCTGGTGCTGGTGATGAGCCCCATATCCTCGTAATACCGGAGCGTGCGGGCGGAGATGTCGTACCGGACGGATACGTCTCGGATTTTAATCAATTCGTTCATAAAAATGGCCTCCTGTCGTTAAGATGAATAGAGTATAAACTGTTCCCCAACGGCAGAGTCAAGAGATGATTTTAATTATTTTCCATGGCTTTTCACGCCATCCTTAATACACCTTCACGCTATACCCCAGCATCTCCTTCGCCCCCGCCTCAAGCTTGCGGATATTCTCTTTCTCTTCTATCTCCCCGCCGAGATAATTGCCGTCGGGCAAACTGCTCCACGGCTCGATGCACACGTAATTCGTGTCGAACGGCAGATACTTCGTCCAAATCCCCAGATACGGGAACCCTGCGTACCGCACCGTGAGCACCGGCTGCCCCCGGCTGTCCAGCAGCGTGGCGCTCTCGCCCGCGCGTGCGTCCAGTACGAGCGCGTCGTCCTTAAACGTCTTCATAGAAAGCGGCAGTACTCCGTTTTGCAGCGGCACCTCCGCGGTGCCGGGGCGGAACATCACGCGCTCGTCGGTTGTATGCGTGAACACAAGCGCCGCGTCGAAGCGCAGCGCGTACTGCGCCATGTGCTCACCCGCGTTCAGCGCGAGGTTGTAGCCCTCGTGACCGCCCAGTTCATAGTATAGCGGGCCATCGCCGCGGTTTTTCACTGTGTGTTCTTTGAGAAGTGTGTCTCCGCGCAGCGAAAACCGCACGGTCAGCGTGAAATCGAAGGGATACATCTCTTTGGTCGCGTCGCTGCTACGTAGCGTGAACGCCATGGCCGTATCGCTTTCCTGTGCCGCCTCAAAGCGCGAGGCGAGCGCGAAGCCGTGGATGGGGATGTGATAGGTGCGGCCGTTATAGACGTACCGCTCGTTTTTGAGGCGCCCCACAAAGGGGAATAGCAGCGGCGCCTGGTCGCCCCACACGTCGGCGCGCGGCTGCCATAACAACTCACGCGCGTTTTGTTTGTCGTACAGGCTGGTCATCTGCGCGCCGAGGGGGTTGACCTCCACCGAGAGACGGGAATTTTCGATTTTCATGTCTGCTGTTCTCCTCCTTAATCGAAAGTATTTGACGACATGCGCGTGAGAGTCGCCCATGGTTTGTGCGATAGATTGGCAAAACGGGCGACTCCTTGAGTTTTGAGGCAAAGCCTCAAAACTCCTAAGGTTTCGCAAGCCGTTTTGTGGGGTGGTTCAGGCGGGGAGGAACCCTAGGGGCCGCTCAAATAGGAAGCGACAGTTATCGGCGGCCCCTTTGAGTTTTGGGCGTTGCCCAAAACTCCTTTCAAATCGGGTGCAGCATCAGCCCCTGCTTGCCCGCGTAATCCACGGTATACGCCGTGCCGCCATAGGCACGCTGGCTGTAGAAAATGCAGTGGGCGCTTTGATCCACTAAGTATCGGTTGCGCGCCTGCATGCACCCGGGGAGGTATGCCTCGGCGATGTACACGACCTCGGCGGCGCGCTCCTTGATGCGCTCGTACAGCAGCGCGTCCCGCGGGGACCATCCGCGCGCCTGTTCCCTGCACGGCAGCGCCAGCCGCAGCGTCAGCCCCGACAATTCTTCCGCAAGGTCGAGCACGGCCAGCGCCGCCAGCGTGTCGAACCCCAGCGCGCCGCCCGCCCAGTAGTCGGTCACGCCTTCTTTATGTAATTCCCGAATGACGGCCTCGGCCCGCGTGCGCAAGGACGCTGTATCGGTGGGTAGGTCACGGTGGCCCGTGAAACAGGCGGTATGTTCCCGCATGGCGCTGCCCCCTCTTTTGTCAAAAATGATGTCGAAAAATGTTTGCATGCCCTGGAGTGCCCGTATGTTGCAAATAAATAAGATAAAACAGCAACCCTTTGAGTATGGAGGCAAATTTCCCATACTCTCTCATTGGGATAAAAACGCCGGAGGATTGTATGCATGGAAATACGCCTATCCGGTACGTATTTCCAAGATGCTCCGCACAATATTCCCATAAATTTACACCAGTATATCACACGATGCGGCCGTCCGCAATGGTGACGCGGCAGTCGCACGCGGCGGCGATGTCGCGGTCGTGCGTGATGAGCACCACGGTGTGCCCCTGCACGTGCAGCGCGCGCAGCAGCGCGAGAATGTCCGCCCCCGCGGCGCTGTCCAGATTGCCCGTGGGCTCGTCGGCCAGCAGCAGGGGCGGGTCGGCGGCTATCGCGCGGGCGATGGCCGTGCGCTGCTGCTGCCCGCCGGACAGCGCGGCGGGCCGGTGCTGCACACGGTCGGACAGCCCGACGCGCTCCATGGCCGCCAGCGCCAGCGCGCGGCGGCGCGCGCGGGGGACGCCGCGGTAGTACAGCGGCAACTCAACGTTTTCCAGCGCCGTCAATCCGGGCAGCAGATGGAATCCCTGAAACACAAAGCCGATATGGCGGCAGCGCACGGCGGACAGCTGGCGGTCGGGCAGCGACGACACGTCGGTGCCCTCGAGGCAATATTTGCCCGCGGTGGGGGTGTCGAGGCAGCCCAAAATATGCATCAATGTGGACTTGCCCGAACCGGAGTGTCCCACGATGGCCGTGAACTCGCCGCGCTGTACAGTCAGCGACACGTCCTCGAGGGCGCGCACGGGGGTGAGGCCGCCGTAGACTTTGCTCACGCCAGACAGCTGCATGCAGACGGACATAGGGGTGCTCCTTTGGGAATTTTTTTGGATTTCCTTTTGGGTTCCTTTCGGCTATTATGCCCCTTCTTGCACAATCTACACGGATTTGGTAGAATAAATTAAAATCGGAATGGTGGGAGTAAGAATGGATATTACTATCAAAACCGGTGCGGAAAATATGCAGCTCCCCGCCGTGTGCGCCCTGCTGCACGCGACGTATTGGGCGAACGACCGTCCCGATGAGGTTGTTGAAAAATCCCTACAGAAGTCGGACTGCGTCGGTGCATTTTTGGTGGAGGAGGATAAGCAAATCGGGTTTGCGCGCCTCATCACCGACGATGCCGTACTTTTCTATCTCTGCGATGTGGTGGTAGACGAAAAATATCGTGGGCATGGTGTCGGCAGAAAGATGATGGAAACCGTCTTAAACAATGAGAAATATAAACAGATGCTCGGCCTGCTGGGCACGGAATACGCGCACGGATTTTACGAAAAATGCGGTTTTCTGAAATCCACAAGCGACGGACACTATTACAAACCAAAAGGAGTATAACCGATGCACTATCACCATCTCATGTTTACCGTCCCTACCGCGCGCGCCGAGGAGGCCGCGGCCATCGCAACCATGGCCGCGCCCGAGGGGCTGTACATCGAGGACTATCGCGATGTGGAGACCGCCGGCGTTTTGATTGACGAGGAGCTGCTCGCCCGTTCATGCGACAAGGTATGGATTCATCTTTATGTCGAGGACAGCCCTGCCGAGGCGGCGGCGTTTTTGTGCGAGCGGTTCGACGCGGCGAGTATTCCGTACATATTATCACAAGAGACCGTGGAAGACGCCGACTGGGCCAATGCGTGGAAAGCCTATTTCAAGCCGCTGCCCGTGGGGGAGCGGCTGCTGATATGCCCGACATGGGAAGAGCCCGGAACGGAATTCGAGAACACAGATCGCCGCGTGCTGCGTATTGACCCCGGCATGGCGTTCGGCACCGGCGGGCACGACACCACGCGGCTGGTGCTCGAGGGGTTGGAGTGCGTGCTGCGCCCGGGCGACGCGGTGCTGGACGTGGGGTGCGGCAGCGGGATACTGTCCGTGGCCGCGCTGCTGTTGGGCGCGGGCAGCGCGCTGGGCATCGACATCGATCCCGTCGCCGTGCGCACGGCGCGGGAAAATGGGGAATTGAACGGATTTTCAGAACTCACGTTTAATGTAGTGCAGGGTGACCTCGCCGTCGCGGCGGCGGGACGCTATCGCGTCGTGCTGGCCAACATCGTCGCCGACGCGATTATTCGCCTCGCGCCCGCCGTGCCCGCGCTGCTGGCACCCGGCGGCGTATTCATCGCGTCGGGGATTATCGAGCCACGGGAAGAAGAAGTTACCGCGGCGCTGCGGGAAGTCGGGCTGTGTGTCGCCGCGCGGGCGCAAAACGGCTGGGTGGCGCTGCGGTGCGAGATGACTGCGGCGCGGGGAAACGATTAAAACGACCCGTATGTGGGCAGGATTTGCGATAGGAGAGAAATTTTATGTTTGACATCAGCCGCACCGCGCTGCTGCTCGGTGAAGAGGGCGTCATGCGTTTGGCAAAGGCGCGCGTCGCGGTGTTCGGCTTAGGCGGCGTGGGCTCTTATACAGCGGAAGCGCTCGCACGCGCAGGCATGGGGGGACTGACGCTCATCGACCGTGATACGGTGGACGAGAGCAACCTCAATCGCCAATTGATTGCATTGCGCTCCACGATAGGGCAGCCCAAGGCCGAGGTGATGGCGGCGCGCGTGCGCGATATCAATCCGGACTGCGCCGTGCGGGTATATGTGCTGTTTTATCCGGTGGGGGATGGCGCGGAGGCAAGGGTTCCCGCCGCAAAGAATGCGGCAACAGGATATATGGCAACAGAGGGTGCCTATGTGAAAGGCCTCGATCTGCTGGCCGGCTGTGACATGGTGTGTGACGCGATGGACACGGTCACGGCGAAAATCGCGCTGGCGGAGGAATGCCGCGCGAAGAATATTCCGCTCATCAGCGCCATGGGCTGCGGCAACAAGCTCGACCCATCGCGCTTCCGTGTTGCCGATCTTTTTGAGACGCACACCTGCCCGCTGTGCCGCGTCATGCGCCGCGAACTGTCCGCCCGCGGATTTTCTGCCCTGCGTGTGGTGTTTTCCGACGAGCAGCCGCAGCCGCACCGTGACCCCGTGGGCAGCGTGTCGTTTGTGCCGTCTGTGGCGGGACTGCTGATGGCGGGGGATGTGATAAAGCGGCTGGCGGGGATAGAGGAAAGGGAAAAATAAAAATGCTGGAAGAAATACTGGAAAAGATAAAAGAAGAATACAGCCGACTTTTGAGAGATAATCTAGTCGGTATTTATGTACACGGTTCTATTGCTTTTCATTGTTTCAATCCAAAGAAGAGCGATATTGATTTTATTGTTGTTATCAAAGAAAAGATAGACAACCAGACAAAAGATGCCCTGATAAAAGTATTGCTGGATATGCGCGGAAGCGCGCCGCCCAAAGGCTTTGAAATGAGTGTAGTGCTGCAGGAATACTGCCTGCATTTTGAATATCCGACGCCATATGAATTGCATTTTTCAAATGGCTGGCTGGATAGATATTTCGAGGATTCAAGCAGCGTATGCAATGAAGATTTGAAAACCGATATAGATTTGGCCGCCCATTTTGCCGTTATCCGGCAATGCGGCGTGGTGCTGTATGGAGAGCCGATAGCCGAAGTGTTCGGCGATATAAAGAACAAATATATAGCGGACAGCATTTTGGAAGACATCGCCGGCGCTAAGGAGAGAATCGTTCAGCGTCCGACATATATAACGCTGAATCTGTGCAGGGCTTTGGCCTTTTTCGAAGAGGGGAAATTGCTGTCAAAGGAACAGGGCGGATTGTGGGCATCGGAGTGGGTAAAAGAAGAATATCAAGCTGTCATCCAAAGCGCCTTAAACGATTATAAAAGCGAGACGCCTATCCCCGTGAGAGACAGCGATAAAATGGAATTTGCAGAAGATATGTTAAATCACATTGCCCTTACTAGAGAATAGCATAGAAATGTTGAAATAAAAGGGTTTGAGACAAAATCTCAAACCCTTTTATTTTTTTATTGCATTTTAGCTTTACACATTAAACCGAAACAGCACCACGTCGCCGTCCGCCATGACGTAATCTTTGCCCTCCGATCGCACGAGACCCTTTTCCTTCGCCGCCGCCATGCCCCCGCACGCCATCAAGTCGTCGAACGCGACCACCTCCGCGCGGATAAAGCCCTTTTCAAAATCGCTGTGAATCTTGCCTGCCGCCCCCGGGGCCTTAGTGCCGCGCGTGATTGTCCACGCGCGCACCTCGGGCGTGCCCGCGGTGAGGTAGGAGATGAGGCCGAGCAGCGCGTAGCTCTGTTGGATGAGGCGGTCAAGTCCCGTCGCCTCTAATCCCAACTCCGACAAAAACAGCAATTTTTCCTCTGCTTCCATCTCGCTCATGTCGGCTTCGAGTTTGGCGCAGATGGGCAGCACCTCGGCGCCCTCGTCGGCCGCGCGCGCCCGCACCGCGGCGACATAGGCGTTGTCCGTCACGCCGACGGAAAAATCGCGCTCGCTCAAATTCGCGGCGTAAATGACAGGTTTCGCCGTCAGCAGGCACGCGGCGGAAAGCCACACGCGCTCTTCCTCGCCGCAGGCAATCGTGCGCGCGGGCTTCTCAGCCTCCAGCGCCTCGGCCACGCGTGTCCAGAATGCCGCCTGCGCAAGCACGGTCTTGTCGCCGGATTTTGAATCTTTTTGCGCGCGCGTTTTCAGCTTTTCAACCGTCTCCATGTCGGCGAAAATGAGTTCGAGATCTATCGTTTCCATGTCGCGCACGGGGTCGACCGCGCCGTCCACGTGCACGATGTCGTCGCTGTCGAAGCAGCGCACCACGTGCACCACCGCATCCACCTCGCGGATATGCGAGAGAAATTTGTTGCCCAGTCCCTCGCCGCGCGACGCCCCGCGCACTAGCCCCGCGATGTCGACAAATTCCACTACCGCTGGCGTGACTTTCAGTGGATGGTACATGTCCGCCAGCGCGTCCAGCCGTTTATCCGGCACCGCGACCACGCCGACGTTGGGCTCGATGGTGCAAAACGGATAGTTCGCGCACGCGGCGCCCGCGCTGGTGATGGCATTGAACAGCGTGGACTTGCCCACGTTGGGAAGGCCGACGATACCGAGTTTCATAAAAAGGGTGACCTCTTTATCAAAAATTAAAAATCATGCATTTAGTTGAATCAACTTGATATGTCATACAAATCCGGCTCATCGGGAATAAACTCCGCATCGAGCCCTAAGCTGTTGAAATATTGACATATAGCCATAGGCGCAAATTTTTCTGAGGAATAATGTGTGCCGCCCAGCAGATTGATCCGATGCTCTTTTTCAAATGCGTGAATTTCCTGTGAATGTTCGTTGATAAGGGTGACGCCGGTCAGCAGGGTATGGATGTTGTTGTCCAGTATTTCGCGTACGACCTCCATTTGGTTGCCGCCGCCGGGGCACACGGCGATTTTTTGGCCATACAAATCCTCATCGCCATAGGCATACGCACTCGTGGCGTGTCCGACTGTTTTTGCGTACTGTGTTTGCAATTCATGAATATTGGCACAAGCGGTGGTGCCGATGATTCCGCACAACGCCCCATAGCAGGAAAACGCCGGTTTTTCAATGCGAATATGGAGTGCGTCCGTCAACGCTTTGCAGGTCGAATATTCACCATAGTTATCCAGTGGATGGTGCAAAATATAAAGGGCTATATGCCGCTCTTTCAATTTTAAAACCGACTCTTCTTCCACGGCGTAGTTTCCGCCATGATATTGGATGCCCCAATTGGTAGGGTGATGAGAAAACACCAATGCATTTGAAACATTGTCATTGAATATTTTAGAAAGCACCTTGTCGGACAGGAAAACAGTCGTGTA
>Ga0123354_10021941_pt1 | contig 10068 bp, 6 predicted proteins | sample TergutLab28metaG_2_FD_97872 | JGI IMG/M metagenome (GOLD analysis project Ga0123354, IMG submission 97872) | Labiotermes labralis P4 segment gut microbial communities from Petit-Saut dam, French Guiana - Lab288 P4 | ecosystem: Host-associated > Arthropoda: Insects > Digestive system > Gut ...
CTGCTCCTAACAGCCGACCACCAGCAACCAAGGCATTACACACCATATGCGGCAATAACACAAGTATAGTCTCGAGCTCCTGATGATGGGCATATAAGTGCCCGAAACATGTTGAGCAGATTACAAGTGCAATAAAGCATTCAGTGGCATCTAGCTGGTTTTCTTCTCTACGCTTACAGTTTATCCTCTTGAGGATTTTTTCAGATGCAAGTACAATTCCTGTCGGAACACCACTTAAATTTTGCACGACGGTACACGGAAAGAAACTATTAAAACTGATTCTAGAGAAGGAGAATTTCAGCGTGAGAATTTATCCACCATCTGAGTAAACAGCAGAATCAAATACAGCTAAAGCAGGAGTCCAGTTACGTGAGGTATCGGCAGGAGAGAGAGAGAGAGCAGAGGGAACGCAGAACCACAATCGATAAGTCTGCTTTACAATTTCAAATCACGAATGGAAAGAACTACTCCAGTGGCTAGAGAAGTTTTAAAGCTTAAAGCTTTTCAACGGTATATAAAAGCCCACAGATTATATAGTAAATACTACGTATAGAAAATGAACAAATCGTAAATCCCTCCTAAGCAGGGCTCTCTTTTCTCTCACAGGCATTGGGCTCGCTACGTTTTGAACGAGAGTAGTGCTAAAAGCCGAACTCACAGTGACTGAATCAGTCCTCTCTCCGGCATAAAGGGAATTCGTATAGGTCAGTAGCAGCTAGCGTATCGTCCATTTTACAACAAAAGGCCACTTTCGTCCTTTTTCATTAATTTTAACAAATGTCACGGGATTTCGTGCTCAGTTTAATAGTGACCACTCAAGATAAAGACAGTCGCTTTTGTGAATGTAATTAAATGTCCGTTGATTCAATAACGGTATCAAAAGTTGGTATCAAAAATGCTGTAGCCGTATGACATCGAATAAGACAGCGAAGTGATGACAACAAAGTACAGATTTGTAAGAAATAATTGTGGCCTACTCAAAAAGTAAATTCTTGGAATTCATGTAGGATAACTACACCATCTGAGCTATTGACGTCGTTTTTAAAACAAAACTCGAGAGAACCCGCAAGTTTGAATGGAAGCATCACGATGTGCTTGTAATGCAATATAATATTAAATAGTGTACGTCAGCACTATCACTTCATTACTCAAGGTAATTATAAGGCTACATGTTTCGACTATAGATTAGTCATCCTCAGGCCTATTTTGTCAATTGTGTCACAAGACGCTATGCACACTTTGGGATCCCATCGTGTTTACATCCAGGAATCCATCAAATTAAATCGTTTGTCTCTAAGGGCGTGACGTCACCTTGAATAATAAAGTGATTGTGCTGACGTACACTATTTAATATTATCAAGAGAAACCTGTAACCCTGAGGAGATTCTAAACGGGAATGGTTTAGACAAGCATTAATAAAAATGGCTACAAGAATGTACTAGCAGCAGCAGCCGTGAAACTCTTTTTAAGGCATTATTCTAGATCAAATATGACCAACATGCCTTCCTCGAGGGAAGCATTTGTGGCAGTCGGTCACCTGTATAATTTTAGTAATACAATCGAACAAAAACTCTACAATAGGACTACAGAACACAATACGACAACTTTATTACCACAGAAAGGTGACGGCGGTGGCACAGTGGTTAAGGTGCTGTGCTACAAATCGGAAGGTCGCTCTTTCAATCCCAGCTGGTTGTCATTGGGATTTTTCATTGACATAAAATCCTTCCGATCGACTCAGCCTCTAACAGAAATGAGTACCAGGAGCATTTCTTGGGGGTAAAGGCGGCCGGTGCGTAAGGTTGACAACCTTATCACCACCCTGTGCCGTTGTCATGAAATTTTTGGAACCTTAACTTCCTGGAACCCTCTGGGCCATTCAAGGCCTGCAGCGGGACTGTTTTACCTTTATTAGCATAGAAAATGTCTACAAACTAAAACTCGTCATTTTTTAAGACAGCACACAGTAAACCAACCATTCTTTGTATTTTAACGAGTTTAGTAAGGTAAGGCTAAGTACCTTGTCACTCAACCGTACCTTTACCTTAACTCATCGTTTATAAATAAGGACCTTCTACTGAATTCAATCCCCTCCCCTCGACCGATTTATGCGCAAGTGCGGCCCTCATGCGAGTACATAACGAAATACATGGCCAACGTGTGTGTTGAAGTTGGCCAGCCCTGTTCTAAATGATACAATCGTGATAAGTGGGTCCATGTCACCACAGCATGGCTCGTCCCCCAGGTTGAGGTGGAGGAACCCCCCTCCAGATATACAGAACAGGGTAGCTGCGAATATATTTAATAAGCAGTCGCGGACAGCCGACAAAGGGTGACACTCCAGCTTGGGGTTTCGGCGAGGTGCTAACAACTCCTCACCGTGAAGAGTTAAAATGTTACGAAACATTTCAGTGGGCCTTTGGTAGGCCACAAGCAGTGTCTTGAAGTGGGAGGGAGGTATGGACTGAATTGATCTGGCTCAGGGAAGGGATAGGCGGCCGGAGCTTGTAAATGTTGTAATGAACCTTCGGGTTCCATAAAATTCGGGAATTTCTTGACTTGCTGAAGACCTGTTAGCTTCTCAGGAAGGACTGTGCTCCATGGCCTAATCCAGATTATGTACAGTATAATTAGACACAGAACGCGAAAACCTCAACAAAATTGGCAAACATTCAAGCGAAATTCAAACTATTGAACTCCCCCCCCCCCATACGTCCTAAGTGGTTTACTTCTTAAGAAAAGAATGAACGTCCATGTCTCGTTACACGTAAGTTGTACACATGCCATTCGCCCGTCTAATATTCTGCATAAACTTCGCTGTTAACAACAGGATACCGCCCAGTCACTATTCGACCTAAGCACCGTCACATTAACTAACGAAGACACTTCTTTGTCCCACAAGCCGCGTTGTTGCTCTGCTGCATCCTGTGTGACGTGTAATTGGGCAATATCCGGTGTAAAACCTTAGCATTGAACATCAGGCTTCTCTCACTCCGTCCAAAAAATGGCCGGAAAAATAAGTTGCAATAGGTCACGACCACTTTTTTCCTTGTCCTTCACACACAACTGTTGAATAAATATACAATTCATAAACAGCTGATTAAGGGGAGTTGGTGCCATCTACCCTGGTGCTCAGCAGGTTTGCCCTCATTACTACTATTACTACTGCTACTACTACTACTACTACTACTAATAATAATAATAATATTAATATCACTAAATACCACGACAGCCAATCACCTAAAGATGGCAGCATAGCTAGCCTTTCAAACGTCGTGTTTATAAGAAGTGCCTCCTACAGTGGTCACTGGAAAACACAATATCCTTATTATAGTGCTGTGATTAGGTGTGTTGGCAAAATTGTGGAGAGCGACTATTAGCTTCGTCGTGTCTGCTCGTCTGTCCGTCCGTATGTAACAAATCGGCTCCCACTGGAAGGACTTTTATGAAATTTTGAGTATTGTGCGAAAATCTGTCGAGAAAAATCAGGTACCATTAAAATCTGACAAGAATGACGGATATTTTACATGAAGACCGATACACATGTTTCGATCATATCTCCGTCAGTTCTTCTTAGAATGCGAAATGTTTCGGACAAAAATTGTACAGAAAATCAAAACACACAATTCAAGTTCAATAATTTTGTTTACGAAAGTCTCCTGTCATTTACGAAATATATTGCAAAAAATACTGTAGAGCCAAGACCACAGATGACATAACATGGCACAAGCACTCTGCATGCTGGATACCTAAGGCTACAAACACACACTCAGAATATGTAATACGTGTTGCTTGTCCATGGTAAAAATAGTTACGCGAACGCGCCTCATTTCCTCTCTTCTTCTGTTATACAGAACACAACCAAAAGGTCTGAGCGTTTTCCCACGTCATTTTAAACCCGACATCTGATTTCTCTTACGGCACAGACGTACAATGTTTCTTATACATGGCGGTGGTACAATAATCCGTACAAAAGTCTGTGTCGAAAGAACGTGGAATATACAAATGGTGAAAATGAGCAAGCACACTCATGGTTGAGAAGTATCTTCTAGATCGCTGGTACACGTTTGTCTGACGTGTACTCGAATGTAGTCTGAAATAGGAAGCGAGCGAATGTTGTTAGCAGAATTGGTCTGTTGTTTGCTGATTTGATCACGCAAGGCAATTTACTGAATTGAATTTGGTTCTTTGTTTCCTACCAGCACAAGGAAGTCAATGGTTGCATAATGTAGCTGAAAAAAATGGTTCTAAATTACACTATGACATTAAAGGAATTATAGTAACTTAGGTGGCAGATTAACATGGACCTATAAACAGGTTGTGTTCTAATGAAGCGGCAAACATACAAAACAACTTAACAGTAAACAGTTACATGAATTTTTTTTGACGTTTTGCTGACCATGAATCTCAGTATATTTATCTCAGTATTTAACCAAATTCATGCACAAAATTTGTTTCAAACAAAGTTTTATTTCATGTCTCCACATGTTTCGAGCACATATGCTCATCATCAGGAGGTCAAAACTGCATTACACAGCCTCTGGTATCATCACACCTATAGGTGGCCGTCTCGTGCACGAGACGGCCATGATTTCAACTATACTTCTACCTAAAACGTAATACAAAGTAACACTGAATTTCCCTTACAAAACCACTTCCAATTTCAAAAACAAAATACGTAGCTTATTCGGAAAGTAAGTACCGTCTGCGCATATCTCTCGCACATCCTCGAGACTGTCACTTTGCGCATGTGCAGTGACTTCCTCTATCAACTGAGAAGCCAAAGACGCCATTTCGTGAAATTCGCATTATGTTTATATTTGTTCCTGTGCGTTAAACATGATTAAGACAATTGAAGGGGCCTCCGACTGTGAAATACGGTCTGTAATTCGTTTTTTGAATGCTAGGAATGTACTACCAAGTGAGATTCATCACCAGGCCTGTCAATTGTATGGTGACAATGCGATGAGTGATGGTGTGGTTAGGAAATGGGTTCGGATGTTCAATGAAGGACGAGAGAACGTGCACGATGAGGTGCGAAGTGGGCGTCCATCTTTGGTGAATGATGATTTGGTGCGTAAGGTCAACGAAAGGGTGCGTGACGACTGACGTTTCACAATTTCTGATCTGTCACTGCACTCTCCTCAGATTTCAAGGACTCTATGACATTGTCAGTAGTGGCTAACATCGCAGGCGGCCGCAATCTATGAGGAGGGTATACACAAATTTGTGCCTCGCTACGATAAGTGCCTCAATAATGGCGGCGAATATGTGGAAAAATAGTTTGAAGTATGTAGAATCTGATGACAATAAAATTTTGTAAGAAACCTTATTCGATTTTTTTACAGCGAAACGGCACTTACTTTCTGAATAAGCCTCGTAGTGTGATTATACGATATAAACTGAGGGTGTCCTGTAACTTCATTCCGTTCAGTTACAGTCGCCGTCCTTACTTATCCTTAGTGGGAAAGGTACGTTCTATCTTTACTTAGCAACCACCAGTTTCGAGAGCGAACTTTCATCGTCGTGTAACGCAAAATTCTCATTTCATATTTTAATTTCAGAAATGGTATGTAAGCCAAATGTTTAGGCAGAAAATCTATTACATAATTAAAAAATATCGATCAGCAATACCAGAACGTATGCCACCTGCACTATAAGGTCCATATTAAAATCCTCTAAGGTGACACCCATGAATTTTTCTTATATTGATAACCTCCCTGCTTAGAAAAATGATGAGTGCAGCGCAGCTGAAAATCTGGTGCCGACCAGAACCAACCAAAGCTTACAAAACGATCTACAGAAGAAGGACTCTCATTGATGTATAAGCTTTCTCCAGAGGACGATTTTATATCTACCACCAAAGTTTAAAATGTACACTCAACGCAAAAAATTTGAGTGAGTTGCATCATAGCTTACAGTGAATGAAGGTGCGTAGTAGTTCTTCGCAAGCTGTTTCCCAGAAAACATTATTCAGCGTTGAGGAAACGTGAGCAGTACCAGGGAACACACAGTCTCTTCGCATTTGTTGTTAGACAGCCAACAAGCATAAGAACTTAGATATTGAGCAATCACATAACAATATTAGGAAGATCTCACTGTTCACAGACATTCAGCACTCTTGAAACACTATACTGGCTACTTCAGTAGTGTCACTATTACAATCACTGTCATTACGATGCCTACCTAAACTGGAGGCCATTCCATAAATTGCTTCCTTCAAATTGCATTCGTTAATCAAGGGTCGTCAAGGTTTCATTCCCGGTACTAAAGCGACCAGACCTTTAATTTGACTACTCACGTCTATCTAGTCCCGAGGTTCAGCATGAAAGGAGTTCTACTTTTACTTACCCTCTGTGCCTTCATGACGTACAGAGGGGGCCAACTTTACCTTTGGATTTCCTATGCCATTTCTCTGAGCAGGAATGAGTTAATTTTGTAACGCGGGAAGAGCGCTTGGGCGTGGGGACTACTAAACACATCAGTGCAATATAAGTCAATCATCAACCGTCTCCTACTCCATAAGTAATTATTTTACTGTCTGAATCAGCCTCGTCGCACCTATGACAAAGATCGTAGGGAAAAAAATATCCTACATACAATAAAAAAAGAGGAAGGTTTAACTGAATTGATCACATGTTGCGTAGGAACTGCCTTCTAAACTACTTCGATGAAGGAAAGATAGGGTGAAAGGTGGAATTGACGGGAAGACGAGAAAGAAGATGTATTTTTTTATGTTTGTGTGGCCATGCATCTCTAATACAATAGTATAAACAAAAAACTGGATGCAACAATAACAATTTATTAGTAATTTCATTCAGATCAACATGTTTCGGGCGATAATTTCGCCCATCTTCAGGGGCACAAGACTGTGTTTACAGCTTGTGGTATAATGTACCAAAGAAGTTGCCTGCTGGTGACCTTGTCACCGGCTGGCAACTTCTTCGAAACCAGCTTTGTTCGAAACCAAGTCAAAAATCGATGCAGTAGGTCAGTTTCTTTAACCTAAGATAAAGCACTAATAGAAAATGAAAGAGACAGAATTATTTTTCATTTTAATTCTAATTCTAATATCACAGAAAAATTAAAAGTTTGGCAATCTTGGGCCCGAAGATAAAAACTGGTGATAATATGTGTAGCCACTAAGCTAGATGGCACAGCAACATGAAGTGTTTGAATTCGTGAGGTGCCGATTTTCCAACAGTTCACTTAGAATACAACCCCAACAGCTGATACAACACAGTACAATTAGTGAATAACCAGCCACAGAAGAAGAGAAATAGGCGAAAAGAAAGAATAAATGAAAAAAAAAGAATAAACCAGGAAAAAGAAAATAATACATCTGTAATCTTTCATTCCCGAAGCATCTTCTATTCAAGGGGAGGGGGGGGGGACTATTTGTTAGGGGATCTTCCGTCAGTACTACAATTCGTATTAACGTCCAGTGGAACCAAATATACTGTGAATAACATTACGTCTGAAGCATTGTGAAACGCTTATTTCAAGTAATTATATTTCAACTTACACGAGGGGAAAATGTAGGACATTGAACTTCAGGTCATGTCATGTCACAGTTACCAACATCCCCCCCCCCCACCCACGTTGTATTATGTACATTACTTGCGTTGTCCTGTACAGCCAGTGGCCTATTGCAAGCTCAATTAGAGATAAATTCATAGAGTGGAAAACGCTAGCAATGGTTTAATAACAGAGTAACACCCCAACAAAGTGTTATTGGCATCCACGTCACCATGGCAACCAAAACACTGACTACGCAGCTAACTCTCGATGGTACCGTAACAGCGTGAACGGGTGTGATTTGTTGCAATGTGAATGGTGTAGGCCTGTCTATTCGTACATACTAATGAACAACGTTTGTCTGCCTTCGGTGGCTCGGGGCTCTGAGTTGCTTCCCAGTAAATACATGTCATCCTTTAAATTATGAAACATTAAATCGACTGCATGGTGCAGGATTCCCTTGCTCAGATGATAAGGAAATTACTTCCTTCAATGGAATCCCAAGGATCATTACAATGTTCATGAAAGCCGTTATTGAAATCCAATATAAGCCACTTGAATCCAGTTCCTTCCTTATTCATTACTTTTCTGAAACGAATTTCAACAGTACTTGGTAATCTACACTTAGACCTGGCACGTGATCCATTATCTTAAGATACCCCAAACAAAATTTTGATTGCGTTATTAATTTCCCTCGTGATTGCTGTATGTGCTAACCATCTCATCCAATTCTCCTCAGTCACCCAACTATATTAACTGAAGGCCATGAATGACGAAGCTTCTAATTACGTCATTCCTTCCACTCTGCTGTAACATCTGCCTCATGAGTACAAGAAGTCTTCTCAAAGATCTAACATTTTCGCGACAGTGTAGCTGAAATGTCCATCTGGTATATGACTTCGCGTCACTGGCTATACGGATTCCGAAGTTTCGAGACAAAAGTAAGTGTCTCAAATTCAAAAGCCGAAATGTCCGACGTTTTCTTAAACATACCTACCCTTGAGGATGACAACACTACGCTGTCTCGAAACGTCGGGAACATATTACCCAGTAGCGCGACGTCATGTCCCAGGATAACGAGTACTTTAGCCTCAATATACGTTCTTCCATTCGAGTAGGAGACATACAAACAATTGGTAAAACCATTACAAGGAATCGTCAGCTGTGTCAGGTGGTTAAGGTAGAGCAAAGAGCATATTTCCAGATACCAACTGCTCCCCTATATTCGTGATTTCACAACAGAGAGGCATCTAAATGAAAGCAGTCGCCGTGGGAGTTTCATAACAAGCAAGGCAGATTTAAAATTGTTTGGGCCTGTATTATAATATACAGACTGTTAAGTACTAAACTAGAAGACAAGAAGAATTTAAACTGAATCTCAACACTAGATCCCCTAATTTAATTTTGATCTTCTGTTCTTGCCCCCCAAGTAGGCCTCCTGTAACTCTATCACAGTTTCAACTGATTCATTATCTTTCGTTGCAATATCATCACGTCCTGCAACGAACTTAACTCATTCTCTTTGGCTTTTGCTGTGACATGAACTAAATCTAATTTGAAAAGAAATTTCCATGCCGTGAAATAAACGAAGAACACAGATCGCTTTTGGGTTAGACGACCGATTGCTGTCTTAAACGTAACAGACTGAAAGACAGGGAAGGAACTCTCAGAGCGCCATTACATTTTATTGATCTACAAGAAAATTTGCCAGTTATCCTAATGGCAATCTTCGTGCTATGCATGTATACTGACGGGTGAATTCACACGTTCCTCCACATATTTACACAATAATAATAAACAATTAAAGCTATAATAGTATAAACAACCAACTAGATGCAACAATAACAATTTATTAGCCATTTTAATCAACTCAACATGTTTCGGGTGATAATTTCGCCCATCCCCAAGAGCACTAGGCTGTGTTTACAGCTTGTGGTATAATGTACCGAAGAAGTTGCCTGCCGGTGACAAGGTTACCAACAGGCAACTTCTTCGGTACATTATACCACAAGCTGTAAACACAGCCTAGTGCTCCTGAGGATGGGAGAAATTATCGCCCGAAACATGTTGAGCTGATTGAAATTGCTAATAAATTTTTATTGTTGCATCTAATTGGTTGTTTATACTATTGTATCAGAGATGCACGGTCACACAAACATCAAATCAAAGTTAAAACTATGGTAGATGGGTCCCCTGCTATATGCATCATTTCCTCATAGACCTATCCGTCATTCATTTAATTGTTTGCTTTTCACCGTTTACTTCTCTTTATTAAAACTGAACCTATTAAACGAACATACATATTTAAAATTCAATAACTCACATTAATAAAAATTATGTTTAAATTAACTTTAATTAAATCCGAATTAAACAAGAAGATTACACTAGCTTGCAGTCTACTCCAATCCCTGGCGCAGTTTAATTTCATCAGAACACGTCACGATTCATCGCAAAACCAATCCCCCCCCCCCCCCCCCCCGCCTCGAGCAAACTGGCAACAAAAAAAAACACCCCTCCTAAAACCAAAACTTCTTCTTTTTTTTTCTCTAC